>Ga0213858_10000234_pt1 | contig 27154 bp, 50 predicted proteins | sample PICome_FD_160122 | JGI IMG/M metagenome (GOLD analysis project Ga0213858, IMG submission 160122) | Coastal seawater microbial communities near Pivers Island, North Carolina, United States - PICO245 | ecosystem: Environmental > Aquatic > Marine > Coastal | place: USA: North Carolina | collected... | reverse complement strand
CGGACATATTTTTCAATTGTTTGCCATCGCCAAATGTTTCCACCGTCGTGACCTCGGTCCTGTATTCGTCCCATTTCATAATTCTCCTATGATAAAAAGTTATTATATACTATTTTGCTATGTTTGTCAATCATTAAGGTCATTGATTTCATAATAAAATTTGATATGTCTATTCTGTTGGATTAACCCATTGAATCTTAATTTTGCGTCTGGCTAACTCATTTAAACACTTTTGTTTTATTTTTGGTTTACCAGATTTATTATTGATATATTCAAATAACTCTTTTTGTGGAGTCTGTTTGATATAAAAATGTTGTGTATTTAGTTTGCCAGTATTTCTGTCTTTAACCACCTGACTTGGTTTTAATTTTGTAGGCATGTACAATCACCTCATTATATTTTATTTATTTCTGCCACCCTTTAATATATTCAGTACTAAAGTTTGCTTTGCTGAAGTTTAATCTGTCGACAAGTTTTAAAGCATTACGACCAAGATGGTCAATAGCAACAAACCCTTCTTGTCCTGTTACTTCAAATCCATCTGCTGTTTTAAGTAATGTTCTTAATCCATCACTATAATTTAATTTAGCAATGACTATCATTTTTGCATCTACTAATAAATTATATAGGGTAAATACTTTGGTTACTTCTTTGAGATTACCTTTAGCAAAATATTTTAAGACTCCGTCACGCACTGCAGCTTTTCTGTCTTTAGCCGCTTGTGATTTAACCTTGTCTATTTCTTTTTGATAATATTCATTAATGAATTTCTGCATATCTTTGATCGCTGCAGGAACGTTTTGAATACGAGAATTTTCTCGTACTTTCTTATTAATGAATGTATTAATTCTTTTATTGAGTTCTTCGTTGTCTTTTAATTCGTTTAATGCGTATGGCTTAATAGTTCTAAATATACGACCAGCATCTGATAATAATTTATTAAATGACTTTGTTTCTGCTGCTGTAAATGTTACTCTACCAGATTGGTCTTTAAATACAGCATCTACATGCCAGACCGTTGGTATTTCTTTAAGTTTTGTTGATATCGCCTTTCCAAAACTTGCTTGCATTGAGTCAAGAGTTGCTCCTCGGTACGTTGTGTGCCAAACCACACCGATTTTGGATCGTTCAATTTGTTTACCGAGGTCTGAGTCTTTAGGTATCGCGTAAACAATGGTATTAGGATGGAAAGTAATATGCGGTTCTCCATCAATATTTTCTGTTTTGAGATCGTCGTTCGTATATAAGAAATCACCTTGCACTACTCCTTCAATACCAAGCTTAGAGAATTCTGCAAGAGCTACTTTAAATTTAGCTCCTAAATCTCCGCTTAGGTCATTATCTATTTCTGCGTTTGTTTTATATAGTTTTGGAGTCTTGTTAAATACTCCTTTTTTAGCAACAAAGAATTTGCCATCCGATGGGTCAGTACCTGCAAAGATTGCAGGAGCGCCATCCCATTTAACTGAAATTTTAACTGGTGCTTTTGTATTACCACCAAGCATATCACGAAGTGCTTGAAGATATTGGAATACATTACGCGTTCCATTAACTCCACCATCTAAGACAGCATCTTCTAAATGTGTCATGTGAAGATTAGCTCCAGCGGCTTCTTCTAAATATGACTTAAATCTTATCATGTGACGTTTCCATTGCTAATTATTTTATCCTCAAACTCTGCTTTAAATTCGTCTGTCATTCTTGCTAGGAAAGATGGTGCAGCTCTAAAGTTGCCTTTATATCTTAATTCGATATGACATACTGGTAAATCACCAATCATTAAATCAAACTTTAACATAGCAGCTGTCGCACCTTCATCAAATGCTTGAACTGCATCTGGTGTTTTTCTAAACCCTACACCTTTATCCTTTAATAAAGAATTTAATTTAACTGATGTTGTTTCGATGTCTTTGTATTCGCCAGGTGAAATATCTACACCTTTACGAGGACCATAATCACCAATACCTGTAACAAGAGCAAAATCAAAATTGACTCGTTTTAATGTTGCTAAATCTGATTTAAATATCAAATTAATTAATTGGTTCGCCATTAAGTCTTTGTTCTTCATAACAATGTCGAACATCTTTTTAAACAAGTTGGCATTACCAGCAACTTTAAGTTGAGCATTGATTAAATCATTTGGAAGACGCTGAACAAATCTTTTCCAAGTTCTGATATTTAATTTTGTTCTATTTTTCTGAATATCTTTAGCTACAGCAGGTGGTACTTTCCATTTAGCAGGATTACGACCTGCTTCTCTAATAACTTTAATATAAAATGCAGCACATGCTCTATCGAGCTGTGTCATCATTGTTCTAAATGAAGTATCTTGGAAAAGTGTTCTAAATGAAGTATTGATAAGTGTTGGGTCTGGTTCTGTGATTCTCTTTTTCTTTTTAAGAGATATACCAATGAAGTTAGCTCTTTTCTTACAAATAAAATCAGAACTATTAAAGTCTTTCATTCCATATTTTGTAATTTGGAATTGTCTAACATCATCGTCCCAAGATTGGCCTGTAAGATATACTTTATCTGAGTTACCATAACCCTTAGCATGAATAGCTAATGCAGCCGATACTGCTTGACAAAGATTAACATAATCTTGTCCATCTAAACTTGCTTTTTGACCATCTGTTGCACCCACAACATTACCAGAGTCAGCTTCTTGTTTACAGAAAGCAATAAGCTCGTCCATTTCTTCAACTGTATTTGGTGCTTTTAATCTTGATTTAAGACATAAAGCAGCTGTCATTAATTCGTTAGGGTCATCACCTGCTTGACCTGCTTTTCCACTAGGTCTACAATTAACATAGATATATCTACTCATATCTTTATGTTTAATTGTAATGTCTTTGTCCATTCTGTCAGCAGCTGGAGAAGGACCTTCTTCTAAATCATCAGTATCAGCAATAATTTGTCTTGCTAGTGTTGCCCATTTAACTCGTTTATTGCCTTCCATGATAGCGAAGAGACCAAGCTTTTTAGTATTAGTTTTACCTGGACGATTATCGAGCTCAATCGCAGCATCGATAGTTGAAATACCATCGCTGATTTTAGATAAAACTTCTAAAGCAAATGATTCTTCGTCTCCACTAAAAGATGGTACATCAATAGGTGCTTCACCTAAAAAAGCTTTAAATCCTAAATCAACACTTTCTTTAGGAACACAATTAGGAACAAGTTTATTGCCCTTCTTTTTCATTCCCACTTGTTTGTGAGATTTCCAGCAAGGGCCGTCTTCTTTTTGTGTTTTGTCTTTTTGAAATGAACTAAAACTTTTCATAATACCTTTGTCAAAAATGTGGTGTTTCAGTTATTTATAAAAATCAAATTAATTGAACGTCGTTGAAAACACCTTTTCTCTTACCTTTGCTACCTAAACGCTGACCGATGTCTGTTTTATCGAACACTGGTCCGTCATCGTCATAGCTCTTCGTCTTTTTTCCAGAGCTACCGCCCGAGCTGTCGTCCATGTTAATATTGTTTTGAGCGCTTTCTTCAAGCTCATAGATTTTCATCTTTGCTCTATCAATACCAACCAAGAACCTACGATACCAACTGATGTCACCCCAACGATTCTTTAATTGTTTGAGCATGAGTTGTCCGAGTTCGTCAAGTTGTTCAGATGTTACTAGACCAAGAATACAGTCAGCAGTATGAGTAATACCCATAGATTCAGATGTATTTGTAAGGTCAACATCAGAGTTGCCGTAACCATCACGGTTGAACTGAGATGATGTTACAAGTGCACAGTTAAACTCCATCGCAAGACCACGAACCTCTTCAGCAATACTCTTAACAAGGTTATAACTACTTGATGCTGCAGCACCTCTTACACGAGATGAAGCACAAATGTTAAGATAGTCAAGGAATATCACATCAGGCTTAAAGTTTTTCTTCTGTTCAAGCTCATTTAGTAAGTGTCTAAAGTGACCAGAATGCACAGAACCAGTAGGATACTCTTTAATAACAAGTTTACCAGTGGTTTTAGTTTTGTATCTGTTGAGTCTTTTTTCATAAACATCTCTTGGAATCTCATTGACTTCGTCCATTGTAATATCCATAATGTTCGCATCAATACGTCGGCCGATTTCTTCTTCTGCCATTTCCATAGTAATATAGAGAACATTTTTACCATACATCAGATGATTAGCTGCCATGTGACATTTGAGTAATGATTTACCACCACCCGTCGTAGCAAGTAATACTGTCATTGATTTACGAGGTAAACCACCTTTGGTAATTTTGTTTAGAATATCAATGTCAAACGGAATCCGCTCTTCTTTTCTGTGGTAATGTTCGTAACGATCTTCATAGTCATTTAAAAAGTCGTGACCGACGCTTGAGTCAAAGCTAATGCCCAAACTATCGGATAGTAATTTTGGAATGCTACCTTTATCATTTTGACCATCTTGGCCATCAAGTATAAGAATACTCTTACGAATACTATTGTACAAATCTTTGTCTTGGCAAAACTTTTCAGTCTCGTCAAGCAAGAACTGAGGGTTGGTTGTTTTGTCAATCTCAAACTCACCCAATAGCTCTTGAATAGTGTTATAAGTATCTTCGTTTAAGTCTTTACGCTTTTCAAGTGAGAGCTTAAGAGCCTCTATGGTGGGAGGCTCTTTGTATTGCTCTACATATTCAGTGACAGAATTAAAGATTTTACGATAAGAGATATCTTCGAAATAATCATCTTTGAGATAAGGATAAACCTTTCGGCTATATTCCTCATTCAGTATCAGATTCGATAGTATCGTCTTCTCTATCATCTTCAGCATCTCCCATTTCTAATGTAGTTAATTTGAATTTTTTCTCAACGTATTCGTTAAACCTTGGGTCAGCAATAAGTCCTTCAAAGAACTCATTGTCTTGTTCAATATCTTTCAGTCTACGCTTAGGGTCAATGATTTCACCCGTGTCCATGTTAACTAAATTATACCACCCTTGATTTGCTTTTGTCAAGTGACCAGATTCAAGTGCTAGGTCAAACAGACTTGAATACTTTTGGATACCTGTGTCATAAAGTACAGTAAATGGTAGTTTAGCTTTTTCTTTAACATACCTAGATTTCTCAATATTAATAGTGAACTTAAACCCTGCAAGGTCAGTACCTTCTTTCTGTTGAGATTTAGAAATGATAAAGATTTGGTTTGCTGAATAGTAAATACCAGTACCACCTGAAACGATGTTCTTAGGGAACAGACCAATTTCTTTATAAGTGTGGTTGATAGCAATCATCGGAATATCTTTACCTGTCAGCTTAGGCGTAACAATTCTGAATAATGATTTAAGCTGTTTTGCTCTCGTCATATCAGCAACTGATTTCTCATTTAAGGCATCATCAACTTCTTTACGAGAAGCAAGGTTACCAATAGAGTCAATCATTATAAAGACTTTATCTCCTTTGTCAATCTCGTTCAAGCGATTTGTGCAGTCAAACTTTAATTGCTCGACGTCTTCGATTGGAACGTGAATAACACGGTCAGTATCAATGTTGTAGCTTTCAAGATATTCTGGAGTAATACCATACTCAGAATCATATAAGATTGCAACACCATCTGGATATTTGTTTAAATAAGCTTTCATGCAATAGAGGCCTAAAAGAGTTTTGAAGCTCTTTGATTCACCAGCTACTACAGTTAAACCTGGAAGTAAACCACCATTGAGAGAACCGCAGAATGCGATATTCACAATTGGTAGTTCTGTTTGTATTGGGTCTTTGGTATTAAAGAAGGAACTTTTTGATAGGACAGTCGACCCTTTGACTGAACCCGCCTTCAACATTTTGTCAAGTAGACTCATAATTATTCTCCGCTAAGTATTTGATGTAGTTTATCTGCAAAAGCGTCAAGTTTCTCATAGCGGTTTGGCCAGTAGATATAATCTTTTTCTGGATTCGCTTTGAGATTATTTAACAATGGAATAATTGCCTCGTACATAATTTGAGCTCTTTGAGAAGCCTCTTCAGCTGATGCTGACGCAGACTCTGCTTGAGCTTTAGTTTCTTGTACGACAGACAACTCATCTTCTGTCATGGCCGTAAAGCCGAAGTCAAAATTTGACATGTCGATTGTTTGTTTAATTGACATACTTTCTCCTATAAATATGGGGACCCGAGAGCCCCCACCTTAGATTAGTTACGAGCGAGCTCTTTGAAAATTGAAAGGTCATCGTCGTCATCATCTACTTCTGATGCAGTTTCTGCCGCAGCTACTGGAGCTGGTGCAGCTTCTTTGATTGTGCTTGAAATATCAAGTCCATCTTCTTGTATATCTTCTGCCTCATACGGTGATGGTGCTGAAACCTCTTGAGTTTCATTAGCAAGGTCAAGAACTCTGTAGAGTTTTTGCTTGAGTTCATCGTATGATTTAAAGTTAGAAGGCTCTACAAGTGCTTGTAGAGAATGCTCTTGATTCCATACACCTTCAAGTGCTTCATCATCATCTAATAGCGGTGATGGTGCATCAAATTCAGATTTGTCATAGTTTGGGTAACCCTCGAACTTACGAATTTTCAGTCTGAAATTAGCACCTTCCCATAGGTCGAATGGATTTACTGGTTCTTCATCTTCAAAGGTAGGATTCATCAAGTCGTTTAACTTATCAAAAATCTTTTTACCGAATGAGTACATAAAGACCTTCCCTTCGTTTTCTGGGTTTGCTGGGTCTTTGACAACATAGATATTTGAAGTATACTTCAATCTACGCTTTTGTTTACGAGCTTGGTCTTTATCAGCATCAACGCCAGAATTCCACAACTTAGAGTTGTATTCAGATACTGGGTCGTCTTGGTTGATAGTAGTCAAGCTGTTTTCGATATACCACAACCCTGTAGGTCCTTGGAACCCGTGGTCCCAAATTCTTACGAAAGGCATCTCCTCATTATTTGGAGCAGGTAGGAAACGAATAATCGCAAAGCCGTTACCAGCTTTATCTCTTGTTGGTTTCCAGAATTTACCCTCGTTTGGGTCTTGGTATGATTTAGTTGAAATCTTATCGAGCTGTGCGTTTAGCGCGTCGAGTGACTTCGTACGATTCTTCTTAAGCGAAGCAAAGTTTGTAGTTGCCATAATAGTTTTCTCCTTGTATAGCGTTATATAGCGTAATATTACAATTGGAAGTGGTCACGTAATATGTCCTTAAACTTCCGTTCATCATATACTAGAAAGGGTTTATACTTTCTAGATAGTCGTATTATATCATGTGAGATAATTTTGTCAACAATTTTTTCACCCCAATAATCAAAAATATTGGCAGTATGAGTTAGAATGGTGAAGGTCTCTAATGAAATCTTCTTCTGACTATACTGAGTCATAATGTAAGGATGTTGACCATCTCTTGATATAAAGTTTGCTGTCCAATCTTCTTGAAGATTTTTCAGCTCGGATTTAAAAGTGTAAGTCAATGACTCTTGCTTTTTCCTCCAGTCGTTATATCTGTCTTGGGCCTCAAAGTCGAGTAATTGCCTAATCCAGATATTCGGATTATTTATAAAATTTGCGAGCATAAAGTTAATAACATCGTCTCTTTTTGATAACTTTGCAAAACTATATGCATCAGGTCTAGTACGAAAAGTTTCTATTGAAGCTCTGACTTTACCATTGTATTTATGATAATCATAGCCATCAGTTGTGAAATGCTTTTTTAGTGCTAGATATTTAATGTATGTTTCAAATCCAGAGTCAGCGAGCATTTAAATTTTCTTTACAATATCGTCTAAATTTGGTTCTTCTTGTTTAACCATTCTCAAACCAATAGCTTCTGTCTTAATCTTTTCTTTAAGGATTGAGCTTTTCTTTACAATTTGAGCTATGGTTTCTATTTCTAAGTTGTTCTTTTCTGCGAAATCTACAAGAGCGTCAATATATGGTACGCCCTTTGATAATTTAGAAGAAATTTCATGGTGTATCTTATCTGGTGTCAGTGCGACAACGGACATATCACTATCTCCTGGTTTTTGTTTTTTTGTCATAATTTCCTGTTATTGTATACTAAAAGCAATGCATTGTCAACATGTTTTTAATATTTTTGTGGATAAAAAAATGGGCCTATTTCCCAATAAGCCCATATATTATAACACGTTTAACCGCGTTTGTCAACCATTATTTTTAGTACCAAGAGCTTAATAATGTAGTCAGGTAATTTGCTTAACCGTGATATAATTACTCTTAGTTGTTAGAGCGGTGACTGCTCTTCTGTTATTTATACAATAAATAGTTCTTGTTCTTCGCAAAGCAAAGGGTCCATAATAAACTCTTCGAAAGTGCACATCTCAACATGATGTTGTACTAACGGAAAGCTTCCGTATCCATAGCCTGGGTAATGAAACGGTGTGTAAAGGTCTGGCCAAATTACTGGTGAAAGAAATCCGACCATACTCATAACGAAAAAACTAATTGCAAGAAAGCCATAACAAACAGCTTTAATATTCATTATTCTACCTCTGATGGGTCCTTGCTCAAATCAACAACATAACCTTTTGCTTCCCATTGCTCTAATGTTCGGCATCGTGTTTTACGCTGTTTTAAGCCATTGATTCCTACTGTTTCTACTCTTGCGCAATATAGACCTTCGTCATTCATTCTTGCTACATAATCTTTTGGTTCTGCGGTTGCTGTGGACACAAATCCAGCTGACAGTAAACTAACTGCTACTACAAAGTTTCTCATGTTTGTTGTTCCTTTTAACTGTGGGGGTATAAATTTTGGTTTGTTACTCTTGGTAACACAATTATATATAACAGCTAGACCTATTTTTATATTAAAGTTTTGTTAAGGTTTACTATAATGGTTGGAAATACTTAGACAAAAGTTATACTTCTTCAAATAAAACATTCTCTACATATTGGTCTTTACGCTCTTCAGATATTCCCATTGCAAGAATAGAGCTGTGTAGCATTTTATTCATTTTCTGATTACGACAATATTTGTTTTGTGCTTCAAGTGTGTTGAGTTCTTTGTCTTTAGCATAGGTTGGATTATTCATTTCCATACAATAAAACGATGCAAGATTGTGAGCCATACTACAAAGTTGTTCTGTTTCTTCACCTTCGCGAATACTACCTGCACCAACAATATTAGGACTGAAGATTTCCATAGCCCAATCAGGCATGACTCTAGCTCGGGTCCATGTTAACCCCTCAGTCTCGTAACTAAATTTATCTAGATAAGGGTGGTGACCACCAGTAATAGGAGAATAGTCACAGAAACACCCTGAGATTTTTTTCGGATTAGCTACAATATCTAAACCAAATATAGGTAAATCAATATTCTCTCTTGGAAATATATTGATGTGCATCAACCAAAGTTTGTTTTTACCCACAGGTTCTATTGTTTTTAAATGAGCTTTTCGTATGGTATCGCTTTCCCAAAAATAATCACTCCAACCTTCAAGGTCTGCGACATGTTTTGGATTCTCAACTTCTTGCATGTGAGAGCTAAATAAGCGCCTTAACTCGCCTGACAAGTTTCTCAACTTATCAAATAATTCTGATTCTATCATTCGTCGAATTGGTTTAGTTCTGCTAAGATGGTTTCACTACTATCATAATCTTCTGGATTATCGTGATAGAGTTCTATAAGTTCAAAGAACATACGCTCTGCGAATTCAAAACAAATTTTAGCTTCATCAGCCATACTGTCATCAAGTAATTCTCTTACTCCAGCGATCAGGCCTTTGCGATCGTCAAACTCATACATTGCTCCACTACCAGGAACATGTTTCTTAATAATTTGACCACCATGGGCATCACCGAAATGTCTTACATATAAATGTGCTAACAGTCCAGTATTGTTTTCGTCTTCGTAGAGTACGTCAATGTGCTTTTGATATTCAACTACACTTTTAAGTGGTTCCTCAACTTCTTCTAAATCGTACATGTTTTCAAGTTCAATTAAATCGTCTTCGATTTGTGTTGACCTAAAAATAGATTCAAGTTCAATTGGTATAGAAACTGCGCTTTCAAGTGCTGAATAATTTGCTAATTGTGCAGCTAGATATTGTTGATATAGTCTTGGTGGGATATTACCACTCAATAACATATCTGCAAATTCTGTTCTTTCTGCGTTATCGTGATGCTCTTTTGTTAAGGCTTTAAGATTGTTTGACATGACCACTCCATTATATTATCTGGTTTTCACAAAGTTTATTTATAAATAGTTGTATAGTCATGCTTATTTGAAATAAAAATAAAAGGAGAATTTGTATGCTAAATTTAGATATGTTAAAAGGCTCAGTTAATTTAATTAAAGACTGGGTATTGGATAGAGTCGGAGAAAGAACATCTTGGGATGGCGGTTTAATCATTGCTGTCTGTGGTGGATATCTTCTCTTCGGTGGAATTATAGAATTAGTAGCATGGGGTGGATTACTCTATGGTGCTTGGACTTTGTGGAAATCTGAAAATGTCTGATGAAGAAAAGAAAGTAAGTGAACATCACCCGGCTGATACTAACGGAGACGGAAAGGTCTCTAAAGTTGAGCACGATATGTATCTCGAGTTTAAAAGAAAAGAACTTGAAGATGCAGACGCAATGCGAGATGCTCAACGTAAGATGGCTTGGTTTTCATTGTATGGAATGCTAGCATATCCTGTCTTAGTAATTGGCTCAAACATGGTTGGTTACGAAAAGGCAGCTGATATTTTAGGTGATATGGCAGGAGTATATTTTATTGCTGTTGCTGGTATTGTTGCTGCATTCTTTGGTGCGCAAGCATGGACGAAGAAGTAAAATCGACCTGTTCGCAATGCAAAAAGAAATATCCGGTGCTACACATGGTTCGGATACGTTTAAAAACTTTATGTAATAAATGTGCTAACCATGTTGTACTAACTGATAAGTACTTACAGTATTAAGATAAAGGGACTTTATAGTCCCTTTGCTTTACTTCTCTACTGAGTGTAGAGTTTCAATTTTGACAGTGTCGTGATAATCACCATCGGAAAAATCTCTGATTGCTGTTTCTTTATAAAGGTAACCATCTTTAACTCTATACGAAACAACTTCTTTTCTGAACACACCTTCCATTTTGCTTAACGAAGTTTTAAATGGTCCTTCGTTATATGCATCAAATGGTTTGGTTGCTTCATCAATAATTTTCTTTTTAATGTCTGTTAGTACTTCGACATTGTGTCCTTTATAGTTCATATTATAATTCCCAATTCACGTGACCAGATGGTAAAAATGATTTAGTGAATCCTGCATCTACCATCTGTTGCTCGACGTAGGTATCACGTTCTAGGTCTGAGATTAAATCCCATCCCATTTCTGTACTACCAGGATTTTCTGATAGCCATTGTTGTTTTGCTTTTTCCAAACATTCTAATACCGTGTTCTCACTCGGGTCGTTATCAGAAAGTGGTTGTACTTCAATACCTGATGGCATTGTAACTAAATTAGGTGTCCAAATTTCTTCGCTCATCTTAATCCTAGCATCCTGTAATTAACTTGATAATATCCATTTGAATTCATAACGACTGCCTCTGGCATATATTCTTTGACTTCTTGAGCTAATACTCCAGACGAGATTCCTCTTACACCAAGAGAATTTGCAAGTTCGTTCCATTCCCAAGTATATGTTCTGTGTCCTTTGACATCACCAACATATTTGATATTTGTTTTAAGTCTTTGGTCTGACCAGATAATCCAATAATATCCAAGAGTTGTTCTATATCCACTCACTCCGTTATGAGCTTGCATAAAGTAGTATCTTGTTCCACCAAACCATCTCATTACGTTTGATGTTGACCAAACACTTGAAAATTGTGATGGATAACCTGTAGATGTAGAATTACCATAATAGTATGTTGAAGTTCCTATTGGACGACCATAATCTGTTGTTGTATATGGTGGAAGCGTTGGATTAAAGCGAATATACCATCCACTTGAATAGAACCAAAACTGAATACGTTCTGGACCAGGTCTTTGATTAAATCTTGGTCGACCACGAACTCTATGGGAATTACTATCTGACATAGAACCCCAAGCCCATGAACCATCTCGGCTTCGATATTCTGAATTATAGATAGGATTAGTTCCGCCATAGTATTGCTGGAGCTCTGAATAATATTGTGGATTTCCTGACCTTGTTGATGGCATCTAACTTACCTTGATATCTATATCTTTACGATAATATTTAGGCGCATCAATCTCTACAGATGATGGGCAGGTGACTGTGAGTGTTGGTGCAGTATTAACTGATTGACCATTAACCCATATATAAGTATCTTCTGTTGGAATGTCTGAGATGGTCACTGAGGTATTAGCAGGTACGCTTATGATGTCATAGTCATTAAATAATACAAGTGTTGGTTCGTCGGATGCATCTGCTCTTCCAATAACTGGTGGCATTCCACTTTCTGGGTCTGTAATACCTTCGACTGTTGTATTTGAAAAGAAATCTGCTTCTGTATGTGGATGTGAATATGTTAAACTAACTTCAGTTTTATCCATTACTGTGTTAGCAGTAAAGTCCCACCATTTAGTTTCGTTAGTGAGGTCGTCACCATCTGGTATTCTGACTACATAGAAATTTGTATTGGAAATATTCCAATCGCCAAAAGTCTCGATAGTATCATCGGTCAAGCCTTCGAGTTGGCTATCAATACGACCTGATATTGTGTTGGCTGCAAAATACATTATTGTTTGTCTACTTGTTTTTTAACTAAGTCTCTTACTTTATCGAGCTTATACCAGAGTCCACTATACATAGTTTCTCTACCATCGCCCCAGTCAACTATATAACGTTTATATCCGTAAGGACGCTCTGAAAATATGCGAGCGGTTTTATAGTTATACTCAAATAATCTCATTAGTATTTATCAGTCAATTAACAGCTGAATCAATCCAGATTCCCAGTTTTCTGCAACATCATTTGCATATGATTTGCTTTTACCTGGTAGCTTACGGGATTCTACCACTTTTCCGTTTTCAATTAGGTCAACAACAAACATTGTGTCTGGTCCACCTGAGCCTGAGTTATTGTTTCCACCCACAGCTTCTTTACGAATTGAACTTGTTCTACTCACCTAATACCTCCCAACCTTCTACGGTATCTAATCTAAATGATCGCCATGCGTCTTTGTCTAATGACCATACTGGAAAAGCTTCAGTATCTGTACCTGTTACATTTACTTTGGTTGTTACACCGTTTGCTTCCAATACCACGGGATTGAGAGTGCATGGCATGACTCTTAATTCTCCTGTGTCAATTTTACGAAATGATACTGTTACTGTACCTTTCTTTAATGCTTCTAGCAATTTACCTTTTTCAGTTTGTTCCATAATATATTCCTTAAGTTAAATTTGTTACTAAATTCATTGCAACTGCTGTTCCGCTGATACTTGAGCCAATCATAATAGCTCGATCGCTCCAGGCCATTCCTACGAATACCCAACAACAACTTGCAAGTAAATATGCAATCTGACCTGTTACTGTTGCATTAGCACTTATTAAAAATACTCCTGCAACACCTAAAATGGTTGCTGCCCATTTGACATACCAGTCTGGTGTACCTGTAGGCGTAGTAGGTGTTAGGTCTTCCACCTCACTTTGCAACTCAGCGAGTTCTTCTCTTAATCGCTTTCTTTCTTTGGAAAGTTCAGCTGCAAGACTTCTTGCTTTACTTTCGCTTACAAGTTGCTTAATTTCTTCTTGTGAACTTTCCATAATATACTCTAAATTGGCCTCCTCTGAGAGATTCGAACTCCCGACCTTCTGGTTCGTAGCCAGACGCTCTATCCAACTGAGCTAAGAAGAGATGCTTTGTTTCTTAAAATACACATTGTACATTTAATGAAACAATTTGTGTTATTATAACACGTTAATCTTAATTTGTCAACCCTAATATGTTTTGCCAAAAATTAATCCAAAATTGTCCGTGGTCTTTCATAATACCCACAGCTAAGAATGACCATCCGACTCCGTTTAAAAGTATCAGTGCTCGGTCTTCCCACATAATCGAGACCCACATCCATAATCCAATACCAATAAAACTAAAATATAAATCTAATAAATGATATTCTGAGCCTGATGAACGGAAAATAATAGCTGATAGTACAAAGAATGATGCTGCCCATTTGACATACCAATCAATCTTTCTCTCACCCTTTTCACTACGAATCATTAAGTTATTTCAACCTCTTCAGTAATATTGGCAACTGGCATATCGACAATAATACCATCAATACGGCGAATATACATTCTGCCATCTTCTTCTCGTTCTTTTGTTCCAACCACTTCTAAAACGACGCCGTCTTTGATTTCATGATTGTAAGTAATTCTATATTTACTCATAAGTTTTTTCCTCTAATTCTAGTAATTCTTTTGTTTGCATCCAATTGCTAACATTAAAAGCTTTACCATACTGACCAAGTTCAATAATCATTTTAAGTGGATAGTCATTTCCACCATGATGGCATTTATCACCAAAGAAATATAGCTCATATTCTTCATGTAAATCATTAGCTATAATGCTTTTATTTGTTCCTTTTGGGTATATATCAATAGAGATTTGACCACCTACTGAACACTGTAAATCTGAAAATTGTTTTTCAATTACTTTACAAAAGACTTCTCTTTCTTTATTTACTTGGTCCCATTTATAATATTCTTCTCGTTGCTCTCTTGAGCAATCACGGCCTATAGTACTTAAATTAATCATACCTGTGCGAACTTCTACATGATTACTTGTTTTAATTGGGTAACGAGAGTGATGTACTTGATTTTTTAAAAATTGTTTAATTTCGTAAGAAGGTTTCCAATCACTTGATTTAATACGTCGGCTACCTTTCCATACTTCTGCACCATTACATTGATACACAGCTTGACAAGCATCGTATATTTCAAAACCAACTTGTTCAAATGTTTTTGGCTTATCAGAACCTGTAATGAGATAAACAGGATTTGCTTTTACAAATTTTAAAAATGTTTCTTTAAACTCTGGAGCCATTACTCCACGAGATGGTGTTAATGTACCATCGACATCAAAAATATAAGCTCTTGGTTTCATAGAGATTTAACTAATAAAATAATGAGAGCCCACAACGGAATTGAAATTGACAGTCCCCAAATTAAACCTTTGGAAAAATTACCATCGTCATAATTTTCTAGTGGAATGCCTTCGTACCTTTCTTCTTTTTTCATAATATATCCAAATGGTGGAGCTGACTGGAATCGAACCAGCGACCTTCTGCTTGCAAAGCAGATGCTCTCCCTACTGCGCTACAGCCCCACGATGTTTTACATAACCTTTTTTCATCGCCTTCTTGCGGTCAGTATGCGTAACAGGTTTATTGAACTTATTCAAGTTCTTGGCTACCGGATTGAATTTCATTTTTTCCATGTTTCCTAAACCTTTTGTTATATTTACGCTTAATTTTTTTAGCGACCTTTGACCTTTCTAAATATTTATACATCTTACGAGCTTTTGTAAGAACGTCAAATTCGTCTCCGCCCTTTAATGGAATTCTGTCTTTACTCATTTCCATTTCCTTCTGTTTGGTGGGACAGGAAGGATTCGAACCTTCGACCAATTGGTTAAAAGCCAACTGCTCTACCACTGAGCTACTATCCCAAGTTGGTACCTCGAGCCGGACTTGAACCGGCATGACCTAATGGTCGAGGGATTTTAAGTCCCTTGTGTCTACCAATTCCACCACCGAGGCTTTATTTGGCCGACCCACCAGGACTCGAACCTGGAACCTACAGCTTAGAAGGCTGTTGCTCTATCCAATTGAGCTATGGGCCGAATTGTTGGTGCCGGCAGAGAGAATCGAACTCCCGACCTGATGCTTACAAGGCAACTGCTCTACCTGCTGAGCTATACCGGCATGTAATCTTCTATTAACGGCTTCCTTAGTTCTCTTGGATTGTCCATATAAACTGCATATTGACCATACATTTTTGTCAATACATCATTCTCTTGGCATAAGGCTTGAAGCTCTTTACGTTCTTCAACTCCTCGTAGCCATACACGATGGTCGTCACTATAATTGTAAAACCAATCGTGTTGTTCTAATTTTTTGTAATACTCTTCGATAGTCATTCTTCGTTTAACTCCTTTTCGAATGTTATTACCATTTTGTTCTGTAAGCGTCGGGCTTCTTTTTCCCAAGGGGCATCCCAATACTCTGTTTTTGTGTGGTCCTTACCTTTCCATACAGTAAGAGCCGAGTCAAGCTCATTTCGTGCAAATTGTTTTACATGCACCATTTCGTGAGCTAATGTTGCCATCCAATTACCATAAAGAGCGACATCGATAATAAAGTTTCGATTGTCGACAGCTTCACAATAACCTTCAGCAGTACCATCAATAAAAGCTTTATGATGGAATCGCACTTCAATGTGTGATTTAAGTCTGTCAACTTTTAATTGTTTAGCAAACGACTGAGTTGCTAATAAAGCCATCCCATGTAAATCCAAAGAAATTTTACCACCTCGTGGTCCAGTCATACTTACAATCATTATATATTCCTATGCAAGAAGTGCAATTAAAAGGACTAAAGTAAAAATCGTGAATGCATATTTGTACATAAACTCTAGTCCCACAATGATAATTTTAATTCCTAATACAATAAAGAATGCTGATATTAGAAAATAAAGAATTATGTCCATTAATAAGTGTCGCTAAATCCTGGTTTGCTTTCGTACCCAATCTCAAGAGCTGGGTTAAACGAGTCTTCGTTATAGTAAAGGTCGAATGGCTTTTTGTCACGAGCCAAATTGTCTGCAGCACGTTCGTTTTTTGCTGCTTCTTTCATAGCTTTAAATTGAGCTTTCTTGGCATCTTTATCCATTTGCTTTTTAATAGCTTTGAGCTCTTTCATTACAGCGTTATAACTTGCTTTTGACATTATGCTACCTCCGCCATAAGCTCTTCGAAAGCTTCTTTGATGTAAACACTTACCAAAGTAGACCTACCACCAATGTGCCAGTTATAGTCTTGCTGAGTTCGAGCTGTAAGACCACCATCATAATCTTTCCAATTATAAATGGTAACTTCGTGCTCTTCGCCAAAGTCTGGCTCTGTGATTTTAAGATTCCACTCAACATCGACTTTTCCGTCGCCTGATGTTTCAGTGTATTGAGGTTCGCCGAATGCTTCCACGAGAGCATCGTAAGATGCTGTCATGTAACCTTGTAGAGATGTGCCACCGTTTGTGTAGCTTTCTTTCACTTTATAATTCATAATATAGTTTCCTTTTCCATTAATTTATGAGTACTATTATAACCGGTTGTTTTGTATTTGTCAACCTTTTTGTTATAATTTTTTGGAATAAGGATATAACTTTTAGTCTCTTTTAAGAATAGACCTAGTTAATCCACCAAATGCCCAACAAAAATAAATGAACAAAGGAGTAGCAATCATTAACCTGATGCTATCTTTTGTCATGTTTACAGCTTCCATAGCGAAGATGAGCCCAGCGAATGTGGCTCCAATTCCAGCAACAAGTGCTATTCCAAATCCAGCATCTTTTGCTGCTTCAATAAATTTCTCTTTCATATTAAACTCCGTGAGTCATGTGAGTGTATGCGTCCTCACAATTAGATAATAATTCACCGCACATACAGGTGTCTTCTTCTTCGTTGGAAGGTGCTCCTACTGCAGCTCTAATTTCTGCTTCAGATGCATCTTCCTTCAAACCAAATTCTTTGTAATAATCAACCATGAGGCCCTCCTATGAGGTCAAGCCTCTGATTAACTAACTCTTCGATTAGTTGCTCTCTCGCATTAGACCTTAGTGCTAATGCCCTCCACGGTTGGCCGAGTTCAAACGCAATTTCAGCATTTGTCATTTCAGATACTTCGTCAGCCATATTTTCGAGTATCATATCATTATGTAAACAGCTCATTTTTTTTCTCCTTTTCCTTAAGCTACTTGAGAAGATTCAATCCACACCCATTTCCATGGTTCGTGGCATCCGCTCACACCGATTGCAGAGTTGTCACAGCCTCTACCATCAGCCCAAATTTCAAGTTCAACACTATCAAACTCAGATTCGTTGATGACCATTTCAAATTCTTCAAAGTCACCCCAAAGGCTTCTTTCGAAGTTTTTCTCAATTACTTTAACTTTCATGCTATCAATGCTAAGCTCTTGTATAAATGCTCTGCATCGGTCGCCATTCAGTTTGAATAGTACTGTGTCACCTTTTTCAATCATGTCGTTTCTCATAGTATTTCCTTTTTCCATTAATTTATAGGTCTATTGTACATGGTTTTGTATCGTTTGTCAACCCTTTTTGTGAAAAAAGTTTAATTATTTTCAATATAGTCGTTAGCTAAAGGGAAAATGTTCGCAATTACTCTTGCACATTCTCTTGCGATTTCCATGTGTTCAAGTTGAGTACCATTGCCACTACGTAGCTCAATAAAATGAATCCAACTACGAAGGGTACCATTAACATACATACGACTGATGGTGTTTCCCTCTGGAAGTATTGCACGTGCCTGCTCCTTAGCGATACCTTTATCTATCGCCCATTTGTATAGTTCTTTGACTTCTCGTACGTGCGACATCTGCCTCATTCGCCATTCTTCAGCGATTCGCCTCTGTTGCTCGTTGTCTTTATCTATACTCATAGAATTTTGTCTATTCTTAGGGTCTTGTAAACGAGCTTCTCGTATTTCAAAAGATAAATCGTCAGTAGGGTCTGCATATCGTTGGCTGAACTCTTGGAATGAGAATGACCTATGTCGTAAGATTTGACGAGCAATATCACGAGTTGTTTCAATTTCTAAACATGCTGACACCATTTCTAAGGGTGACCAATGTTTATGTTTAATAAGGTACTTAACAAGCTTTTCACTCGTTTCTTTATTATTCTGATTAGATGGGTTACTTACCCGTGCACAATAAGCTACTAAATCAAGAGCTGACTCATTGAAGTCTGGAGCTTGTGAGTGGGAGATAAGTTTTACTTTCATATTGTATTTCCTTTATACCATTAAAGTTGATAAGAGGATTCTAACACAGTTTGTAGTTGTTGTCAACCTTTTTCTGCAAATTGATTAGAACCATTGGTTATATGTATATTCTAAAATAATATAAAAATAAATGAAAAAAGTTGTTGACAATTTGGAATTGTTGTGTTAGAATGGTACCATCAAATCAAACAAGAGAGATTTTTTAGATGAAAACTGAAATTATTGAAATCAACATGAACACCTTTACTGGTTCTATTCCTGCAGGGTTTGAGCTCGTGGAATACGAAACTGGTACTGACCCACTTGATGGATGTGTTCTAATGGGATTCGACGAAGTTGGTGCTTTCTTCAGAAATGGAAGCCACTGTTTCCTCAAAATCTCTTAAAAATGAATGTACCTTATATATACATGTACGCGTACGAGGAACAAAAATGAAGTTAGAAGAGTATTTTAAAGTATTAGATGACTTAAGAGCAAGTGGAACAATTAACATGTTCGGTGCTCCTAAAGCTCTACAAGATATGTTTGGGCTCAGTAAAGCCGAAGCATTTGAAATTTTTACAGCATGGACTGAGGAGTTCAAAAATGGACGTAGTTAAAAACATTGAAGCAAAGGTTGAAGCAATCCGAGATGCAGAGGCAGCTATGCTAACTCTTAACAAGCATCTTGGTAAAGAGCATTTCTCAAAAGAAACTCTTGCTATGCTATCTGAGCTTAAGGTTGACTTATTTGAAATACGAGATGCCCAAGAGCATCTCACTGAGACTTTTGGAGCAATCCCTGGCTTTGGCTAATTTGAAATTGTTTCAACTTTTTTACCAAAAAGGGTTGACAAATCGAAAAGAACGTGTTACAATAGTCTCATATTAAATTAATGGAAAAGGTAAACAACATGAAAAAATTAGTAATCCACACACAATATCTCGAAAACTATGCGGCTTGGGACTGGGATGGCCAGGGTCGATGCCCAGATGGTTGGAAGCCTAAGGGTGGCTCTACTTATGTATTGCCTAACTGTGGTGCGGATGTTGATATGGATGCGGTGGTTAATGCTGTTTCACCTCACATCACAACTAATAATGACCACACTCGTGAGTACATCACTGTTGTGGAAGTTGTTGACTTCAACGAGAAAGTCTGCGAAGACTGGGAAACTATTACTGAGTTTTCGCTTATGGGCGAAACTCCAACTTTCATGAAAGTCACTGACAATCGTGAAGATGGTTGGATGCGTAAAGAGATTCTCGAGAAAATCGAGACTTGGACTATGGGCGAAGGCTATATGGACCGTGAGAACTACTCTGTTGAGTTTCTTATGGAAGACGGAGATTTCTGTCATAGCAATGACGAACTAACAGAGTGGTTAAACACTCGTGAGGCTGCTTAATGGCAAAACAAGAAGAATTTAGAATACTGACGGCTCGACAACATGTTCGAGAGCGTATCGGTATGTACATGGGCTCAAGCTCTAAAGAGTCCATTGAGCGTTTTGTATTAGGCGAATGGAAAGCTGTAGAGTATGTTCCTGCTCTCACCAAGATGATTGATGAGATTTTGGATAATGCTATCGACGAAGCTATTCGTACTAATTTTAAAAAGGCAAACAAAATTAATGTTACTGTTAACGAAGCAACAAATACAATTACAGTAACTGACAATGGCCGTGGTATTCCTCACGATAAAATCCACGATGAGCAATCAGGCAAAAATATACAAAGACCAGTTGCAGCTTGGACAAGAGTCAATGCTGGTACTTCGTTTGATGATGAAAGGGTGACTATTGGTACTAACGGTGTTGGTTCAGCAGCAACCAACTTTTTATCTACATCATTCCAAGGTAAAACTTGGTCTGGTGGCAATTTACTAGAAGTAACATGTACAGACGGGGGCAATACAATAAATGTCAAACAAAAGAAAAGAGCAGGAAGTGGAACGGAAGTTTCTTTCAGCCCAGACTTCAGCTTATTTGAGGTTGATTCGTTACAAGCTTTATGCACGTTGGATTTGTTGGAAGACAGACTTATATCTTTATCGATGTCGTTTCCAGAAATTCGTTTCTCGCTTAACAACAAAAGAATAGCAATAAATGATTTAAAGAAATATGCTTTACAATATAGTGAAGATACAGTTATTGACAAGAGTGACAATCTGTCATTCTTCTTTGCACCATCTGAAGATGGATTTAGAACTACCTCTTATATAAACGGTGTTAACACACGACAAGGTGGAATCTATGTAGAGCATCTTGTTAACAACACTGTTGATGAGCTGATTACGCTTATCAAACGTAAACATAAAATTGAAGTTGCAAAGACAACTATTAAAGGTGGACTTACATTCGTAATGTTCGCAAGAAACTTTGTGAATCCAAAATTTGACTCACAAACAAAAGAGAGATTAACTAACTCTCTCGCTGAGGTTAGAGCTCACTTAGAAACATGTGACATAAAGGATTATAATTTCCTTGCTCGTAAGATACTGAATACCCCAGTTATCATTGACCCAATCATCGAAGCTCAACTTGCTAAGAAAATGGCAGCTGACAAACGTGCTGCAACAATGGCTCAAAAGAAATTACGTAAAGTCAAAGTTGCAAAACATATTGCTGCAAATAAAGATGATGCTACATTGAAGATTGTTGAGGGTGACTCAGCTATGGGATTCTTATTAAAGGTAAGGGACCCAAACAAGGTTGGAGCATTCCCATTGCGTGGTGTTATTATGAACACTTGGGATATGAAACCTGCAGATGTTTTAAAGAACAAAGAGCTATCTGAATTGGTGGCCGTACTAGGACTTGACATCAACGATCCAGACAGTGTTGACAATATATCATATAAACATATTGCTACATTAACTGATGCCGACCACGATGGTATTGGTCACATCAGTCCACTGTTGATTGCATTCTTTTATAAGTTCTGGCCACGACTACTTACTGAGCACAGAGTAAAAATTACTCGTACTCCAATTATGATATCTACATTTAAAGATAAAGTTGAGTGGTTCTATACTTACGAAGACGCATCTGAGTTCAAGCAGAAAAATGGTAATTGGAAACATCGTTACATCAAAGGGCTTGGTTCGTTGACAGAAGAAGAATATGATGTTATAATTAACCAACCAAGGTACGATACTGTTTCAGTAGACGATGCCGGACTTTTCCAAATGATGTTTGGTAAAGATAGTAATTTAAGAAAGGAGTTTATGTTCGCATGAGTGATTTAACAAACTATATTAATGATGGTAACCAATATTACCCATTGTCAAATGTTGCTGCGAGAGAGTGGAAATCATTTGCAATGTACACCGTTGAAAACCGTGCGATTCCAAATATGATTGACGGACTCAAACCTGTACAAAGGTTTTACTTATACTCCAGCATTCAAAACACAAAAAGAGATTTCAAAAAAGTTTCCGCTGTTTCTGGTATTATATCAGACTACGGCTACAATCATGGCGAGGGGAGCGCCGCCGGTTCTGGTCAGCTCATGGCCGCGACTTGGAATAACAACATTTGCTTAGTTGAAGGCCGAGGCTCCTTTGGTACAAGACTAATCCAAGACGCCGGTGCCCCTCGTTATGTCTATACTCGACTACATGATAATTTTAATAAGTACATTAAAGATGTAGATTTGAGTCCAGTACATGAGGACCCAGAGCATGAGCCACCTGCTCATTACTTACCAGTTATCCCATTAGTATTAGCAAATGGCACTAAGGGTATTGCGACTGGTTTTGCTACAAATATTCTACCACATTGTCCAGAAAGTTTAGCTGAAGCTTGTGCTGAATATTTACGAACAAATAAAATTGCTCCAGATACTATTAAGGTAAAATTCCCAGAGTTCGATGGCACAGTTGAACAAGACCCACTCGAGCCTAAGCGATATACCGTATTTGGTGTTTATGAGAAGACATCTAAGACACAACTTACAATCACTGAAGTACCCTATGGACTAGACAGAGAAGGGTACGTAAAGGTATTAGATAAACTTGAGGACGACGGTGATATAGTATCCTACGAAGACCTTTGTGATAAGAGTGGCTTCAAGTTTACAGTTAAACTCAAGCTTGCATCATCAGCAAAATGGAATGATGCTAAAATAATTTCTAAGTTTAAGCTATCAAAAGTACTCAGCCAGAATTGTACTGTGATTGACCAAGATGGTAAATTACGAGAGTACGATGATGTGCGTGAGTTGGTAAAAGACTTTTGTGATTATCGTTTCGGCGTATTGCAGAAGCGTATCGATAAGAACCTTGCAACATTTGAAGCAGCAAAAATATGGCTACAAATTAAGATGGAGTTTATCCAACTTGTACTTGACGATAAAATCACATTTAAAAATAAGAACAAAAAGCAAATCGGCGATGACATTAAAAATATCATACCAGAAGCAACAGCTCTGGTCGACCGACTATTAGCAATACCATTTTCTAATTTGACATCAGAAGAGATTCTGAATTTGGAAAAACAAATCAAGCAAGCTGAAAAGGACTTGGATTTTTGGAATAAAGCAACTCCTAAAAAGCAATTCTTGAGTGATTTAAAACTTATATAATGGAGATACTATGAAATACTCAGCAGAGTTTATGAAAACACTTGGATATTACCAGTATGGTTATTATCCAAACGGAAAATTTGATAACACTATAAAGCCAATATACGATGGCAAAGGTGTTAAAAACAGATGCCTCGACCATCTTAAAGATAAAGATGTTAATATTGACGACCTTATCATTATCGGCAGAAATCTAGAAAGGTTTACTGAAGGCCGTGATGCTATTGAAGCTGTTCAAGCTGCGACAGAATCTCAGAGAATCAATGTACTCGAACCGAAGCTAAATAAAATTAAAGGAATGTACGATGACCTGTGGGTTAAACAAACTCTATCAAGTTTGCATGACGAATGGAAAAAAGAGCAAATCAACCCAGTAGCCGAAGAGAAAAAATTCTGGGCGTCACATCCTGAGCTTGAACAAGTAACTACGGCAACTACAACAAATTCAGCTGGCACTGTATATCAAACAAAACGATTAGCTGGTACAGAATATAATTTTCATGTTAACTACACTGTCGATGGGCCTGAGGCTACATTGAAAGTAAACTTTAGTAGAAAAGGAGTTAAGGGCCTATCCATGGAACAGTTATTTGAATTATGGCAAAAAGAATATCCAGAGCTTGAAACTACTCCAGCCGGAGCTGAAGGCGAATATATTATTGCGGACTTTGGTTCAACAGAAGATACATTAGACTTTTTTATAGAGGCAGCACAAAATGAATACCAATAATACTGAAAAAGATACATGCAACATGTGTGGCATTGAAACTGAATACACTAAAGATACTCATATTGATATGCGATATGGATATGTAGAAGGTGCAGGACAATTCTGCAAAGCATGTTATACAGCAGGAATTGACACAGACAAAACTTTCGTACACCAATATGAATAAGCTCTGGACTATTTGGAAATATGCTCTAGGTGGTTTTTCTGACGACAAGACTGAGCCTTATGACAACTACGTTGCATTATTAAGAACACTTATAGTTGGAGTTAACTTCTTAACTTGTTTCTTTATTATGGCTAACGTTGTTCACAACTGGTAATTCTACCAATTTTTAATATAAAGCATAAATGACCTGGGGAGAGTTTCTCTCCAGTTTTTTGCAAACATCTTATCAAAGTTACTGTTGTCTTGTAAATAAACTCTACCCATATCAATAAATGGTTTAACAACAGTATCTCTCCAGTTTTCAAAGCGTTGATCGCTACCATAGAAAGCTTCCCAATGAACTCTCACCGCAATAAATCTTACTTGCGTACCAAGAAAATCTAAATTATCTTCATGTAGTATATTGAACTCAGCACCATTAGCTGATACCTTGAGATAATCAATATGGTCAATGTCGTTATAGTCAATGAGTTCCATTAAAGACATAATTTTTGTGCCTTCTGCAGGTTTTCCATAACAGCCACTAAGGTCAACTTCAGTTTTTCCCATAGCTGCACAGATAGGCATAAGTTTTGGAAGTTCATGTTGCATTTGGCCGATGTAAGTTTCAGAGCAATTTTTAATAGCAGTTTTAAGTAAATTACGATTTGGCTCAATCATAAAAACTTTTTTGGCACCAGCGTCTAAAGCTTTGGCTGAAAACATTCCAATATTTGCACCGATGTCAACTACAACATCCTCTGGTAAAATCTCATACCACCAGTCGTAATCTCGTGTTTGGAAAAATGTTTTATAAAGCTCGCTTATGTGATTAATAGATAAATCAGCTGTGTCTAGCTCGAAGGTAAGGTTGTTGGGTTTTGAAAACATTATATAGTTCGCCTCGTATAAATAGTATAATAAACAATCATTGGAATTTATTGTATGATTAATAACTATTTATCGAGCGCAGGATTTAAAATAATCTTCAAACGATTACCGAATGTAGAATTTTTCTCTAATAAAATTCTGTTGCCATCTGTTACCACAAACGCTGCTAAAACTGATACGCCTTTGCGTGCTTACTATTCAGTAGGTGACCATTTAGCATATGCTGATTTAGATTTGACATTTATTATTGATGAAGATATGAAGAACTATAGAGAAATTTATGATTGGTTAAAAGGTATTGGTTCTCCAGATTCATTGGACCAATATGACGAACTAAAAGATAGTGCTGATGGCGATACATCAGATATATCAGTACTGATATTAAACTCTCACAAACAACCAAATCTTGAAGTTACATATTTAAATGCAATGCCGATTGGTTTAACTCCAGTGAGTTTAGACTTATCAAACCAAGATGTTATCTATCCAGAAGCTACAGTGACTATGAGATACGATGCATTTGATATTAAAAAATTAGGTTGACAAACCGCACAATACCTGTTATAATATACATTTATTATTAACAACGAGTTTTGCTATGGATACGAATGATATAAGTCAAATGTGGGCACAAGATGCTCCTATCGACGAAACAAATTTAGTTGGAGAATCTAAAAAGATTCCCGTACTACACAGCAAGTACTACAATCTTTATTACAAAGAAGTACTTCGCGTCAAAAAATTAAAAGCCGATTATAAACAACTTGAAGCTCTTAAGCGTGAGTATTACGATGGCTCAATGGCTGAAGAAGATTTAAAAGAGCAAGGCTGGAAGCCATATCAGAAAAAAGTATTGCGTAACGAGGTCGATAAATATATACAGAGCGACAAAGATATTATTAAATTGAGTTTGACCATTGACTATCATTCAGCTAATGCAGACTACCTTGAAAATATCGTTCGTACAATACATAGCAGAAATTTTATAGTTAAAAATATGATTGATATTTTGAAATTCCAAGCTGGTGATTATTAATGAATTGGTGGGATAAGTTTTTAGAATGGGGTTGGCAGAACGAAGCCAATCGACAATTCGAAGAAGCTCAAGAAAAAGAAAAAAAAGTCATCGATGTAATGAAAGATGATGTTGACCCAGAAGAAATTACAATTGAAAATGCATACAAGACAAGGTGGATTTGGTACCATACAATTTTAGCTATTGGTATATTCTTTACAAATATATTATTGACAGCAATATTGTTAGTATTAGCAATTAAATTATGAGTGAACAGATAACCCTCGAGCCTATCAATTCGGTCCACATGAAAGTTGTTGCAGATAGCGGCACACTTATGGAATTGGCTGAGCAATTTAGTTTCAGGCCAGAAGGTTATCAATTTGTTCCTGCTTATAAAAATAGAGTATGGGACGGAATTATAAGATTATTTCAACCAATGCGACCAATTATCTATGTTGGTCTTTACCCACATATTAAAAAGTTTTGCGACGACCGCGGATATTTCTTATCTGCACCAGACCACATTGGATTAGATGAAGAATTTGATGATGATTATCCAACGCAATTAGCAGAAGAAATTAATTGCAAATTTAAGCCTCGTGATTATCAAACAGAATATGTACTGAATGCTTTACGCAAAAGGCGATCGCTCAGTTTATCACCGACTTCATCTGGTAAGTCGTTAATCATTTATCTTATCCAACAACATTACTTCCAAGCATTTGGACATCGAACACTTATTATCGTACCAACTATTTCTCTAGTACACCAAATGAAAGGTGACTTTATAGATTATGGCTGTGATGAAAACGACATTTATACAATACAAGGTGGAGTTGATAAGAACACAAGCTCACCGATTGTTATATCGAC
>Ga0213858_10000233_pt1 | contig 27211 bp, 22 predicted proteins | sample PICome_FD_160122 | JGI IMG/M metagenome (GOLD analysis project Ga0213858, IMG submission 160122) | Coastal seawater microbial communities near Pivers Island, North Carolina, United States - PICO245 | ecosystem: Environmental > Aquatic > Marine > Coastal | place: USA: North Carolina | collected... | reverse complement strand
TCTTTGAGCCCCTAATGGTTTAATAAGCCTCTTAAAATGTGTATTTTATAACGGGTGGCAACACTTAATTAATCAAACTAATACACAGCTAATGAAAAAATCAATTCCCTTTTGGGTCCTGATGTTGATCATTTGGATCCTTTTTGGCTGTTGGCTATATCATTGTTGTTGCTGTTGCTGTAATACTAGATTAGAGTCCAGTAAATCATATTCAGGTCTTAATATTACAGATGAAGATGGATTTTCAGCAAAGACAGATGACAACTTTTCCTTCAAGGTCAATGATTTTGAACTCCACGATCTAAAGCCAACAGTCACCACAACCTTAAAGTCTGCAGTGGACTATTTAAATTCAAATCCTGAAAAAGGGGTAATGCTTGAGGGCAATTATTTATCTGGAGAAGAAAACAATAGCATTTATCCAGATCTAGGAATTGCTCGAGCAACGGCTTTAAAAAACTGGTTTATCAATCAAGGCGTATCTGCTGATAGAATCTTACTGAATTCTAAATTACTGCAGGATTCTTCAAGCTTGCAAGGCGATACATTATGGGGTGGAACGAGCATAAGCTTTTCTGATTTGGAAATTAAACGCACAGAAGACGGTGGTACTAGTATTGAAGAAACTAAAATAGACGATGCAATAGTCAGTAAACTAAAGGTGAACCCTATGGTATTGTATTTTGAGACTAATGCATCCTCATTAAATCCGACTGCTCAACAAAGGCAGGACTTTGCTGATATTTCCAAGTTTTTGGCCCTAGATCAAACGGCTAAACTTCTAATTAATGGTCATGCTGACAATGTTGGGCAAACAGACCATAATCTAAAACTTTCGCAAGACAGAGCCAATTTTGCCAAATCCGTCTTGGTAAGAAATGGTGTGTCTTCAGCACAAATCAATGTCAAGGGATTTGGTTCGAGTCAGCCAATTGCTTCTAATAATACTGAGGCAGGTAAATCAAAAAACAGACGGGTAGAGATTACATTTCAATAATTAACATCAAAAAAATAATATCATATGTGTTGTATATGGATACCACTATTAATAGGAATAGTCTCAGCACTTCTAGGAGGTGTTATTGGGTGGTTACTTAGAAATAGACGAGTAACCGAATTAGAAAGCGAGTTAAATGAACTAAATGTCAAACATGATGAGTTAAATTCTGCACATGGAGAACTACAAGAAAAGTATAATGAAGAGCATAGAAAGTATTTAAATCTATCTACTGATTTTAATGTTAAACGAGAAGAGGTGTCTAAACTAAATGAGGAAATTGAAGATTTGAAAACACAATTATCAGAAGGCGTAAAAACTATAGAAGTGATTAAAGAAGTTCCTGTGGAAGTCATCAAAGAAGTAGAAGTGATTAAACAAGTAGAGATTAAGACTGAGGATGACAGTGCAGAGAATTCTGATTCAGCTGATGGAAGTTCTTCGGGAATCTCGTCTTCTTTTGGAGCAATTTCAGGAGCAGGAGTAGGACAAAGTGATGATTTGACTAGGATTGAAGGTATAGGGCCCAAGATTAATGAGTTACTTAATAATGCAGGCATCAATACCTTTGCTGAACTAGCCGCAGCAGAAATTAAGCAAATTGAAAAAATATTAGAAGATGCCGGTCCAAGATTTAGAATACATGATCCAGGAACATGGCCTCAACAATCAGCTTTGGCAAGAGATGGCAAATGGGATGAGCTACAAGAATTGCAAGATCGTTTGGACGGAGGAATATAGACCAAATAGAAGGCAAGAATGTGATGTTCTTGCCTTTTAATTTAATAGTGGGCTATTATTTTTTTATGTATTAATCTGTTTATTAATTAAGCTAAGTTCAAGTACTAAGTACCGATGAATAATGTAAATTTGCGCCATCAAAAAAAATAACAAATGTATAGAACGCATACTTGTGGATCATTAAGAATTGTAGATGTAGGACAAGAGGTTAGCTTAAGCGGTTGGGTGCAAATAAGTAGAAACTTAGGAGGATTAACTTTCCTGGATCTTAGAGACAGATATGGAATCACCCAGGTGGTTTTTGATATGGAAGCAGATGCTGAACTTTGTGAAAAAGCTCGAAAACTGGGAAGAGAGTTTGTTGTAAAAGTTCAAGGTTCAGTTAGTGAGCGTTCAAATAAAAACCCAAATAGAGCTACTGGTGATATTGAAATTATTGCAAGTAGTTTAGAAATACTTAATGAGTCGAAAGTTCCACCATTTACAATAGAAGACGAGTCTGATGGAGGTGATGAATTAAGAATGCAGTATCGTTATCTTGATTTAAGGAGAACCCCTCTTCAACAAAATATCATATTCCGTTCTAAAGCGGCCATAGAAACAAGAAAGTATTTAGATGGTCAAAGCTTTGTAGAAGTGGAAACACCATTTCTAATTAAAAGTACGCCTGAAGGAGCAAGAGATTTTGTCGTTCCGTCTAGAATGAATGCAGGCCAATTTTATGCATTGCCACAGTCTCCTCAAACCTTCAAGCAAATTTTGATGGTTGCTGGTTATGATCGTTATTTCCAAATCGTAAAGTGTTTTAGAGATGAAGATTTAAGAGCAGACAGACAGCCTGAGTTTACACAGATTGACTGCGAAATGGCATTTGTCACACAGGATGATATTCTAAATACCTTCGAAGGTCTCACTAAGCATTTATTTAAAACACTCAAAAATATAGACCTGCCTAATTTTCCTCGTATGAATTATGACGAGGCAATGAAAAGATATGGCAGTGATAAACCTGATGTTAGATTTGGGATGGAGTTTGTAGAAATGAATGATTTTGCGAAGGGTCATGGTTTTGGTGTATTTGATAATGCAGAATTGGTAGTAGGAATTTGTGCGAAGGGTATAGCTGATGAATATTCAAATAAGGATATGAAACAGCTTACTGAATGGATGCAAAGACCTCAAATAGGAGCAAAAGGATTGGTCTATATTAAATATCAACAAGACGGATCTATTAAATCCACCATCGGTAAGTTTTATGATGATGATACATTAAGATCTTGGGCTGAGCATTTTGGTGCAGAAAAGGGTGATGTTGTTTTTGTTGTTTGTGAAGAAACAGATAAAGCCAGAAAACAACTCAATGAATTAAGATTGGAGATGGGTAGTCGTCTTGGTTTAAGAAAAGCCGACGAATTTAAACCACTTTGGGTTGTTGATTTTCCTTTGTTAGAATGGGATGAAGACTCTAATAGATTCCATGCAATGCATCATCCATTTACATCTCCTAAGAAAGAAGATCAGGAAAGAATGCTTACTGGAGATCATGAAACAATGAAGAGCTTAAGAGCCGATGCATACGATTTAGTTATAAATGGTGTAGAAATAGGCGGAGGGTCTATTAGAATTCATGATAGAGCGCTACAAAGTAGAAATTTTGATTTGTTAGGATTTACAAAGGAAGAAGCCGAAGCACAGTTTGGATTTTTATTGGGTGCATTTGAATATGGTGCTCCTCCGCATGGTGGCATTGCCTTTGGTTTTGATAGATTGTGTGCCGTACTAAATGGACAAAATTCAATTAGAGATTTCATAGCTTTCCCTAAAAACAATCAAGGAAGAGATACTATGATTGATGCGCCATCTCCTATTCATGATGAGCAGTATGATGAGTTATATCTTAAGTCAACTTATTCACCTGAATAAGAAGACAAGGAAGAGATATTAAAATGTTAAGGTTTGGATTGTAAAATGATTAATGTCCCTATTGGGTCAATTCATTTAAAGTCATTTGTTTATTTTTAATCCAAATCAATCATTAATCATGAAATCAATATTACATATTATCGGCTTGTGCACTTTTCTCTCCCTTAGTATTCAAGCTCAAAAATATGAGATAAGATCTAATCTGATTGATAACAACTCCTTGGCAATTGAGATGAGAGCTTTGGGGCAATCATCACCTCAGCAAAGCGATTTTATTACTGATTTGGTTTTTGGCTTAAAATGGAATAATTCTTTAGGCATTGATTTGAGTAATGTTATTTATTCAGAATACCAGATTCAAAAATCAGGAATTCAAACCCTTCAAAACGGTTTGGAATTTCAAGCGTTTTATGCAAGTGCTACTCCTTTTGCTGTACCAGAAAATTGGACTTCAGGAGAGTGGATAGAAATCGCAAGAATTGCATTAAGCTCTGCTGTTCCTCAGGCTTTGAAAGTCCAAATTGCTGAAAGTTCATTCAGCCAAACAACAGAACTAAATATAGGTGTCAACCTTACTGATCACGACATAGTCATAAATGGATATGCAAGTACCATCAATGATTATTATTTCGATTTTAGTGTAAATCCTAATATTTCAAATAGTCAGGCAGTATTAATTTCAAGGGTCAATGTTGAAGCGGCAGTTTCTTTTTACGTGTATACACTTGATGGGAAGCGAATTTATTCAGACGCTTTTGAAAGAGGTCAGAGTACAGTCTCAATTGATGACTTAACTGCAGGCGTTTATATTATCAAAATGGGCGATCAGGCAAAAAAGTTGTTTATCCACTAGAGCCTTATTTAATAATTTCCATTTTCATTTTAGCAATCCTTTCTTCTAGGGTTTCGGAACTAAGCTTCTCTCGGGATAAGCCATCTACTATTATTGGAAAAGAAAACGGGGTAGGGCGTTTTGGTTTACTAATGATTATTTTTTGATTTTGGATACGTTTTAATGCAGCCCTTAGTCTTTCCTCTTCTAATTGGAAAATGCGGACCTCTTCGTATGTTTGTAAATAAAGTAAGTTGTTCTGTTCGTATTCTCTGAAGACATCAAATAAAAGCTGTGATGAGGATTGTAAATGTCTTTCTTTTTTGACTTTCCCAGGATACCCAGCAAAGATTAAACCTGAGATTCGAGATATATCTCTAAATTTCCGTCTGCTCATTTCTACAGCATTAATACTTGCTTGAATGTCCTCAATCAGATTCATTTCACTAAACAATGCACTATTTATGATTTTATCCACATCCATTTTTTTATCAGAAAGCAATTCAAATCCATAATCATTCATGCCGATAGAAAAGCTAATTGGTAGTTGTCTGCTAATTCGTTTCGCAATTAATGCGCCCATTCCTTCATGGACATTTCTACCCTCAAAAGGATAACAAATCAAATGAAAGCCATCTTTTAGTTCGATATACTCAATTAAAAATTCTTCCTCAGTGGGTAGATAGGAGTCGCCATCTTGTAACTCAAAGAGTGGGTTTAAAAATTGCACTTCATCCCTTAGTTTTACTTGCTTACTAACAGCATACAGTTGTTCTCTCAAAACCTTAGACATTTGACTACTTAAAGGCATTCGGCCTCCACCATAAGATGGGATTTTTCCAGATTTCTTTTTACTGTTCTTCACATAAATAGTCATATCCTTGATTTTCACTAATTCTAAGGATCGACCAGCAAACCAAAAATTGTCTCCTGGCAAAAGTTGAGCTGCAAACCATTCCTCAATGCTTCCTAATCTTTTGCCGCCCATGTACTTCACATTCAAAGAAGCATCGCTCACAATTGTTCCAATAGATAGTTTATGCCTTTGAGCAATACGTTTATTCATGACTTTGTACAGACCATCTATTAATTCAACTTTCCGATATTCATCATAAGCATGTAAGGATTCTGCACCAAACTGTAAAAAGTATAATATTTGATTCCATTCCTCATCAGTTACTGATTCGAAAGAAAAAGTCGTTTTAATTTCTTTAAAAATAGTAGCTGCATGAAATCCACCACTTACAGCCATGGTCATTAAATATTGGATTAAGACATCAAAAGATCTTAAAAATGGAATTCTGTCTTCCATATTGCCTTCTTCAATAGCTTGTTGTAATGCCGCAGATTCTACCATTTCTAAAGAATGAGTAGGTAGGAAAAATATCTTACTGGATTTTCCTGGTTCATGACCTGATCTTCCGGCTCTTTGTACAAACCTTGCAACACCTTTAGGACTTCCTACCTGTATTATCGTTTCTACAGGTCTAAAATCAACCCCTAAATCAAGACTACTGGTGCAAACAACAGCTTTGAGTTTTCCGATGTATAACATGTCTTCAACCCAGTTTCTTAGCTCTCTACTAATAGAACCATGGTGCATCGCTATCATTCCGGCAAAATCTGGATGTACATCAAGGAGTTTTTGATACCAAATTTCACATTGAGCTCTTGTGTTGGTAAAGATTAAGCAAGTCTTGCTTTCTAAAATTATCGGAATTACTTTTTCCAGAAGTCTAATACCTAGATGTCCTGCCCATGGGTATTTTTCGATCTCATCAGGATAAATCGTATTAACCTTTATTTCTTTTTTAATATCTGACCTGATTAATAGCCCATTACTTTCTGAGCCTAATAAAATATCCATTGATTCTTCAAGGTTGCCAATGGTAGCACTAATACCCCAAATTTTTAAGTTTTTAGTTATAGCTTTAAATCTTGAAAGGGCCAGCTCAAGAAGGACCCCTCTTTTAGATCCCATTAATTCATGCCACTCGTCAGCTACTACTAAATCAATATGCTTGAAAAACTGAACATATGATTTGTTACACATGATGATATGTATACTTTCTGGAGTAGTAATTAGGATTTCTGGAGGGTTGCTAAGCTGTTCTTTCCGTTCTTTTTGGCTGGTATCTCCAGTCCTTATGCCAACTGACCAATTTAATCCTAATCCTGATATGGCTTTTTCGCTAGATATTTTTATTTCTTTAGCTAAGGCTCGAATAGGTGTGACCCATAAAATAATGGGCCCTTTTTTCTTGCTTTCATATTGATTTAGGATAGCTGGTATTAGGACTGAGTAAGTCTTTCCACTACCTGTTGGAGCATTGATTAAGCCACTCTTTCCAGCCAATACTGCATGCCAAGCTTGCCTTTGAAATGCTAAGGTTTTCCACTCTAAAGAACCAAACCATTTATCCCCAATTGCTATTTTCTTATCTACGCTCAAAAGTTATTCTATACATATGTTAATTCTGCAATGTAAAAATTACATATAAATATTAGGGTATTCCCTTAATACCTTTCTGAAAATAATGTTCATCTTTGGGGTAACACTCATTTCAATTTAACAATCCCCCGATTTAATATTCTCTCAGGACTAATCATAGGATTAGCCTAGAATTTTATAATTAAAACCAAACTCAGAATGACCTACACTAAAACAGTAAAGGAGGCGGTAACTTTATTTTGCATCCTAATGATGTGCGTGAGTTTAACAGCACAATTCTCTATCTCAGACCAAATAAGTGCTCAAAGAAGTGCTTTAGAGCAATTGCAAAAGCAGGAAATCTTTCAAAAAATTGCGCCTAATTCTATTCAAAGAAATAATGTTCAGCTTGAAGGTTTAAAAGATTATACACTTTTAGACATAGAAAGAACACAGCTAAATAAGATCATTAAGTCTAGTGATGAGGTAATGAAAATTAATCTACCTCTGGCTAATAAAAACTTGACAGTCAATTTAGTTGAAGCAGATATTTTTGGACCTAGCTTCAAAGTAACTGCTGCATCAAATAGAGATAAGGAAATTCCTTATAACAATACAGCTCATTACTGGGGTGAAATAGAGGGTATGCAAAACTCTCTTGTGAGTTTAAGTTTCTTCAAAGGAGAGGTTGCTGGTGTACTGACGTTTGGTGGTCAGACTTATAACCTTGGTAAAATTGAGGGACAAGATCTTCATGTTTTATACAAAGCTGCAGACCTAGAAAATGCACCTGTTGCAACTTGTCACACTGATGATGTTTTACATATGAAAGGAGACGGATTCCCTACTAATGTACATACGCATACACATAGAATGGATGAATCTAACTGTGTAGGTATATATATAGAGTGTGCATATGATATGTTTGTTGATGAAGGATCTATTGGAGCAGTAACAGATTATGTTACAGCTGTATTTACTGAAGTAGCTGCGTTATATACAAATGAGGCTATTAATGTTTACATCAGTGAAATATTAGTTTGGGATGTTAATGATCCATATAGTGAATCAAACTTCCTAAATGACTTTAGAAATACATTAAATGCAAATGGTGGATTTAATGGAGATCTAGCACACTTGTTGAGCTACAATGGTAGTGGTGGCGTTGCTTATCTAGATGTACTTTGTGTTCCTAGTTTTGCATATGGATTCAGTGGAATTAATCCTACTTATAATAACGTACCTACTTATTCATGGACTATAGAGGTATTTACTCACGAGTTGGGTCACAATCTAGGCTCTCCTCATACACATGCTTGTTCATGGAATGGTAATAACACTGCAATAGATGGTTGTGGTCCTGCTGCTGGCTACAGTGAAGGTTGTGACGCAGCTCTTCCTGATGCTGGAACAATTATGAGTTACTGTCACCTTGTAGGAGGTGTCGGTATAGACTTTAATTTGGGTTTTGGAGACCAGCCGGGAGACTTAATTAGAGACGAAGTTTATAATGCTTCGTGTCTAACTTCATGTGTTGATTGTGATACAGTGGGAGATCCTTGTGATGATGGAGATCCTTGTACTATAGGAGATGAAATTAATGCACTTTGTGAATGTGAAGGTACTTATACTGATGCTGATGGTGATGGGCTATGTGTGGCAAATGATCCAGATGATAACGATCCCTGTGTGCCAGTTGAATGTCCTCCGTGTTCAGATGTAACAGTGACAATAAATTTAGATAACTATCCAGAAGAAACTACTTGGGACATCGTTGATGCAAGTGGTAATGTAGTAGCTTCAGGCGGACCTTATGGAAATCAACCAGACGGTTCTACGGTAACTACAACTGTTTGTTTAGAGGATGGTTGTTATGATTTCACTATATATGATTCTTATGGAGATGGAATTTGTTGTGGTTATGGTATAGGTGATTATGTCGTAACTGATGCAAATGGTAATACTTTAGCTTCAGGTGGTCAGTTTGGAAGTTCAGAGACAACTAATTTCTGTTTAGATTCTGCGCCATGTGAAGATGAAGGTCTAGCTTGTGATGATGGTGATGCTTGTACAACTGGTGAAACATATGATGTAAATTGTAATTGTACTGGCGGTGTATTCCAGGATGCAGATGGCGATGGTGTTTGTGATGCTGAAGATCAGTGTCCAGGTACCGATGATGCATTGATAGGCACAGCATGTGACGATGGTGACGCTTGTACGACAGGCGAGGCATATGATACTAACTGTAACTGTTCTGGTGGTGTATTCCAGGATGCAGATGGTGATGGTGTTTGCGATGCTGAAGATCAGTGTCCAGGTACTGATGATGCTTTAATAGGTACAGCATGTGATGATGGTGATGCATGTACGACAGGTGAGACATATGATGCTAATTGTAATTGTTCTGGTGGTGTATTCCAGGATGCAGATGGCGATGGTGTTTGTGACGCTGAAGATCAGTGTCCAGGTACTGATGACGGTATAATCGGCGCAGCATGTGATGATGGTGATGATTGTACAACAGGTGAGATATATGATGAAAACTGTGGTTGTTCTGGTGGTGTATATACTGATGCAGATGGTGATGGATTCTGCGTTGGTGACGATCCTGACGATAATAACCCATGTATTCCTGTAGAGTGTCCGTGTGAGGACGAAGGTATGCCATGTGATGATGGTGATGCTTGTACTGTTGGTGAAACATATGATGCTGAATGTAATTGTGTTGGAGGCGTATTCCAAGATACAGATGGTGATGGTGTTTGTGATGCTGAGGATCAGTGTCCAGGTACTGATGATGGCATTATTGGCACAGCATGTGATGATGGTGATGCATGTACAACTGGCGAAACTTTTGATGCTAATTGTGCTTGTTCAGGAGGCGTATTCCAAGATGCAGATGGTGATGGTGTTTGTGATGCTGAAGATCAATGTCCAGACTTTGATGATAATTTAATTGGTACAGCATGTGATGATGGTGATGCTTGTACTGTTGGTGAAACATATGATGTTAACTGCGGTTGTTCAGGAGGTATATACACTGATGAAGATGGCGATGGGTTCTGTGTAGGAGAAGACCCTAATGATAATGATCCTTGTGTACCTGATGATTCAGATCCAGATTGTGGAGGTGGTTCTGACTGTACAGAAGTGAGTAGCAGTGATTTTGAAACAGGCTGGCAAGGCTGGGTTGATGGTGGTTCTGATGCAGACGTAGGAACATATACTGCTTATGCATATAGTGGAACTGAATGTCTAAGATTAAGAGATAATAACTCAACTTCAACAGCAAGTTCTCCAGTTTACGACTTTAGTTCTGCAACTTCATTAGTTGTTGACTTTACTTACGTAGCAGTTAGTATGGATAATAACAATGAAGATTTCTGGTTACAAGTATCTACAAATGGAGGTGCTTCTTACGTAACAGTAGAAGAGTGGAATCTAAATGATGAATTTGTTAATGGCGTTAGAGAGTTTGCGAATGTAACTATTAATGGTCCATTCTCATCAAATACCAGATTAAGATTTAGATGTGATGCGTCTGGAAATTCTGATTGGGTATATATTGATGACATTGTAATCGAATCTTGTGATGATGGTTCAGGTGGTAACCCAACTTGTGATGATGGATTACAGAATGGAGATGAGGAAGGTATAGACTGTGGAGGAACAAACTGTCCACCTTGTGAAGTTGGTTGTAATCTAGAGAATTTAGAAAACTTTGAATCAGGTTGGGGAATATGGAACGATGGTGGTTCTGATGCAAGAAGAAGTATCAATGATGCTCAATATGCATACAGTGGTAGTTATTGTATACGTTTGAGAGATGATTCTTCTACTTCAATTACATCTACTGATGACTTAGATTTAAATGCGGCTGATGAGGTTAATATTACCTTTACTTATATTACTGTCAGTATGGATAACGCAAATGAAGATTTCTTCCTAGAAGTATCTACAGATGGTGGTGTTTCTTACTCATTTGTTGAGGAGTGGAATTTAGGCGATGAGTTCCAGAATAATGTGAGGGAATTTGATTCAGTCAATATACCTGGTCCATTTACAAGCACAACTAGATTTAGGTTTAGATGTGATGCGTCTACAAATGGCGACAGAGTATACTTAGATGATATCGAAATAGAGAGTTGTAGTACAGAAGGTTTAGTTGAACCAGTTACAGCTTCTAGTATTGTCGAGGATAACCTTGAAGTAAATGTATATCCTAATCCTTTGGAGCCGGGTAATCTGTTAAACGTAAATATTCTATCATCAGACGAAAATGTCGTCTTGTCTATGATGGATATGTACGGGAAGCTTCTGTTCCAAGATCAGGTAAGTAATAAAGACTTTGGAAGGTATAAGTTAAATACGAGTAATATGACTGTAGGAAGTTACCTACTTCGGATAGACTCGGAGAAAGATTATAAACTCCAGAAAATCGTAATAATGAGATAATCTCTCGAAAGCCCTCAAAACTGAGGGCTTTTTTATTTCTTTGCAGCCAAATAAAAGTCAATTAATGAATACATCATTTTTAAAGAAATTAGATCTTAAAAAGAAGAATCCTGGATGTTCTACTGGAAGGAAATTTTACGATAGTAAAGAGCATATTGATTCTTATTCTCCAGTTGATGGAAAGTATATTGGAAGTGTTAGTGTTACTACAAAAGCTCAGTATGAAAGAGTAATGGCACAAGCAGATAAAGCTTTCAAAACTTGGAGACTCATGCCAGCTCCTCAAAGGGGAGAAATTGTAAGACAGATTGGAGAAGCATTAAGAAAGAATAAAGATAATCTTGGTCGCTTAGTATCCTACGAGATGGGTAAATCTCTACAAGAAGGATGGGGAGAGGTTCAAGAAATGATTGACATTTGTGATTTTGCAGTAGGCTTATCCAGGCAGTTATACGGTTTAACTATGCACAGTGAAAGACCAGGTCATAGAATGTATGAGCAGTACCACCCACTGGGAATCGTTGGAATTATCTCAGCGTTCAATTTCCCTGTAGCCGTTTGGTCATGGAATTCAATGATCGCATTAGTATGTGGAGATGTATGTATTTGGAAAGGGAGTGAGAAGACGCCATTATGCACTGTGGCTTGTCAAAACATCATTCAAAAAGTATTAAAAGATAATAAAGTGCCCGAAGGTGTGTTATCTTATATCACTGGTGATTACAAAGTAGGAGAATACATGACCACTGATAAGAGAATTCCTTTAATCTCTGCAACAGGAAGCTCTAGAATGGGTAAGATTGTAGGTGCGACTGTGGCAAGTAGATTAGGTAAGACTTTATTAGAGCTTGGAGGAAACAATGCAATCATTGTTACACCTCAGGCTGATCTAAAATTATTGTTGACTGGGGCAGTCTTTGGTGCTGTTGGAACTTGTGGTCAGAGATGTACTTCTACAAGAAGATTAATTGTTCATGAAGATATCTATGATGGTGTAAAAAGGAGCTTAAAGAAAGCCTACAAACAATTAAAAATTGGTAATCCATTGGATACTAATAATCACGTGGGACCGCTTATTGATCAAGATGCAGTCGCAAACTTTCAAGCAGCATTAAAGCAAATTAAAACTTATGTCGGTTCATTCTTAGTCAATGGAGGTGTGCTTAAGGGAGATCAATATAAATCTGGATGTTATGTAAAACCTGCCATAGCAGAAATGAGACATGATGCGGAAGTTGTTCACACTGAAACATTTGCACCTATCTTATATCTGATAAAATACTCTGGTGATCTAGAAAATGCAATTGCTATACAGAACGAAGTTCCTCAAGGATTATCTTCTGCGATCATGACTACAAATATGCGTGAAGCTGAACAGTTTTTATCACATGCTGGATCTGATTGTGGTATAGCAAATGTCAATATTGGTACATCAGGTGCAGAAATTGGCGGTGCTTTTGGAGGTGAAAAAGAAACAGGAGGAGGAAGAGAATCCGGATCTGATTCTTGGAAGATTTACATGAGAAGACAAACTAACACTATAAATTATAGTACTGAGGTGCCGTTGGCACAAGGTATTAAGTTTGATTTTTAAGATAATTATCTATTACAAATAATGAGAGGCGGTCAGTATTGATCGCCTTTTTTGTTTGTCTACAAAGACTAAGCTATCCTAGTACTCTAGAGTTCTCTTTAATAAGTATACCATTGATGAGCCATTGTTAAATAAATACTGCCAGAATTATAAGTCCAAGAAGAAAGTCAGAATCCAAGACAAAAGCTACTACAGCAATTCCAACTAATGCGTAGGTATAATTTCTAGTTTTTTTCTATTTGATCCTAATATAGTGAAATCAAAATAATTCTGTTATCTGAGCTAGGGCAGCAATTACTAAATTATTCTTTAAACAATAGATTAGAACTATTTGAGAATATCTTGTCCTTTAAATACCTTTGTGGCCTAAATGATCACCATGGCGAAATTCAGAAAAGAAAAAGATTCAATCGGATATATTAATGTCCCAGCTGATAAATATTGGGCAGCTCAAACTCAAAGATCTTCTCAAAATTTTAAGATTGGCGGACAGAAAATGCCCAAAGAGGTCATTCAAGCATATGCTATTTTAAAAAGAGCCGCAGCTAATACTAATGCAGAGCTAGGTGTGTTAGCTAAATCAAAAGCCAGATTAATAGAAAGAGTTTGTAAAGAAATCCAATCTGGAAAATTAGATGATCAGTTCCCTCTAGTGGTTTGGCAAACAGGATCAGGTACGCAAAGTAATATGAATGTCAATGAAGTGATCGCTAATAGAGGACATGTTTTGGCAGGGGGAAAACTGTATGATGCAAAGAAGAAATTACACCCTAATGATGATGTCAACAAGTCTCAATCATCAAATGATACTTTTCCTACAGCAATGCATATATCAGCCTATCAGAAGTTGATAGATGTCACATTACCTGGTTTAGAAACACTTAAAGAGGCATTGACTCAAAAGTCTAAGGCCTATATGAAAGTAGTTAAGATAGGCAGAACCCATTTCATGGATGCTACGCCTGTTACCCTTGGTCAGGAATTATCTGCATATGCTGCACAAGTTGATTTTGGAATTAAAGCTCTGAAAAATACATTGAGTCATTTAGCACAATTAGCTCTAGGAGGCACAGCTGTAGGAACAGGTTTAAATACACCTAAAGGCTATGATAAACTGGTGGCTAAAAAGATTGCTGAATACACAGGCTTACCTTTTGTAACTGGTAAAAATAAATTTGAGGGCTTAGCAGCTCACGATGCTCTTGTAGAATCACATGGTGCCTTAAAAACTATAGCCGTGTCATTAATGAAAATCGGAAATGACATAAGAATGTTGGCTTCAGGGCCAAGATGCGGTATAGGAGAAGTGATTATACCAGCTAATGAACCAGGTTCTTCTATTATGCCAGGAAAAGTTAATCCTACTCAATCAGAAGCATTGACTATGGCAATGGCACAGGTCATGGGTAATGATGTAGCTATTAACATTGGTGGGATGAATGGGCAGTTTGAATTAAATGTATTTAAGCCTGTTATGATTTATAATTTTCTAATGTCAGCGCAATTAATTGGTGATGCTTGTAGGAGTTTCACGGAAAATTGTATCAATGGACTGAAACCAAACTATCAAAGAATTGATCAAAACTTAAATAATTCTTTAATGCTAGTGACAGCCTTAAATACTAAAATTGGCTACGATAAAGCTGCTGAAATAGCTAAAAAAGCATACAAAGAGGGTACTACGCTTAAGGAGGCAGCTATTTCACTATCTTATTTAACAGCTGAAGAGTTTGATGCTTGGGTAAAACCAGGGAAAATGATATAATTTCTTGGGTTTTAGCTGCCATTAGTTAATTAATAAATTGATGCTTAATTATCAGCATTTTTTGACAAATAGCACTATATTTGCAGCCCAATTTTAAAAGTTGTTTGAATTATGAAAACCTTGGATCATTTTTCAATTCCTATAGAGGGTATGAAAAGTGGTATACACGAAAAAAAGTTTTCAATAGATAACTCATTTTTTAAACACTTTGAGGAATCCATGATTAAGAGTGGAAAATTTGAAGTGTTATTGGAATTGGATAAAAGATCCGATTTAATTGAAATGAATTTTGACATCACTGGAGACTTTGAAACAGTTTGTGATAGATGTACTGCTCAGGTTGATTTTCCACTCAATACTCAAACCAACTTACTGGTTAAGTATTCAGAAGAAAATGTAGAAGAACCTAATGTTTTATACATCACTAGAGATACACATCACATTAATATTTCAAAGTTCATTTATGATTCTATTTGTTTATCAATTCCTTTAATGAAGGTTTTTGATTGTCAACAAAAAGAACCGTTTCCATGTGATGAAGCTGTATTAGAAAAGTTGGATGATTTTTCTGAAGAAGCTATTGAAAATAAAGATGAAAAAGCAAATCCTATTTGGGAGGAGCTGAAAAGAATAAATTTTGATAACAAATAAAAACTAAATAAAATGGCACATCCGAAGAGCCGTATATCAAAACAAAGAAAGCGTAAGAGAAGAACGCATAAAAAAGCAAGCGTTCCTCAAATAGCTATATGTAAGACTACAGGTGAAGCACACTTGTATCACAGAGCATATTGGCATGAAGGCAGCATGTACTACAAAGGACAAGTTGTCATTCAGGCAGAAGAAGATGTTGAATAACTAATCTAGTTAAAACATTTAGCTTTTAAAGATCTACAATTTAGAATAGATCACTAAAAAGAAAATCAAGCTCCGATGGACAATCATCCTGAGGGGCTTTTTTATTGACCAAAATCAAGAAACATGGCAAAACAAATTATTAATACGGATCAAGCACCAAGCCCAGTAGGGCCATATAATCAATCAGTAAAGATTGGGAATCTATTATTTGTATCTGGTCAGATAGCAATTAATCCAGCTACTGGAGAATTAGTAATGGATAATATAGAGGATGAAACTCATCAGGTTATGAAGAACCTGTCGAATATATTATCAACTGCTGGCTCTTCTTTTGATCAGGTTGTAAAATGTTCAGTTTTCGTCACAGATATGGGTAATTATGGCCGTATTAATGCAGTATATGCTAGCTATTTTGATGAAGCAACAGCACCTGCAAGAGAATTGGTAGAAGTTAGCGCTCTTCCGAAATATGTTAATGTGGAGATTTCTTTGATTGCGGAGTGTTAGAAGAACTTAAAATAAATAATAGAACTCATACTATGAGTTGTTAAATACTCATTTTGGAATTTGTCATTTCGACCTTAGGAGAAATCTCATTCTTGCTAAGAATAAGACCTCTCGGTTTCACTATGTTCCACTCGAGGTGACAAACACTACAATATGGTATGAGAATAAGAAGACTATAGATAATTGATATAATAAAGAGAATAGAATGAGCGAAAACAAAAAATCAGTCTTATCATGTATCCAACCTACTGGAGACATGCACTTTGGAAATTATTTTGGTGCAGTCAAAAACTGGGTGGATCTTCAAGAAAACTATAACTGCTTTTATGGTGTTGTAGATTATCATGCCATGACAATGCCCTATGACCCCAAAAAGCTTAGGTTAAACACTTGGGAGTTAATTTATAATCTATTGGCAGTTGGTGTTAAAGCTGAAAATCTATTTATTCAATCATTAGTTCCTGAGCACGCAGAGCTTTGCTGGATTTTTAATTGTTTCTGTTCTTATGGTCACCTATCAAGAATGACCCAGTTTAAGGATAAAAGCCAACAAAGTAAAGAATCTAATAAAGAAAACTTTATTAGTGCAGGACTATTAGACTATCCTGTATTACAAGCAGCAGATATCTTGATATACCGTGCTGACTATGTACCTGTAGGCAAAGACCAAGAACAGCATCTAGAGTTGTCCAGAGCAATTGCGCAAAGGTTTAATGCACAAGTAAAGTCTGAATATTTTGTTCTTCCAGAAACGCTATTCACAGAAACACCTAAGATTATGTCTACTGCTGACCCTACTAGAAAGATGAGTAAATCAGCAGGAGAAAAACACTATATCAGTTTATTCGCTGATGAGGCAAGGATTAGGAAACAAATAAAATCTGCTGTAACAGATACTGGAGATGGATCTGAGGGAATGAGTCCGGGGATAGAGAATTTATTCACGTTAATAAAGGCAAGTGGTTTTGTAAATGATCATGATAGCTTAATGGCAGATTATAATAATGGCGATTTAAAATATGTAGACTTAAAAGAAGCTGCAGCTAATGCATTGGTAAGTTTATCAAATCAATTTTTAGAAAATAAAAAAGCCATTACTGCAGATAAAAGAGAAGTTAAATACAGAATTAAACAATCTACAGAAGAAATTAGAAAAACGGCTCAGCAAACCGTGAGAGATGTTAAAGAACTTTGTGGATTGCTAAACATTAAATTATAATCAGGAGTTATGAAGATATTTTGCATTGGAAGAAATTATGCTGCTCATGCAGCTGAAATGAATAGTAAGGTTCCTACTAAGCCGATGGTTTTCATGAAGGCTGAAAATGCATTGTTGTTAGACAATAAACCATTGTATTATCCGCCTTTTACTTCTAACCTACATTATGAAGCTGAGCTAGTAATTAAAATAGATAAACCAGGTAAATTTATTCAGCCTCAGTTTAGCAGTAGCTATTATTCATCAATAGCTCTTGGTATTGACTTTACAGCAAGAGATCTCCAGGCTAAATGTAAAGAAAAGAGCCATCCGTGGGAAATATCAAAGGCTTTCGATAATTCAGCTGTGCTTAGTGAATTCATCAAGATAGAAGATTTGAAAACTGATAATATTGAATTTTCACTGAGCAAAAATGGCGAGGTAGTCCAGCATGGATTTAGTGATCAAATGATATTCAATTTTAATACTTTGATTGAATATATCTCTCAGTTCTTCTCTTTCGAGGCTGGTGATTTAATATATACTGGTACACCAGTTGGTGTTGGCCCAGTTCAAGTTGGAGATATTCTTAAAGGTTATATTCAGGACAGACAGATGTTTGAGTGTGAGATAAAGTAATCTTAATTCATTTTGGTCCATATTACTTGAGATAATAATTGATATTCACCTGATTCGCTTTTTACTTCAGTTTGGTATTTCAGCTGATTATCACTTACAGTCATAGTGTCTCTTAGTTCGGTTGTTTTGCCCTCTGGTTCAATCCATTTCAAGGAGGAATACCAGGTGTCACCTTCGATTTTTATGCTTCCAGTGGATAAAAGCCGACTACTTCCCAAGCTTAAGTAAGAAATACTTTCCTTCTCACCATCCCAGTAGATCTTCCCTTCAAACATCACAACATGGTCACCAGAATCTTGATACAATGAAATAGTAAAAGATAAAACTAAATCGTTCATACCTTGCCATAATGAGTACACAAACTGATTTGTACCACCAACTTGAGATTGCATAGCCTCAGATAACCAGGAAGTTCTATCAAGCTGCCTGACAAATTTTTCAAATTGCTGTAATTGATTTGAAGATTCCATATCGTAATATTTTATACTATTAAATAAACAAAAAATAATACGACCCAAGCTTCAATACTTACTTGCCAACTAAAAACTTGCATATATTCTATTCAAGTAATACATTTAAGTATGTCATATCTACCTCAATTTCCACTTAATATAGTGGTGTTTCCGGGTGAAGATCTCAACCTTCACATTTTTGAAGATCGCTATAAAGCATTGATAAATGATTGCTTTGAGAGTAATAGTCTATTTGGCATTCCTTCCGCAGAAAGCGATAGACGATTAAAAACGGGAACAAGTGTAAGGATTTTGGAAATCTCTAAAGTCTACCCGGATGGAAAGATGGACATAAAGACCAGAGGCGAATCAGTTTATCAGATTCTTGAATTTGACAAAGAAATGGAAGGTAAGCCTTATCCAGGTGCCAAAGTGTTATTCGTCCAACATGATGATGATAGTGATTATATGATGAATCAACAGATCATCGAACGCATAGAGAAATTGTATGATTTAATGAAAATTCGACCAGAAGGAAGCTTGGATGCTCATTCTTTTCGGATTTCTGATCTTGTACATAAAATTGGTTTGACTTATCAACAAGAAATGAACCTTAGAAGCTTCATATTCGAATCAGAAAAGCAAAGCTATGTTCTAAGCCATCTTGAAAGATTGATCCCGGAAGTAGAAAGGGTAGAAGAAATGAGACTGCGTATTAGAATGAATGGTCATTTTAAGGATCTGAGTTCCTATAATATCAAATAAGATAACACTTCAATTGAAGGCATAAAAAAACCCCGGTTAATAAATTAACCAGGGTCTGTATATTTTGATAAGTAGTATCAATTATTTATTTCCAGCTTCGTATACTTTGTAGATCTTTCCTAAGTTAGGAAGGATTACAAACTCAGCTCTTCTGTTAGGAGCTAATTCAGTAGAAGTAGAACCATCTACTAATGGCACAGCTGATCCGCTACCTGCAACCATTAATTGGTCAGGATTTACACCTCTAGCTAATAATTTGTTAACTACGTTTTGAGCTCTTGTTACACTTAGCTCAAGGTTGTTTTTGTAGTTACCAGTAACAATACCTCTCTTATCAGCATGTCCCTCTACCATTAATCTGATACCTTCATTTCTTTTTAACATGTCTGCTAATTTGTCAAGTGTAGCATTATCTTCACTTGCAACAGTAGCTGATCCAGATCTGAAGTTTACAGAATCATCAAACTCTAGGTATAAGAAGTTCTCTAAAGTCTTAATTCTGCTCTCAGTTTCAGCAGCAGCAGTATTCATGTCAGAAAAAGCAGATTCCATTTCAGTCCACATGTTGTTTAACTGATATTGCTTCTGCTCAAGATTTTCTTTCATTGCAGCTACTTCTTTCTCTTGAGTGTCTAATTTATCCATCATAGAAGATAAGTTAGAATCTAGAGCTTTCTTTTCTTTTTCTAGTTCCATGTTGCTTGACTCTAAATCACTAACTGTAGATGATAAGTCATTAACCTGGCTTTCTAATTTTTCAACGCTAGACATTAATGCGTCTTTCTCGGCTGTAAGCTCATTGAATTTCTTTTTAGAAACACAAGATGTTGCTAACATCGCTCCGATAATTAATAGGGGAAATAAATTTTTCATTATAAATAGTTTGCTTTAAATAAAATATGAGGTCGCGAGCGGATTCGAACCGCTGTACAAGGTTTTGCAGACCTCTGCCTAACCGCTCGGCCACGCGACCTTAAATTACCTCTTTCCAGGGCGCAAATATAGTTAAATTTTTATCATAGCAACAATAAAATTTAATAGTTATGGCCGAAGCTTATATTCCAAATTTAACTATATATATCTAATTGTAAATAATAATTATAGAGCTATTTTTTAACTAAGAATCAGGTATTATCGTAAATTTTATTTCAATTTATTTTCCCATTATGCTCAGAATCTTCATTTCTATACTATTAATAAGCACTTTTTCTAGCTCAATTTCCAGCCAATCTAAGCTTCTGGATAAGCTTAAAAAGGCCCTACCAAATGCTACTTTTGAAAAACTGGACAATGGGCATCACTATGGTGAAGAGTGGATTATCATGCTTGAGCAACCACTTGATCATCATAATCCTGAGGCAGGTACTTTCCAACAAAGACTATTCTTGGCTCACTATGACTTTAATGAGCCAATGTTGCTGGTCACTGAAGGATATGCATCTTATCCTAAATATTATGAAATAAGTGATCTTTTTAAAACCAATCAGCTAATTGTAGAGTATAGATTTTTTGGAGCATCTAAGCCTGAAAATTATGATTACAGGTATTTAAACAATGATCAGGCTGCAATGGACTATCATCGAATACATGAATTGCTAGAAAAACTCTACAAAAAGGATTGGATTGCTACAGGTATCAGTAAAGGGGGGACAACCTGTCTCATATATAAATATAAATATCCCAAAGATGTAAAGGTCGTAGTTCCCTATGTGGCACCTCTACCTATGCAAAGGGAGGATAAACGTTGCGACGAATTCATTGAAAGTATTGGTAGTACTAAATGCAGAAATAAGTTAAGTGATTTTCAAAAAATGGCTTTAGAGGAAAAATCTAATTACTTGAGCTTGCTAGATACCTTAATTTCTAGTGAAGAAATCTCATTTACCAGAGTATCAAAATTACAGGCTATAGAGTACACGATATTAGAGTTGACATTTTCGTTTTGGCAATATGGGCATGATTGTGATGCGATTCCTTTAGAAGGGTCTTTTGAAGATAGATTTAACTACCTAAATGAACTAGTAGGTTTTGATTTCTATTCGGATGAAAGCATTGAATACTATGAACCCGCTTTTTATCAATTTATGACCGAAAATGGTTACTATGGATATGCTCATGATCACTTAGAAGGATATGTAGATTATGTAACTGACTTTACTAACTTAAATTTTGCACCTCAGGAGGTAGCTTTGAACTATAATCAAGAATACCTTAAGTATGTTAGAGTTTACTTGTATCATCATGGAGATAAAGTACTGTATATACATGGTGGCTTAGATCCATGGAGCGCTTGCAAGATTACCCCTTCGAAAAAGACTGATGCATTAGTAATGATAGACCCTGATGGTGATCATAAAACAAGAATATCTAGTTTTGACGAAGCTGATAAAAAACTCATTTATAACACCTTAGAGAAGTGGATCGGTAAACATATTGTGAATAATTAATCTGAATAATACCCATTTATTGAGATAATTACGATTATAAATGCTCATCTCTTTTTAATACTTTTGTTTCACACCTTTTATGTAGAATAGTTTTAGCAAGAATAATCCCTTTTCACTTTAGAAAAAGAGTCAAGATTTCTGTGTAGTAGGCTACAAGGAAAGCTGTCCTAATGATACTGCCTTTGCTTTCATTGAGGTTTATGATCCAGTAGAAATTAGTCTTCAGACTGAGTACACGAGTTTTGGAAATCAATTTCCTCAGGTCCAACTCTTTCACCAAGGTAACTATGCTTTTAATTGGACACCACCTGGTGGCCTTTCAAGTACAACTTGTCCACAACCTTATATTATGCCTGATACGGTTTCTACTTATTATGTTGAGGTAACTGACTTGGATTCCGGGTGTAGTATTGATAGTTTGATCAAGGTTGAGACTATTTATGATTGCGTTGAAAAAGGCTTATATACACCTAATATTTTCTCTCCTGATAGAGATGGTACTAATGATGGAGTCCGAGTTTATATCCAAAGAGAGACTGATTTTATCAGCCTAAGTATTTTTGATCGTTGGGGAAATCTTATGTTTTTCTCAGAAGATATTAATCAGACCTGGGACGGTATTTACAAGTCTAAACCTGCTATGACTGGCGTTTACACGATGAAGATCGAAGGTATTTGTACCGACAGTGGAGAAGAATTCGTCGTTTACAGGGATGTCAGTTTAGTCCGTTAATCCATTTTTATTTTTTGGCGTCCGGGCGGTCCATTTTGGGGTTCGCTATTCGCTCCGTACTTATCTGGCTATGCCATTTTCAGTACCAAGCCCTCCATGCACCTGACGCGAGCAGTGTGTCACATCAGAATTAAGTTTTGTCGTTTGTAAATACTCATCAATTGGCTACGAATGCTCATTCTTCAAACTTTCCTTTTTCATGGCTGCTAACTTCAGGTCAAAATTATAGTTATGAAACATTCACAAGACTGGTTGAATCATTTTCTAGTAAACAGTAAAATATCTAGAGTTAATTGGAATCAAATTCCACGATTATCTGCCCAGGAAAGGACGAGCTTATTAGCTAGTATTCAAGCCTGGCAATTAGGAGAGACCTCTGATGGAGAACATTTATTAAAGGCTGCTCTAAAGTATTCCAAGAAAATTAATGACCCTATTTATCCAAGCGTGGTGCGTCTGTTTATTAAAGAAGAGCAGAAACATGGAAATAATTTGGGCCTGTATCTTGACCTTCTGGGAGAGGAGAGATTGACGCATAACTGGGGCGACAGTTTATTTAGGCTGGTAAGATATGCTTTTGGAAGTATGGGAATATGGACCGCATCTGTATTAATTGTGGAGTCTATTGCGCAGCTCTTTTTCCAGTGTTTAAAGGACGCTACTTCTTGTCCTTTGCTCAAAGAAATCTGTACTGATGTTTTGATTGATGAAGCGCACCATATTCAGTTTCAACTAGAGCGTATGATCATTATTTTTAATTCTAAATCTCGTTTTCACAGACTCGTTTTTCCGTGGTTCTATAAATTACTATTTCATTTGACCGTCCCTGTTGTTTCGTTTGCGCATAGTCCTGTTTTTGTGGCTGGTGGTTTAGATTATAAGGCTTATGTACAGCGGATGAACCATAAGTATGATAAGACTTTTGGTAGACTTAATTTAGAGTCCTTGACTAAATGGGCTAGTTAATATTACATATAGATAGCTCGTTTTATTTTGTCTGCGCCAAAGCGCTTACGTATCCAGTCTTTTTCTTGAAGTAGTCTGATAGAGTTAATATCATCATCGAATAGACTGATTTGGTAGTTGCCATTTACCAGGCCGCTAAATTTCACACCCACTAGACGTATTAATTGTCTACGTTCATAGAGTCTGTTAAATATCTCTGTTGCATGAGATAGTAAGATGTTGTCACTGGCAGTGTATGCAATTCGCTTTTGCTTAGTATAGGTATTAAAATCTGCGTAGCGGATCTTGATGGTAATGCAGGATGTTAGTTTTCTTGACTTTCTGAGCTCGAAAGCCAGTTCGTCTACCATTTTACTTAATAGGTTTTTTATGTAATGAATATTGAGTGTGTCTTCGGTAAAGGTTCTTTCTTTTGACATTGACTTTTGCTCAGTATAAGGTACTACAGGCGTACTGTCTATGGCATTAGCTTTTTCCCAGAGCTGTTTTCCATAAAGGCCAAATTCGCGCTCTAAAAGTCGAGGTGGAATTTTACTTAAGGTCTGGATTTTTCTGACTCCCATGAAGCTTAGCTTCTTGTAAGTCACTTTCCCGATGCCAGGAATCTTCTTTACAGAGAGAGGAGAAAGAAAAGTCTTCTCTGTGCCATTAGGTACCTGTATCTCTCCATTGGGTTTAGCTTCTCCAGTCCCTACCTTAGAGACAAGCTTGTTGACAGATAAGCCAAATGATATTGGTAGACCAGATTCTTTTATAATAGTTTTTCTAAGCTCTTTTGACCAATTGAAGCAGCCAAAATATTTGTCCATACCACTTAGGTCAATGTAGAATTCGTCTATGGAGGCTTTCTCAAAAACAGGCGCATCTGATGCGATTATTTCGGTAACCATTTTTGAGTAATAAGAATAACTATCCATATCCCCACGTATTATTAATGCTTGAGGGCATAGGCGTAAAGCCATTTTCATAGGCATTGCTGCGTGTACACCAAATTTTCTAGCTTCATAGCTACAGCTCGCGACAACACCTCTATTGCTCGTTCCTCCTATCAGCAATGGTTTGCCGACAAATTCGCTATTCTTAAGGCATTCTACTGATATGAAAAATGCATCAAGATCCATATGTAATACAGCACGTGAATACATGATAATGACTCCCTATAGCTGGAAGTTAACAGACTTAAAGTTTGATAAAATGTGATTTCAAATATAAGACAAAATCAACTAATGACGAAATATCGACATAATAAAAGACGATAAAACGACATAATTTAAAAACCAGAATGTATAAAGGACTAAATCACAATTAACTAGTAAAGTGTGACACAAAGGCGTTCATCTCAGGATGATTAAGATTTCTCCACTTAGCTGGTTTTAACTTATTAAGCTTAAGAGGTCCGACACGGATTCTAGTAAGACTTTTGACACGGTATCCTAAAGAAGAAAAGATGGAGAAGATCATACTATCCTTAGCATTTTTTGCAGATACAATCATGTCAACTTTTGAAATTCTGTTGATCTTAATTTGTATATGTCGAAATCGGCGATCAGTATTTAGATTGCTTAAGGATTGAAGAAGCTCCTTACTAATCTTATGGTTAAGATGTACTAGATAATCACAATCCTCAGTATCTACACGCTTGCCGATAGCAGCATTAAACTTTTGATCGTCAGTTAATACAACTAAACCTTCAGAATCTTTAGATAATTTACCCACAGGGGTGAGATACTTCTCATGTCCGATAAAATCAACAATATTGTTTTTTTGACTTTTATTGGCACTACAAACCATACCTCTTTCTTTATAGAAAACGATATAACTATTCTTTCCAGTAGTTTTCACAATACCACCAATATCCGCACCATCTAAAGTAACCTTATCGTGCTGAGTGATTCTGTCACCAGGTTTGGCGATTTTACCATTGATCCTAAGCCTTTTATCTTTGATCATGGTTTCCGCTTCTCTACGAGTGGCAATGCCCATAGCAGTAAGATATTTGTTAAGTATCATGCTTTCCATGAAGCAAAGATAAAATAAGACAGTGAGATCTGTGCATCAAGACAGTTCCTTGTAATATGACTAAATTATAATCAAGGCATTAGTATAACAGAAAAAAAAGCTTATTCAGTAATAATATGCACTGAAGAGCTGATAGCCGCCACATTGAAAATACCTAAAACAGTAGTGCCGTTATCAGAAGTGACATTACCCCTAGTGTTGGCAAGCGGTTCTGAAAAAATACCATTACTACCATTTAAGAGCTGATCTCTTCCGATTTCCATAAAGGCAAAAGCTTCGTTAGAAATTGAGTGTATCTCAATTCTAATTTCTTCTCCAGGTTCCCACTTGACAAACATGCCATCATCATCAATCTCATTAGTCAAGAATCTAATAGGAGGAATAAATACAATGCCATCTACTTCACCACCAGAATCAAAACCAGCATCAAAAGCGATATTGATTTCTTCTGGTTTATTTAAATATTGTCCATTTTTGAATGTCTTCACCCAGTATGTGTCACCGAGTCCAACCAGATCTCTACTTATAAATTCGGTATATATGCCCTCATCTCTAAATGGGTCATCATCAATAAATTCTTGAGTAATGCTATCAATAACTGGTACTCTATTTAATCGTGTAGATGATGTGTATGTTACACCATCAGCAAAAATATTCAACTCATAATTAGTACCAATATCTCCTAAGGTCTCATCCACTTGAGGAACCCATTCATAGATACCATTGCCAATATGATTAAAATCAAAAGTCTCACCCGTATCAGAACTTACTGTCACTGTTGCGTTTTCAACTGCAGGTGTTTGCTGACTATCAAAGTATGGAGCGGTTGTACTTAATCTGATTTGCTGTGTATCATTTTCATTGTTTAACCATGCATCTACCACTAATAAAACTTCACCTTCATCTAATTGAACCTCTATAATGTCTTCGCAAGATTGAAATAAAAATAAGCCGATAAATATATATAGTAAATTTTTCATGTCTATCTGATTTTTAAGGTTACTGGAATTTGAAATTGTACGAAACTGATGGAATGAAATTACCAATAACTGAAAGTTTAATAGCCTCAGTATTAACTGGGCCTCCGATTGGTTGCCTTTCTACACCTTGTCTGAAAAATATTGAAAATGGATTTCTTCTATTATAAACATTATAGATCGAGAACACCCATTCGCCTTTCCAACGTTTATTGCTCTCTTTAGGCTTAAGAGTAGCGCTTATGTCTAAACGGTGATAATCAGGTATTCTGAAATTATTCCTCGTATCGTTTGTATTATGTGGAAACACATATCCTTGCTGTTCAATTCTTGAAGTAGGGAAGGTTGTTGGTGTACCCGTATTATATACAAAGTTCGCACTTAGATCCCATCTCTTTGATAATTTATAGAATGCGGTGATACTAAAATTATGAGTTTGATCAAATCTTGAAGGATACCACTCTCCATTGTTGATGCCATCAATTTGTCGTTCAGTCTTAGCTAGTGTATAACTTAAAAAACCTGTTAATCTACCATCATTTTTCTTTGCTTCAAGTTCCCAACCGTATGCTCTGCCATCACCCTCAAGTAAATCACCTTCTATATAAGGATTAAGAATAAGGTCTGCGGCATCAATGTAATCAACTAAATGTTGCATGCGTTTGTAGTACAACTCCGTAGATAACTCGTATTCATTATTCTTGAAGTTTCTGAAGTATCCTACGGCTACTTGGTCAGCTACAGCTGGCTTGATATTATTTGTACTAGGAGTCCAAACATCAACTGGCGTAGACGCTGTAGTATTTGAAATCAAATGTAAGTATTGGGCAGTACGCATATAACTGGCCTTTATGGAAGAAGTAGGGCTTAACTGATACTTCATACCAAATCTAGGCTCAAGCATATTGT
>Ga0213858_10000229_pt1 | contig 27585 bp, 24 predicted proteins | sample PICome_FD_160122 | JGI IMG/M metagenome (GOLD analysis project Ga0213858, IMG submission 160122) | Coastal seawater microbial communities near Pivers Island, North Carolina, United States - PICO245 | ecosystem: Environmental > Aquatic > Marine > Coastal | place: USA: North Carolina | collected... | reverse complement strand
GATGAACTTATTATTCGATTAGAAAAAGAACAGGCAAGACTAAAAATTGACTTGTTAGCAAAAAAGAAAAAGAAGAAGATAATAGACGAGACCATCGAAAGACTCATTGCAGAAGAAATTGCAAAAGCAAAATCTTCAGATGCATTAGAAATTGATGAATCTGATTTTGGCCTAAACAGAGGTAGATTAAATTGGCCTATTTCTTCTGCAGTTATTACTGGTAAATACGGAAAACAAAAACACCCGACAAATAAAGCTTTAGAGATAGAAAATAATGGTTTAGATTTTAAAGCAAAAAAGGGTAGTCAGGTTAATGCCATTTATAGTGGCAAGGTAGTAGGCTTTACAGAAATTCCTGGTATTGGAAAAATGCTAATCTTACGACATGGTCAATATTATACGGTTTATTCAAAGTTGACTAATGTATTTGTGAAATATGGTGATAAGGTAAAAGCGGGTCAAAGTATAGCTGAGGTAAATGAAGATTTTCATTTTGAAATTTGGTTAGGTAAGGAAAAACAAAATCCTTCCATTTGGTTAAAAAAATAGTATGGCACAAGACTGGAATACGTCCAAACAGAAAAATACTGGTTTAAGAAAAGAAAAGGAAAAAGCAGTTGTTATTGGCTTGATCACTAAGGGTATGGAAGAGCGGACCATGTCAGATTATTTAGATGAACTAGAGTTTTTAGCGATGACAGCAGGGGCTGAGGTAGTAGAGAGGTTTACACAAAAGCTTGCACACCCTAAATCAAAATTATTTTTAGGAGAAGGTAAGGTGCAAGAAATTGGAGAGTTTATCGAGGAGAATAAAATTGAACTGGCGATTTTTGATGATGACTTGACACCAAAACAAGCTAATAATCTTGAAAAAGAGTGGGAGATAAAGATTGTGGATAGGAGTATGCTAATCCTTGATATTTTTGCTGATCGTGCTCAGACAGCTCAGGCTAAAACTCAAGTGGAATTAGCTCAGATGCAATATTTGCTTCCAAGACTGCGAGGATTGTGGACTCACTTAGAAAGGCAAAAGGGTGGTATTGGTATGCGCGGACCTGGTGAGCAAGAGATTGAAACAGATAGAAGGATTATTCGAGACAAAATTTCTAAGCTTAAGAAGAAACTCGAAAAGATAGATTTACAAAACGCAGTTCAAAGAAAAAATAGAGGTACTATGATTAGATTAGCATTGGTGGGTTATACCAATGCAGGGAAATCTACCTTGATGAATCTTCTAAGTAAGAGTGAAGTCTTTGCTGAAAATAAATTGTTTGCAACTCTAGATACCACAGTTAGAAAGTTAGTTTGGGACAGAATGCCTTTTCTGTTATCTGATACAGTTGGATTTATAAGAAAACTTCCGCATCATTTGGTAGAAAGTTTTAAATCTACTTTAGATGAATTAAGGGAAAGTGATTTATTGGTCCATGTGGTAGATTTTAGTCATCCTAATTATGAAGATCATATAGAAACCGTTCAAAAAACTTTGTTTGAACTAGGTGTTTCTGATAAGCCTTGTGTACTAGTGTTTAATAAGCTTGATCTTTTTGAAAAAAATGAATTTGATGCATATCTGGATGATGAAACAAAAAAGTATATTTTAGAGGGAATAAAAACCAAATTCGAAGAAAAATATCAGCAAGATTTAGTTTTTATTTCTGCCATTGAGCGCATTCAAATCGATACCCTAAAAGGCTTACTTAAATCCTTGATTGAAGATTTATATGAAACAAGATACCCATATATTACCAAGTATTGGTGAGTTAAGTTTTGACGAACTTGTAGCAAAGTACGCTCATTTACTAGTCCATTATTGTTTGGAGTTAAATAAAGGAGAAAGGCTTTTAATTAAAGCTTCTACTAACTCTATTCCATTAGTACAAGAAGTCTATAAGGAAGCTACTAAAACTGGTGTTCAGGTAGAAGTAGATCTGGAATTTGAATCAAAGAATAAAATATTTTTTGACCATGCTGATGATGAACTATTAAAGGAGCCTCCACATCTATATGCGCATGCCATCGAAAATTTTGATGCTTATTTATTGATCAGATCCCCATTTGATCTTTTAGCCTCAGGAAAGGTTGATCCAAGAAAGAAAGCGATACGTAGAGAGCATATGAAGCCTATTCAGCAATTGTATTTTAAACGAACTGGAGAAGGTAGTCTTAAAAGGACCTTATGTGAGTTTGCTTCGGAAGCTAATTCAAAAATGGCTGGCTTAAGCAAAGAAGAATTTGCAGAGTTTATCTTTAATGCTTGCAAATTATATGATGAAAATCCTGCTGAAAGTTGGTTAGAGGTTAGGAGTCATCAGCAAAAGTTAGTTGACTACCTAAATAATTGCTCAACTATCCGATATAAAAATAAACTGAGTGATATTAGTTTCTCAGTAAAGGATAGAATTTGGATAAATTCTGATGGAAGAAATAATATGCCTTCTGGAGAAGTGTTTACAGGCCCGGTTGAGGATACAGTAAACGGTGTTATACATTTTGATTTTCCAAGTGTTTATCAAGGCAAAAAAGTAAAAGGTATCACGCTACATGTCAAAGATGGTGAGGTTTATAAATGGGATGCCAAGGAAGGGAAAGATTTATTGGACCGGATTTTCAAAATCGATGGTGCACGGTTTTTCGGAGAGGTTGCTATTGGCACAAACTATAATATAAGCAGACCATCTTGTAATATTCTTTTTGATGAAAAAATAGGTGGCACCATTCATATGGCCATAGGCCAATCTTATGCCCAAACCGGTGGTAAAAATGTATCATCAATCCATTGGGATATGATCGCTGACATGAGAGATGGCGGTGAGATTTATGCAGATGGTGAGCTAATCTACCAAAATGGGAAATTCATTATTTAGTTAATGTTTTCCAAGATGATTTTTCTTGAAATGATTCGATTGGTTTTAATTGATTTCCATTTTTAAGGCTTGAGTATAAGTTTTTCACTTCGATTACCATACTATCTACCGCATTTTGAATTAAGCCCTTATTAAATCCATCTCCTTCTAGTTCTAAAACAAATTGAGTAGTAATTACTCTACTGAGTATTTTACCTAATATGACGTGTTTCCTCTGATCTTGATTTCTGTCAGCTGCAAAGCTTGTTTCCTCCTTAAATAACTGAGCTGATTGATTGGTAAGATCAAAATCAGACAGGTAGTCAAATAGTGTATTAGATTTTTTTCGTTGACAGTCTTTGCTAATTGCTTCAGAGATCTGAGAATATAATAATTCATTAGGTCCTTCAAATATTTGAAAAGGTCTCGAGTCCATAATACCTCTTGATCCTAGACTTTTTATTTTATAACCCTCGGCACCCATTAGTTGTGTAAGGGTTTGTGCTGAAGATTGCATGAGGTCTGTGACATAAGCCTTAATAGTATTTGCATGAATACCGAATAAGGCTAAATTATTCTCAAATGAACTAACCTTTGAACTATAATTGCACATAGCAGAACAGATGGTAAATGCATTTTGAAGAGAAGCTACTTGTAACTGCACCTGATCAAACTGTAAAAGTGAATTTCCTCGAATCATTCTATTGCTGCAGTACTTATGAGCTTCTTCCATGATTCGCTTAAGAAAGCCCATTGCCATCCCAGGAAATTGCATTCTCGAGCGATGTAAGATGTCCATGAGCATTTTTATACCAGTGGAGTCTGGTATCAATTTATTTTCAGCTGGCACATTTAAGTTCAGAACATTTTTACCATAAGGGATCGGGTAGAGCCCGTTATTTTTGTAGTAGTGCTCGACCACTATTTTTTGACCTTGAACGGATTCATCAGTTAGAAAAACATCGATGTCTCTAGCCAGTTTTCCTTGTGGGCATTTGGATCTACAAGCTACTAACCAATAATCTGCCATGCCGGTTAAGCCCTGCCAGTGCTTAATACCAGAAATAAAATAGTTGCCATTTTCGTCTAGCACATTGGATGTTTGCATACTAAGCGCATCACTACCATAAAGAGGTTCTGATATCATTAACCCACCCATCGCTTTATTTTCTAGAAAATTTTTGAAGGTATTTTCTTTTGCCTTGAATTGTCCATACCTAGCTAGAGGTTCTAGGAATAGGGCGAAATTAATTCCAAATATTAATGATAAGGGCAATGATTCGTATGATGCAGCTTCCAGAAGACCAAGACACTCCTTTACTTTGACACCTCTACCACCAAATTCTGTAGGTACAGATACTGACAAAGGATTAAATGACATAATTGCATTTAGAGTCTCTCCTGAGAATCCTCTATTTGAAAAACGGCTATCATCTGCATTCCGTTTATTGAAGATCTCTTTCAATCCTGCTTCAAAATTGGATATAAATGTTGTATAGTCTACTGGACTTAAAGTTGGCGTATTAGTCATTTCATTTTAAGTGAGACACCTAACTTAAGTCAATTTTCATCAAAAATTGAATAATGGAGGATATTTGTAATATTTAAAGAGCAATTAAATGAATTCTATTAATTCTAAGCGTCATTTAATTTACCATATCTCAATACATTGCAGTGTTCTTTTTTAAATAATGCTTTTGAAACACGCTGGATATCGTCTGCAGTGATACTTTCGTATTGCTCTTTTTGTTCGTTAATTTCTAGAGCATTTCCTATTGATTCAAAGTAAGCTAGGTTGATTGCTTTATTCAATACAGACATTTCTGAGAATACTAAACTCGCGATATTCTTATTGATAATTTTTTCTAATTCCGTACTTGGTACTTGTTCATCTACCAGTCTTAGTATCTCTTCCCAAATTGTTTTTTCAGCTTCTTCAAAGCTGACTCCTTTTTCGAGTTTAGCATCTATAATAAAAAGGCCGGCATCTTCTGTACCACTGATGTATGCATCAATAAAATTAAAGCTCTTACCTGCCTTAAATAGTCGCTCATAAAATCTAGAAGATCGACCATTCCCCAAAAGATCAGAAATTAAATCATAGGTAGGAAAGTCTGGATGCTGCCGGTGAGGCATAGGGAAACTCATCATTAAGCAATTAAAAGGTACATCTGCATTTACCTCTTTAAGTCTAGATTCCTTTTGTTCTAATTCTTGTTCTAGATTGGTATTATTTTCTTGACCACCTTTTATAGGCCCGAAATGTTTATCAATATATTCTTTTAGTTGAGCTGTTTCAAATTGACCCGAAACCACCAGTATAGCATTATTGGGACGATAATAAGTTTTATAGAATGTTTTTGTTTCTTGAAGATTTATCTGATCTATGTGCTCAGGAACAAGGCCAATAGTTGGCCATTTGTAATGGTGAGTCTTATACGACAAAGCACTTAAATGATGCCAGACATCTCCATAAGGCTGATTTAGACATGTTTCATAAAATTCTTCAATGACTACTTTTTTTTGAACTTGGACATTCTCTTCATTGAGATTAAGATTTATCATCCTATCAGCTTCGACATAGAGCGCAATTTCTAAATTATCTGCAGGAACGAGATTATAAAAATTAGTTATGTCTCCATTTGTAAAGGCATTGTTTTCACCTCCTGCTTCTTGGATAGGTATATCAAAATCAGGGATGTTATTAGTTCCTGTGAACATTAGATGTTCAAATAAGTGAGCGAAACCCGTATGGTCTTGATGTTCATTTCTTGAGCCAACCTTGTACAACATATTGACTGCCACCAATGAGGTGTTATTATCTTGATGAAGAATAACTGTCAGACCATTATCAAGCTTATATTTTTCAAATTTAATCATTGCTGCAAAAGTACTTAATAGCTTATTAGATACATAAAAGAATAATGCTTCGTCCTATGGAATTTGTTCCTTATTACACCATGAGTTTGCCTCCGTAGGTTCTAACAAATTCATTTTTATATAATCATAGAACTTGTTTTTAGAAAGTATTTCTGCACCCATTGACATCATATGATCTGTTTCTTGTTGGCAGTCTATCAATGTAAATCCTTTCTTTGATAAATATTGGCAGAGTTTGATAAGCGCAAATTTAGATGCGTTACTTTTTTTTGAGAACATCGAATCTCCATAGAATATTTTACCCAAGGCTAATCCATATAATCCACCCACTAATTCGTTGCCTTCCCAAACCTCTACAGAATGAGCATATCCCATGTAATGAAGTTCTATCATGCTTTCTTTTAGCTCTGGTATTAACCATGTAGAGGCTTCATCAGCTCTTTTGATTGTTTGACAATTTGTGATGACTCTTTCAAAACAAGTATCAAAAGTGACAGTATACTTTTCTTGATTAATATATGATCGCATGCTTTTAGCGATTTTGACTTTATCAGGGAAAAGTACACATCTTGGATGAGTAAAAAACCACCAAAGTGGTTGTCCCTCCATATACCATGGGAAAATGCCAAAATGATATGCTAATAATAGTCTTTCAGGTGAAAGATCATCACATTGAGCTATGAAACCATAATCATCTGCCAAAAGGGGATGAGGAAAAAAATAATAGTGATTGGGGATATAAAATGGCATAATATGAAAAGTATGCCTAAGTTTAATTACTCAGCAAAAGTAGTAACCACTGCTGATAAGCCTCTCGTGATTAATTCCTCTTTCATTCCTTTTAAAATTTCAGAAGAACCAGTTTTTACAATAGCTTTCCCTTTAAAATGGATTATCAGTGAAAGTTGCTCTGATTGTTCGAAGGTGTGTGAACAAACTTCCATAAAGCATTGAATAACCCAGTCAAAGGTATTTACATCATCATTATATACAACTAGCTGCGATGTCTCTGAACCTGTAACGGCTGTCTTTTCTACCTCGAGAAGTAATTCTTCTACCGAATCATTAATTAAACTGTTCATAGGTTTAAGTTTTGTAAGGTGTTACTAAATTTCGGCTAAAACTTCCTTTATCGCTTTGAAGTTTGGAAGTTCACCTGCATTTTCAAGAACCTCAGCATATCTAATCGTTCCTTTTTGATCTACAACAAATGCAGCTCTTTTAGAAACGCCTTTCATATCAAGGACAAAATTTTCATACAATGTACCATATGCTCTACTGGCTTCTTTATTGAAATCAGACAGCAATGTGAAATTGTAATTATTTTCAGCTTTGAAACGCTCTAAGACAAATAATGAATCAACTGAAATACCGACTATTTCAGCGTCTAGATTATTATACTCTTCAGAATCATCTCTTACACCGCATAACTCTTCAGTACATAATCCTGTAAAGGCAAGTGGAAAAAATAAAATTACAAGCTTCTTTCCTTCGTAGTCAGAAAGGCTCACTTCTTGCTTTTGAGTATCCCTTAGTGTAAAATTTGGTGCTTTATCTCCTTTGTTTATTATCATAACTTTAAAGCTACAAATGTAATACAAAAACTATTACGATGTTAGTAAAAAGCCTATCTATGCCAATAGTTTTTAAAACTCAGCTAACTGTATGATTTTTAGTAAGATCAAACCAAAAAACCTTGCTTATATAGAGCTTCATTTTGCTGTTGTATTGTTTGGAGTTACAGCGATTTTAGGGGAGCTGATCAGCCTTTCGGCTATTACTTTAGTATGGTGGCGTGTGTTATTAGCAGGGATCGCTTATTTCATTTTTCTACGTATTGCAAATCGTCATGTACCATCCATTGGGAAACATGAAATGAAGTATATCTGGATTGGCTTTTTGATAGCAATCCATTGGATTACTTTTTATGGTGCAGTTAAACTATCCAACGCCTCAATAGGTGTCATATCTATGGCAACCACTTCAATTTTTGCAGCTTTACTAGAACCTGTAATCGTAGGTAAAAAGTTTAGGTGGTTAGAAGTTTTAGTAGGTCTATTAATGATTCCAGGTATGTATCTAGTCGTAAATGAACTGGATACAGGGCAGATTATAGGTTTTTCTGTGGGATTATTTTCCGCTTTCATGTCTTCATTGTTTGCCTGTTACAATAAGAAGTACCTAGTTAAAGACCAGGAAGCCCGGATTAGTATGATTGAGATGTTTGCAGCATGTTTGTTTTGTACACCTTTTGTTATTTATTACAGTGTAGTTAAAGACCAGAACTTTATGCCAGTAGGTATGGACTATGTCTATTTGATCATATTAGCAATTGCCTGTACTACCGTTGCCTTTTTATTGACCTTACGTTCTATGAACTATGTAAGTGCCTTTGTTTCTAATCTAGCAATAAACTTAGAGCCTGTGTATGGTATTTTGTTAGCCATTTTACTTTTAAACCAGCACAAAGAATTGAATCTTCAGTTTTACATAGGGGTGATTATGATCATGCTAATTATTTTTAGTTTTCCTTTTTTACCAAAACCAAAAGAAGAACAGAATGTCAGTGACTAAACAAGATGCGATTCATCAATACTGTTTAAGTAAGAGCTCAGGGATTTCAGAAACTGCTCAAGAGATATATCAAAAAACATTGGATTCGACATTTAATGAACGATTAATGGTCGATATGGTTGGAGCAAGATTTCTAGGTTTAATATCAAAGTCACTCAGTCCAAAGAAAATCTTAGAGATAGGTACTTTTAGTGGTTTTTCTGCTCAAATTCTTGCCGAGGGTTTATCAAAAGAAGGAGAAATTGTTAGCATTGAAATCGATAAGGAGCATTATAGTTTTGCCAAAGCAAACCTGGAACACAGTCCTGAATCAAAAAAGATCCGATTAATTCTAGGTGATGCACATGAGGTAATGGAAAACCTCGAAGCCTCTTTTGATTTAGTATTTCTTGATGCTGCTAAAAGGCAATATACCAAGCATTACGAGATGGCCTTGAGTAAGTGTCATTCTGGAGCACTTATTATCGCAGATAACTCACTCTGGAAAAATCGTGTCTTACTGGAGGATGCAGATAATATGACTAAGGGGATACAAGATTTTAATGAGTTTGTTAAAAATGATAATCGGGTAGATAATGTGCTCATTCCTGTAGGGGATGGGATACACTTGATTTATAAAAAATAATGGCTGGTATTTATCTACATATTCCATTTTGCAGGAAGGCATGTCATTATTGCAATTTTCACTTTTCTACTAATTTGAAGCGACTTGACGATTTGGTCTTGTCTATTCAAAAAGAAATCCTAGCGAGAAAGGGATATTTTGCAGGTGAGAGAATTGAGACCTTATATTTTGGTGGAGGTACACCTTCACTCTTGTCGGCATCACATATGCACATAATTCTAGAGGCACTCAGACAAAGTTTTGATCTTAGTGATGTAAGTGAGTTTACCGTTGAGATTAACCCTGAAGATGTGACTTCAGAAAAACTCGAATTATGGAAAGAATCTAAGGTAAATAGGTTAAGCATTGGTGTCCAATCTTTTTTTGAAGACGATTTGCAATTCATGAATAGAAATCACAATGCTGATCAATCTATTAATGCAGTCAGATTGGCTCAAGATCAAGGCTTTGATAATATCACGATCGATTTAATTTTTGGTGCTCAAAGCTGTAGTGATGACATGTGGAAAGAGAACCTTAATCAATTGATCAATTTGAATATTAATCATGCGTCAATCTATGGATTGACTATTGAGGAAAATACAGCATTGCACCACTTTATTAATACAGGAAAGGCAAATAAGCTGGATGAAGAAAAATCTACCAGACAGTTTAAAATGACTATGGATCGTTTATCTCAAGAAGATTATGAGCAATATGAAATTTCAAACTATGCAAAACCTGGTTTTCGATCTAAACATAATAGTTCTTATTGGACAGGAAAAAAATACCTGGGCTTAGGTCCCTCAGCCCATTCCTTTGATGGTGTCTCAAGATTTTGGTCAGTGAGTAATAATCAAAAATATATTAACCAAGCTAATAGCAAACAAATTGAGTATCAAAAAGAAGAGCTATCTAGAATTGATAGCTATAATGAATGGGTAATGACTGGGCTTAGAATGATAGAAGGATTGGATATTAGTATTGTAAAAGTTAAGTACCCTGAGTTTTTAGCTGCATTTAATGAAGAAAAAGAAAAGCATATTTATTCTGGTAATATCATACAAATAGATAATCGAATACGCTTAACTACAGAAGGGAAGTTTATTTCAGACGGAGTTGCTGCTGACTTTTTTCAATTATAAAATTTAGGTCTAAGGGCTCTAAATTTTCATATCTTAAAAAAATATATTGAATCGTATGTCCTTATCAAATCTTGATTGGTCGATCATCGGCCTGTTCTTTTTAGTATCAATGGGTATAGGCGTTTATGCTTCTCGTAGAGCGGGCCAGTCTACTAGTGAATTTTTTCTTTCAGGCAGAAATATGCCTTGGTGGCTCCTAGGGGTATCCATGGTAGCAACCACTTTTTCTGCTGATACGCCAAACTTAGTCACAGATATCGTTCGTAAAGATGGTGTTTCTGGAAATTGGGTATGGTGGGCTTATCTTTTGACAGGTATGTTGACCGTATTTGTATATGCTAAACTATGGAGAAGGTCGGAGGTCATGACAGATTTAGAATTCTACGAATTGAGGTATAGTGGATCTATAGCTAAATATCTTAGGATCTTCAGAGCTATATATCTAGGAGTGATTTTTAATGTTTTGGTCATGTCTGCAGTTTGTCTTGCCGCAGTGAAGATTGGTGCTACCTTGTTAGGTCTGGAGCCAATACAAACTCTTTTAATTGCCTCAGTCATTACGGTTATTTACTCCGCGTTAGGAGGATTAAGAGGTATATTATTAACAGACTTCTTTCAGTTTATCCTCGCCATGATAGGAACGGTATGGGCGGCTGTTGTGATTGTTAATCTACCTATGATCGGTGGTCTTGACAGATTATTGGTCCACCATAATGTGGTGGATAAATTAGACTTAATTCCTTCATTCTCAAATACAGAAGCTTTTGTTAGTCTTTTGATCATTCCTTTAGCAGTACAGTGGTGGGCCTCTTATTATCCTGGAGCAGAACCTGGTGGCGGAGGATATGTTGCTCAAAGGATGTTAGCCGCTAAAGATGAGGACCATGCTATAAAAGCAACTTTGTTTTTTAATATTGCACACTATGCATTGAGGCCATGGCCTTGGATTCTAATAGCTTTAGCATCACTCATTGTATTTCCGGATTTTAAATCCTTAGAAATCGCATTTCCTCATTTGTCAAAGAATGTCATAAACGACGATTTGGCTTATCCTGCCATGCTAAGTTATTTACCTAGTGGATTATTGGGTTTGGTGATAGCTTCTTTATTAGCTGCATTTATGTCAACCATTTCTACACACTTAAATTGGGGAGCTTCTTATGTTATTCATGATGTATATAGAAATTTAAAGGAAGAGGAGATTGAAGAAAAGAAGTTGGTCCTCTATGCAAGGATATGTACCGTTGTGCTCATGATTTTATCAGCTTATGTTGCCCTTAACCTAGAAAGCGCTAAGAGTATTTTTGATTTGATTGTTTTGATGGGAGCTGGTACAGGCTTAATCTATATACTTAGATGGTTTTGGTGGAGAATAAATGCTTACAGTGAGATTGCGGCAATGGTTATTTCTTTTGTTGTGGCTTTGTTCTTTAAAACCACAGGAATGTTTGAAGGCCACATTCAATTAGTTTTAGGCGTGCTGATTACAACAATAGGATGGGTAGCTGTTACTTATTTAACACGACCTACAAGTCAAACAGTATTAATGTCTTTTTATAATAAAGTAAAACCGCACTCTGTTGGTTGGCAAAAAGTAATCAGCGATGGGCAAGCTTCTGGAGAAATCATTTCTTCAGCTGAAACAGGAAGCTTTATCAATGAATTTCTATGTATGCTACTAGGTGTGATCATTGTCTACTCATCCTTGTTCGGAATTGGTTTTTTCTTGTACGGGCAAACTATTTATGCTTTGATTGGACTAATAGTTGTGATAGTATGTTCAGTATTGATTTCAAAACAATGGCATAAAGTGAAAATTTAAGAAGCTTTCAAATTGATAGTTTCCACAAACCATTTGTTAATTTTTATAACTATTCAGTTCACTTTTTACTGGGGGATACAATAAAGCCATCCGGCGAAGGACAATTAGTCCAAAGAAATGGTGTAACAACATCAAGATTATAAGAGCTTTGTGCTAAACCGCCTAAATTGGTGCCTGGATTATGAACATACTCAGAGGTGAAGCCTACATTGCCACCTTCAAAGTCTCCATTTTTAGCCAGATTAGTTTCATCAACTACAATAACTTGCAATGTGCATTCGGTATTCTCATCAGTCCAAACACAGGGATTTAAAGCCGAATTGTCACTGTAACCATGTTCGTTAATCCGAAGAAATTCAAGATAGTCACCATCAATTTCTCTCTAATTCTACACACTGAGCTTCACAAATAACTTGATCTTCAGCGGTTAATACATCAAGATTACAATCCTGAGAGAGTAGCTTAGTTGAGCAAAGGAAAAAGCACAACCAATAAGCGTGTCTTGAAATCTTAATCATATTGTGACCATGCTAATAAAGCAGGTCTACTAATATAAAAAAAAGGGATAGTAAGTTTTTAACTTAGATTAGTAACATAACAAGGTAGCTTAGTACTGCAGTAACAACACCAAACATAAAAATATTGTAGCAGTAGCGAAGTCGATCAAATTTAATCCCCAAGGATTTACCTAGGAAGAATAGATCGCGAGTAATGGCCTTATCAAGATTAGAATTGTCTCCAACTACTTTTGTCATGCCTTCATCATACTCTTCAAAGTTCATTCGATAAAAATTACCAAAGAAGAATAGATTAGATTTTTTACCATCGATGGTTTCTTGACTTGTATATCCACTCATTTTAGCAGGCCTGGTAGAAAGTGTAGCAAAGATCATAGAAGCGACACTTGTAACAGCTAAAATAAAAGTAGGAACCATCAATTCAGGATTATCGTATGCCCGGTCAACTAAAAGCGGTAATCCTACAGTAATGACGATAGCATTAACAGATAGCATAATATTGGCTTTGTTATCCGCAATTGAACTTAAGTCAATATGGTTTCTTAGCGCCGTTTTGAGTTGCGTCTGTGCACTTTTACTGTTGCCTATTGTCAAAGGTTTATTTTGTGCTGCCAAAGCTTTTAGTTTTTTTAAATTTTTCTTCTTTGATTTGCCAAACTTTTTCTGCCCCTCTTTAGTATGATAATCTTGTAATTCCATAAACTGAATGTTCTCATCCATCCAGTCTGAAATACTGATTTCTTCACCAGTTTGCCAAATGCGTTCTTTTCTGAGGCCTTCTGCAATTTCTAAGTAATTGTCTTGAGCCAAACCAGACATATCTGCATCTCTTATGAGTAAAGATAATCGATCTTCACCAGTCCAATCCATTTTCGTGGCAAGTATAGTATCTTTTACTTTTTGAATACAATCGACTGAAACATTCTTAGTTTGTAAAAATTTTTCTGCAATGCTCGCGGATATTTGTTCATGATGTGCTGGATTCTCTATAAATCCTGTATCATGAAAAATTGCTGCGACTTGTAAAGCTAAATTATCATCTTCATTAAGTTGGGCAGCTTCAGCAAGTGCTTTTGAAGAATTCCATACAAGTTCTGTATGAGCTAGATTATGATATTGAAATTTGTCATCAAGCTTGTTTTTGAGAAGTCCTGTGACATACTCATAACTTTCTTGAATGATTTGTGAATCCATCTTAATATTTTACTGTGACTCTCAAGGCCTTTAGACCTTCAGCACCTTGCATTTTTTCTAATTCAAGATCTTCAATTTGATCTTCAATCAATCCTTTTTCTCTTAGATAATCCAAGTATTCAAGATACTCTAGTTTATCTGCCTCGGATAAATATACAATTGCAATTTTGTTTTTCACAGTCAATCGTTCTTTTGTGCCTTTTATAACGGATTTGTCAATACGTTTCTTTAGTATTTCATATCGGACATTATAAGCTCCGTCCACATCAAATCTCTTTTCATCCATTCTGAAGCGTATTGAAAAAGGATGATTGTAGACAAATATTAATTGAGCTGTTTCGAGTGGTGTGCTTAGGGTAGGGGATAGCTCATGAACATAATTTACCATTTTGGTCATGTTCACTAATTGCCACATTTTAAACTCCTTAATATCATTAGGGTCAAAAGCACCTTTCTCAAGAAGAGATTTACCTATATAAATATTATACTCAACACCATCAGTCTTATACTTTTCAAAGTAATGAGGTAAAAGCTTCTGCATTTCATTATCCTCATGTTCTAAATACTTTGATAATCCTACATTCAAATAGTTGACGCTCTCTTCAAAAGATTTTCTCTCTTCGTAGATAATATGTTGAACAGGATCTAACTGGTCTAAATACTCTTGTAAATCTTTTTGATCAAATTCATCATGTCGATTGGATAATTGCTGAAGGAATGGATGGACTTCGTTAGTTATTAAATTTACGATAGTCGTTTCATCACTTGAGATAAACCTTTTAGCTACTCTATCTCTAAGGCGTTGGATTTTGATAATGTATTTCTCTAAAAGGAATAATTCTTTTTTCGAGTGCCAATCAGACATTCTCTCAATTAGTAAATCAAGATTTTTTAAAAGATCAGCTTTAATAGCTTTATTTCTAATAGAACTAGATCCTACAATATCTAATTGACCATACAGAGGCACAAGATCTTTGAAGACAATTTCATTGATACTTGCATCTTCTAACTCTGTTTGGTTTTCTAAATGTCTTTGAGCAACTTGTTCAAATTTCCATTCAACGCTCTCATGAATTGAAGTAAACTTCTCTTTAATAACCTTGGAAACTTTGTAGTGCATTTCCTCCATCATGATTTCATAAGATTCTTCAAGTAAATCAAAGAAACTCTTCAATCGATCAACTATTAGCTGATTAAATGCATTTGGATTCGTTGATGCAATCTCCACTAAGCTCACAATTTCATTTTCTGCTGTTTTAACAGGATAAATGATGACACTCTGGAAATTATTATCAAATAAATATTTCTCAGGCAGCTTGGTATCTTGAACAGAAGCTAAGTTTTGTCTAAATACAACTTGCTTATTATTTAATGCTCTACGATATACACTTTCTGCCTCAGAAAGATTGCCAAATTGTTTTTTAAGTTTTTTGTCACTAAGGCCCGTTAAACTTAGGTCCTTCCAGTTTCCAAAATCTTTTTGAACAACAGAGTATTTACCAAATGTAATACTTGTATCATCCATAAACGATCTGACGTAACTTTCGGCCAAAGAAAATACATCCTTTGGTTGAAGTGATTTGCCAGGTTCCGTCAAAACTACTTTTAATTCTGAGAGAGCTTCAGTCTCTGTAACATCAATTAATTGACCAGTAATAAATCCATTGTAGGACAACATATCCGCTGGAAACAATTGGTCCCAATAGTCAAAATCATCAATATGATTGATAAGGTAGTTAATATCTTTTGGACTTAAATTAGGTACCTCTTTATGAGTAACAACTTCTACAAAATCACAATTGATGTCAATGTGATAATACTTAACCACATTTGTTTTTTTATTTCTAATGATAAGATGTTCATTATTTAGTTGAGGTAAATTTTGTCCATATAATTGATTGAGTATAAGAATATGAGCTTCTATTCTATTGCTTTTGATAACATTTGCAACATGGTCAGGTTTAACCACAAATTCCATGTCTGTGTTGGCCATTTTTTCCTCAAACTTAACCGTCGTGAAAAGGAAGTCTTGCTTGAAAGGCATTGACACAAAGCTCATACTGTTTTCAAAAAACATAGTAGGTACCATGATTTTGACTACTGCCTGTACTTCCTTAGCTTCTCTGAGTTGATCAATACTATACTGACCGGAATCAATAAAGTTAGAGTATTCACTGAGTACTGGAATCAATGCAGACTTTGTATGATCACATGTATTAGAGATTTTAAATCTCAGACTATTTACATAAGGCGTAAAACTTAGGGTAGAATTATATGGGATAGGAGTTGATTCCTTAAGATAGTTCATCATATCTACCATAGGAATTGTTTCATTCAGTTGACTGACTCTCCTAGTTTTTTTCAAAGTTTCTGCCATCTCAGGAAATTTGTTATAAATTAAAGCAAATGCAGTACCATTCCTAACAACTGACAGCATGAAAGGTTATTTTTTTAGACAAACTGACTATTTGTCAGCATTTTCTGCAAAATCTTTGAATTGATCCATCCATTTTTTGACTTGTTTTTTAAACATTCCAGGAAATAGAAAAGCCATTATTTTAACCATTATTCCATTGAGTTGGGTATATTCTATATTGGCCACATACTTTGTTTCATTAGCTGATAATTCTTCAAAAAGATTTTGCATAGTATTAGTCATCGGAGCACATTCGTAGAGTCCAGTAAACTCATGAGGTAAATTATTGACCAAAATGGTTTCGGTAATATCAAGGGCTTTATTGTTTACCTTATAACTCATCAATGATTTAGAACCGACTGCTCCTGGAGTACCTTCTAGATGCTCGAATTTTATAAATCCATCTTGCCAATGAACGAGATTATCTGGGTTGTTAAACAATTCTATGACCCTGGCTTTTGGAAGCATTATTACAGTATTGCATGAAAATTTCATAGTTGTAAAATAGTGTAAATCAATGATATATATAATATTTAGGAATCCCAGTTGAGAGTAAATCGAATACTATATTTTTTAAAGTAAAGATTTTGGAAAAGGAAATAAGTGTCGGTGAAAATATGATGGAAACTGATCTTACAAATTACTGTGCCGGGGTCTAGAGACCCAATATTCAAATAGATGATAAATCCTTAATTAAGAAATTCATTAAAATGAATAATAATTAATCTAGATTCTTGATTAAGATAGTTTACCGGATTCTACATTGTAGAATCCGGTTTTTTTATTGATTAAATACCCATTAGAAGGGTAATAGGATCTTCTAATAATTTTTTGACTTTGACTAAGAAAGTCACAGAACTTTTACCATCTATTACTCTGTGGTCATATGATAATGCCAAGTACATCATAGGTCTGATTTCTACTTGACCATCTATAGCTACCGGTCTTTGGATGATATTATGCATACCTAATATTGCTGATTGAGGTTCATTCAATATAGGTGTACTCATCATGGATCCAAATATACCTCCATTTGAAATCGTGAAAGTACCTCCTGTCATTTCCTCTAGCGTCAGCTTTCCATTTCTTGCTTTCACAGATAAATCTTTTATCGCATATTCGATTTCATGAAAGTCTAATGATTCAACATTTCTTATTGGAGGAACAACTAATCCTGTCTCAGTAGAAATAGCTATTGAGATATCTACGTAGTCATGGTAGATCAAATGATCACCATCCATATAAGCATTTACATCTGGCATTTCCATTAAAACTTGCGCACAAGCTTTTGAGAACAGAGACATAAACCCAAGCTTAATACCACGTTTCTCAACAAACTGTTCCTGGTATTTTTTTCTAAGCTTAAATATTTCAGTCATGTCCACTTCGTTAAAAGTGGTCAACATTGCTGTACTATTTTTAGCTGATAATAAGCGTTTTGCTATAGTACGACGCATTCTGCTCATTTTCTTTGGCGTCGAGTTTCTTGAGAAGGATGCAGCTTGAGCAGCAGGTCTTGTAATTTCTTCATCTGGTTTTGTCTTCTTTTCAGCTTTTAGAGCATCTTCTTTTGTGATTCTTCCATCCTTGCCACTACCATTCACTTCATCTGCAGAAAGACCCTTTTCTCTCATAATTTTTGCAGCCGAAGGTGAAGGGTGCCCAGTTGCATAATTGCTGCTAGTAGGTTCTTCTTGTGTATGAGGTGTTTGGACTTGTTCTTTTATTTCTTCTGCCTTTGGAGCTTCAGGTGCAGCTCCGGCGGTTCCATCTGTAGGTTTTGCAACACTGGTGTCGATTTTTGCAACAAGAGCACCGATTTCTAGATCATCACCCTCTGCAGCGATATGAACTAGTTTTCCAGAAGCTTCTGCAGGAAATTCAAGTGTAGCTTTGTCTGATTCAAATTCACAAATTGGTTGATCCAACTCTACATAATCTCCGTTTTCAATTAACCATTGTGATAAAGTTACTTCTGTAATTGATTCACCTATAGTAGGCACTTTCATTTCTACGACGCTCATCTTTAAAATTTTTGACAAAAATATATGGGCTAAGCGTATATTTAAAGCTAATACGGAGTATTTATCAATTAAATTTATATTGACTTAAATTAAAGTTTAGGATAGTCTAAAATAATTCTTAAAAACTAAGTTCTGTCAATCATTTTGAAACTTATTTTCCATTTTGTCGATTATATTCATGAAAAGCCTATAAAGCTTGAACAGATATAGTAAAAATGACGCACTAGAGATCATGAATAATTGGGGGTCTCAAAGGATTCCATTCATATTTGTGATAGATTTTGAAATGGAAAAAATCATTATCGAAAGATTAGATTCACTAAACTTTGGCTTGTCCTTCCAAATAGGTAAATATCAATTCCAATCCTTTATGCCAAAGGATTCTGAGCTTCATTATGAGTATTTCCCAATAAGTCTAAATGATTATAAAAGCAGGTTTGAAAGGGTAAAAAATGAACTGGCCTATGCCAATAGTTTTTTGCTAAACTTGACAGCGGCCACCGAATTCCAAACAGATAATAAATTATCAGATTTTTATCAAAGCGCTCAAGCTAAATATAAGCTACTATTAGATGATGAATTTGTTTGTTTTTCACCTGAGACTTTCGTTCAGATTAAGGACAATCAAATATTTAGTTACCCTATGAAAGGTACTTCTATAGTAAAAGTAGACCCCAATGGCACGATGTTGTTGAATGATTTGAAAGAAAATGCTGAGCATGCAACCATCGTTGATTTAATAAGAAATGATTTAAGCAGGGTTTCAAAAAATGTGAGCTTGAATAAGTTTAAGTATCTAAATTTAATAGAAACGGATACGCAACACCTATATCAAATGAGTTCTGAGATTGTAGGAGATCTGTGAGAAGACTTCAATCAAGAAATTGGTACTTTATTGTTTAAATTATTACCCGCAGGTAGTATCTCAGGTGCGCCGAAACTAAAAACCTGTGAAATTATTAAAGAGGTTGAATTCGAAAGTAGATTTTATTATACTGGAATAGTCGGTTTATTTGATGGAAAGAATTTGGATTCAGGAGTTATGATAAGATGTATTGAGCAAAACGGCTCATCAATGCGATATAGAAGTGGAGGAGGCATTACTTTTATGAGTAAGCTTGAGGACGAATACCAAGAACTAATAAATAAAATCTATGTCCCTGTTAGTAGAGACTATCAAGGTAGTAAACAAAAGAGTCTACAATATAGCTTATCACAACATTAGGTTTAATAGGACTAGAAAAGAGCTATATGGCATTGATGAGGCGATAGACTTGAGACTTTCCATTAACTTCCCTAAGCAATTGGGCTCAGGATTGTACAAATGCAGAATCCTCTATAATGAAAAGATTGTTGATATTCAATTTGAACAATATAATGCAAAGCATATTAGCACACTGCAATGCGTAGAATCTTCAATAGATTATACTTATAAATGGGTTAATCGAAAAGCTTTAGATGAACTGTATAAGCTTAGAAAAAATTCAGATGATATATTAATTATTAAAGACGGATTAGTGAGTGACAGCTATTATGCTAATGTAGCTTTCTTGAAGTCTAATAAATGGTACTCCCCTAAACAAGTATTATTAAGAGGTACTCAGCGAGAGAGATTGATAAAGAAGGGTGAGATTAGCATAAATGATATCCAATATGGTGAGATTTACGATTATGAAAAGATCGCCATTTTTAATTCTATGAGGGCTTTTGGTGAGATTATACTTCCAATCGATGCTGTAAAACCACTAAAATCAGCTGATTTTTAAGGATTTTAACGTTATACTAAAACTTCAACCCCTATTAAGATCGTAATTTTATAAGGTGGTACAGACATGCAGATGAGATTTAAATTTTTGAAAACTAATAAACTTAAATAAATGAAACAGAAAGCTTTTATGGCCTTATGCATGGCCTTATTATTTGCGTTCAGTATTGAAGAAATTCAAGCACAAACTGAACAACCAACTAAGAAAGTTATAGTTAAAAAAGTCAAGGTGGATGATAAAGGCAACGAAGTTGTAGAAATTGAAGAATATGAAGGTGAGGCTGCAGAAAAATTTATCGAATCCGACGAAAAACTAAAAGAAGAAATAATGATCGATGTTGAAGTAGAGGTAGATGAAGAAGGTAATGACAAAACTGTTGTGAAAGAAAGACGTCAGTATAAAATGATGGTCAAGGATGAAAACGGTGAAGAGCGCATGTTAGAGTGGGATGGTCAAGGCGAAATGCCAGCAGAGATGAAAAAATATATGGATGATAATGACATACAAATCCGTACTTCTGAAAAGAAGGTCATGAAGAAAAAAATTAAAAAGAAAGAGAAGAAAGAAGATATCGAAATGGTTTTTATCGATGAAGATGGTAACAAGCAAGTTTTAAATTGGGATGGTCAGGGAGAAATGCCAGCTGAAATGAAAAAGCACCTTGATGAAAATGAGATTGATATAGAAGCTATGGTTCAAGAAATTAATGTAGAGAAAGGAGACAATAAGGATGTATATAAGATCAAAATCAAGGATGATAGTGGTGAAGTAAAAGTTATGGAATGGGAAGGACAAGGAGAAATGCCAGAAGAAATGAAGGCGCTTATGAAAGAGCATAACATTAGAATTGATCATGCTGATGATGGGACTGTTGTCAGAATTGAGGAGCATGTTTTAGAAGATAAAAACAAGAATAAAGCACAATTAGGTGTGATGATAGAAAATGCAGATGGAGGTGTCAAGATTAATGAGTTTGTAGAAGATAGCAATGCACAGAGAGCTGGATTAGAAGTAGGTGATATCATTAGTCTGTTAAATGGAAAGCAAATCACAGATATCGAATCCCTAGTAAACGGTTTATCGGCATTTAAAGCTGGTGACACTGTAGAGATTTCTTATATCAGGGGTGATGTAGAAAAAACTATCGATGTTGTGCTTACGCCAAGAAAAGCTCAAAAAGCAAAATCCTATAAATGGAAATCCGTTGAAAAAGATAACTAAACACTTCTAGGCACCTGAGTAAAGAATAGCTTAACAACTTGCCGGTTGTTAAGCTTTTTTTTACTATTGAATATGGAAGACCTATTCGATAAGATTAAGAGAGCTCATTCTGATGAATCAGATGAATTTTACACAGAAGAAAGATGCCACATTCTTGAGCTTTATAATAGTGCAGAAGATAGAACTCATTCTATAGCTAGAGCTAGGGTAGAACCAGGTGTTACAACAGCATGGCACAGACTTATAAATACTCAAGAAACTATTTTGGTATTATCTGGAGAGGGACAATTAGAATTGATTGAAGAACATATTTATCCACTTTCAAAGGGTACTGTTGTAAAAATACCAGAAGACTGTCCTCAAAGGGTAGTTAATACTGCTGATGAAGATTTAATTTTCCTTTGTTTTTGTTTGCCGGCATTTGGAGATCAATGCTATGAAGACCTTGAATAAAGCTTAAATCAGTTTATCATGAAGAGCAGTTACTTTCTTTTGAATATCTTCTAATTTCTCTTCAATCATCTGATCCATCATTTTCTTAGAATCGCTGAAAGCGATGTGAGATTCGTAAGACCAAATTTCATCGACATCTTGATAATCGATTTCATAAGGCAAGTATGCATGATTGTCAGATACTAATCTTAGCTTTTTATCATTCTTTAAGTTAGTCACTCTCTTATATACCAGACCTTCTCTAGTACTTACAATAATATAACTCTGATTATCCTTAATCTGATCAATACGCTCTACATAACTGCAAATAATAATACTACCAGACTCCATAGGCAACATACTGTCACCTGATATTTTAAATGCTCGATAACTTTTATCATCTAAGCCAGGTATATTCATCTTTGGTAACTCTTTTATGTACTCTGGATCAGAAAAACTTTCAAGGTAACCAGCTTCAGCTTTAGTATTTACTAGTTCAATATTCTGTCTATTTTGGGCATCAACAGTAATGGCCAATACCTTCATTCTATCAGAATCAGAAATTGTAAAAGCTTCGTTATCTAAGTTGTTTTTTAAGAGCTTATCAAGAGAGACATTAAAGAAAGCAGATAGCTTTAATATATTAGCTATGTTGGGTTCTGTTTTAGCTCTTTCATAATCACCAAGAGTCGTTCTAGGTATACCTATCTCTTCTGACAAACGACCTTGTGATATATTATTAACACTTCGGAGATACTTCAGGTTGGTAGCGAACATATTTAAAAATAACAAAAAGTCGGTATATCAGCAACTTATAGTCGTTATATCGGCCCTTTTAGATAAAATGTTTAAGCATGATGACCTCCCTTTTTGATAAAAATCTTGACCAGCCTCTAGGTAAATCTTTTTTAGTAAGACCTGCATAGTATACTCTATCTAGTTTAACAACCACATAACCCAGATGCTCAAAAATTCTTCTGATAATCCTGTTTTTACCCATGTGTATTTCTATGCCCAATTTATTATTTGCTTCATTTTCTATAAAATCTAATTTATCGACTTCAGCAAAACCATCTTCAAGCGTTAGACCATTTAAAATCTCTTGTCGATGTTTTTCCTTAAGATTTTTATCAAGTTCAACCTGATAAATCTTTTTAACCTTATGAGAGGGATGCGATAACTTCTTGGCCAAATCTCCGTCATTCGTAAGTAAGAGTAAACCAGTAGTCGCTCTATCTAATCTGCCAACAGGATAAATTCTTTCTTTAACTTTTGAACCAACAATGTCCATTACCGTTTTTCTTCCTTTCTCATCTGATAGGGTAGTAATCACATTCTTAGGTTTGTTGAGTAGTAAATAAACCTTTTTGCGTTCAATTCTAACCAGCTTATCCTTATAAGTAACCTTGTCTTTTGGTCCTACCAATGTAGCCGGATTTTCGTGGATTTTTCCGTTTAGTTTAACCTTGCCATCTTTAATGAGTTCGGCGGCTTTACGTCTGGAACAAATACCAGAGTGTGCAATGTATTTATTCAGTCTGATCGGGTAAATAGAATTAGAATCTTCGCTCATTAAATTTCAACTATGAGAATATATCGTCTTCAGCATTCATCCTAGATTGCCTTGTGATGAAGCTAGTTTGAGAGTCATCATCAAAAGGATCTTTCATGTCACTAAATCCAGAATCTTCAAGTTCAGCAAATTTTACATATTCTTTTAAGAACCTCAATTTGACACTTCCTAAAGAACCGTTTCTATGCTTCGAAATAATAATTTCAGCCTCATCTGGAGCAGCTTGTAAATGTAAATTATCATCGTCATCTCCTAAGCCATAATAATCTGGCCTATAGATAAATGTAACTATATCGGCATCTTGTTCGATGGCACCTGATTCTCTTAAATCGGATAACTGAGGTCGCTTATCTCCACCTCTGGTTTCTACAGCTCTACTTAACTGAGAAAGTGCTATAACGGGCACATTCATTTCCTTTGCCAATGCTTTTAGGGATCTTGAAATGGTCGATATCTCCTGCTCTCTGTTACCTTTATTTTTCCCAGGTGCACCAGTCATCAGCTGCAGATAATCTATGACTACTAGTCTAATGCCGTGCTTTTGTTTCATTCTACGACATTTGGCTCGAAGTTCAAAAATATTAATTGCCGGTGTGTCATCAACGTATATATGCTGCTCTGAAAGTCGAGAAATAGAATTGTGAAGTATCTTAAATTGTTCGTCTGTTAACTGACCTGTTTTAAGAACAGAATTTGATAACATAGAATCCATTGATATCAATCTGGTTACTAGTTGTTCATTGGCCATCTCCAGAGAGAAAATAGCAACCGGGAAACCATGTTCAGCAGCATTTTTGGCTAATGACAAGGTAAAAGCTGTTTTACCCATACCAGGTCTTGCTGCAATGATAATTAAATCAGAAGCCTGCCATCCATTTGTCATTTTATCGAGATCTCTAAAACCGGTAGGTACACCTGTCAGACCATCTTCCTTTTTACTTATTTCTTCAATATGTTTTTGCACCTTGGCAGCTACTGCTCTAATTTGCTCGTAACCAGTGTTAAGGTTTTGGTCAGTGATGTTATATAGACTCTGTTCTGCAAAATCTAATAACTCTAATACATCTTTGGTATCTTCAAAAGCATCTTTAGTAACTTCTGCTGACAATCTGATAAGCTCCCGTTGAATATATTTTTGAACTACGATCCGAGCATGGTATTCTATATTCGCTGCTGATGCAACTCGGTTTGTCAAATCCATTAGATAGCTTACGCCACCAGATTTATCAAGATTACCATTCTTTTTCAAAGCTTCATGAACAGTCAACATATCTATAGGAACCATTTTTTCAAAAAGCACCTCCATTACCTCGTAAATATTCTTATGCGCAGGGTCATAAAAGGTATCTGACCTTAATATTTCAATAACTGTGGGCAATGCTTCTTTATCCAACATTATGGCACCAAGAATCGCTTGCTCCAAATCTCTGGCTTGTGGCTGGACCCGACCATACATCTGTTCAGAAGAAGGTTTATTTCTTATAGTCTTCAGCTGATTAGATTGTTGTTCGAGATTATCAAATTCTGCCATAATAGTCAATGTTGAAATATGAGAATAAATAAGAATATGTACAAAACTAATGAATCAAATTAGATCAACATCAGCCGTAAACAAGAAGGATGTTGAGCTTTAGAATCAAACTGTTAATTAATCTTGCTCAATGTGGATAACTCAATTTTAAAAAGGGTTTTAACATTCAGTTATATATAATCCAATATACTAATATTACTAATTATGATCAATATTAGATAATATATACTCATCACCTACATCAAATATTTTTATATTATCAGTATGTATAATGTTTAATGTTAATTAAAGCCAATTGATTCCCTTGATCAAAAATTAATGTACAAATGTGGATAAGTTTATTTTTTGAGTTTAATGGAGGGGAAATAAAAAAACCATCTACATCATTTGATGCAGATGGTTCAATATGTTTCAATGAGTCTTAATCTAGTTCTTACCTACTGAGTTTAGATCTTTAGTTAATTGCTCTACAACTTTAGTTTGGTTTCTAATCTCAATTTGTTTGTCATCTTGATATTTTAGATTTTCTTGAATGTCTTCTTCAGCTTCGATAATCTTCTTTTCAAACTTTTCAATGTCCTTATGAAGGTCATTATTCTTGTTTTCTAACTTCGATAAGTCTTTATGGAGATTCTTAAGCCTTTTTTCTTCTTCTTTGATTTGTTCTTCGAGAACTTTTCTGTCTACTTCATACTGATAGTGTTCAACAAAAGTTCTCATTCTATCTGCAAGTTCTCCATCCATTGAAGAATCTACGTAGTTTCCATCATCTTGGAAAAATACATGAGCAGTCGTTTGATTTCTTTGCTCATTTAATTTTAAGGTAACTGAGAAGTCTGTACTTCTTGATACAGAAGGAATATTTATCGCTTCTGCTCTAAATTCTTTTCTCTTTCGATCTCTATCAAATTTGCCATATGGCTTAGTATAGTCCTTCCATACATTTTCTGCCCTTTTGTAATCTGCATTTTCTAATACAACAGTAAAAGCATTGAATTCTCCCATGCTCATCATTACTGGACCTTCTTCTACTTGAGCAAGCAACGAAAGGCTAATAAATGAGAAAATCAGTGTTAGAATATTTGAATGTTTCATTGAGATGATTTTTTAAGTTTTAGTATTTCGTTATTCGACCTTTGTATTAAATATATCATTTTAATACGGTTTTATGGTCTTTGATTACCATGATTGAGACGTCGTATTTATTATTAAGGGTACTTAATAAACTGTTAAACTTGGATTTCGTTCTTCCAAAATATTAATGTACTCGACTTTTAATTCGAGCATTTCATCGAAGAATATAAAAATGAAGGAATTTTTCGCCATGCGACTACCATTTAAAATGTAATTTCCCAGTGAAACGATTTACAGAACGAACTTTATTAAACAAAACATTTGACATGGCTATACTTTCACTAAATCATGTGGTGAAAAAATACCGAGACCATACGGCCGTCAATGATGTAACCTTTGATATCCAAAAAGGAAGCATCTTTGGACTACTAGGACCCAATGGAGCTGGTAAAACTTCCCTCATTAGAATGATTACAATGATTACTGCTCCTGATTCTGGAGAAATTTTATTGGACGATCAAAGACTTAATAGTGCGCACGTTCAAAATATTGGGTACCTCCCAGAAGAACGGGGTTTATACAAAAAAATGAAAGTGGCCGAACAGCTACTATATCTAGCGCAATTGCGAGGGTTAAGTTTAGAAACAGCTAAGTCTGAGGTCAGACATTGGCTAGAAAAATTTGATGCTTCTGATTGGTGGAACAAAACTATTGATGAGTTGTCTAAAGGTATGCAGCAAAAAATTCAATTTATCGCTACAGTGCTGCATAAGCCAGACTTGATCATATTGGATGAACCTTTTACTGGATTGGATCCAATGAATACCAACCTCATCAAAGAAGAAATATATCGCTTAAATAATGAAGGTGTCAGTATTATTTTTTCTACTCATAGAATGGAGCAGGTAGAAGAAATTTGCAAAGATATTGTCCTTATAAATAATGGAAAGGTCGTACAGACTGGTACCGTTAATGGTGTTAAACAGAAGTTTAAAGAACATATCTATAAGGTAGAATTCGAAGATAGATTTAATGGCAATTTAAATGGTTCACAGTACAAGGTCGTCAGTCAAGACGCTAATAGCATAGTGATTAAAAATCCAGACGAAACTAGTGCTAACGAGCTATTAACTGATCTTATAAGATCAGGTGCACAAATTAAGTCATTCAATGAGATCCTTCCTTCGCTGAATGATGTATTTATTAAAATTGTAGAAAACACCAACCAGATATGAAAAAACTATGGCTAATTATAAAACGTGAATATTTAATTAGAGTAAGAAAGAAAACTTTTATTCTTACAACTCTACTCACGCCTCTTGGATTTGGATTGATCATGTTAGTCGCTGGTTATATGGGTGCAAAATCAGCGGACTCAGATGCATCAGTATTGGTAAAAGATGAATCTAGCATATTTGAAAGTTCTAATCCTGAATCTAAAACTGTCAAATACACTTTCAGTAAGCAATCTTTAGAGGAATTAAAAGGGAGCTATGATAGTTTGGGTTATGGAATGTTTGTATACATTCCACAATTTGATGACTTCTCAAAGACTAAATATCAAATCGAGTATTATTCGAAGGAGAAGCCTGGCTTAAGTACTTTAGAATCTGTTGAGAGAAGAGTAGCCAACGCCTTTAAAGAACATAAAATAAGTCAATCAGAAATTGACAGAACGGTTTATGAAAGTTTCAGGACTGATGTTACAATGGAAAATGGTGCAATTGATGAAGAGGGTGGAGATAATTCTCATTCCAGTAAATTATCAATCATCATTGGTTCAGTATTAGGCGGCATTATGGGTTTCTTAATGTACATGGTCATATTTATATATGGTGGTATGGTTATGAGATCAGTTATGGAAGAGAAGATCAACAGGATTGTAGAAGTTATGATTTCAGCTGCAAAGCCATTCCAAATGATGTTAGGTAAAGTTATTGGAGTAGGTGGCGTTGGTCTCACCCA
>Ga0213858_10000228_pt1 | contig 27669 bp, 42 predicted proteins | sample PICome_FD_160122 | JGI IMG/M metagenome (GOLD analysis project Ga0213858, IMG submission 160122) | Coastal seawater microbial communities near Pivers Island, North Carolina, United States - PICO245 | ecosystem: Environmental > Aquatic > Marine > Coastal | place: USA: North Carolina | collected... | reverse complement strand
CCCCATCAAAAGTAACGTCACCTGTTACTGTAATGCTGTCAGTGTTTGAGACTGAAGTTACTTGACGAGTACCGATATATCCAGCCATTACGATTGCTCCAATACGCTAAGAATTACATCTAAGCTTTTAGCTGCACTTGACTCAACAGTTACATTATTCCCAGCCTGTAATATTATTTTGCCGCCCAGCGCATCAAGAGCCGAGCCAGCAGGAATAGGAACATCTTTGATAATATGTATACCGTCTAAAAGAACACTTGCTGTTATTTGAGTAGTAATTCTATTTGATAAGTTAAGGCCAATAGTTACAGAAGTAATATCAGAAGGAACTGTATAAACACTTTGCCCTTCAGTTCCTACGGAACCTATTAAAAAATTCTTAAATGTATTAGCCATAACCTATCCTTACGCTACATCGTCAAGTAAAGCGCACACTATGCAAGTTACTGTACCAGCAGAACTAATAGCGTGTATGTCAGCTACAGTTGCATTTGGTAAACGTAAAGCAAACGCTTGTGATGGACCTAATGTAATACCATCACCAGCAGTGCTTGAAGCTGTACCACCATCTAAGACAATGTATACGCTCTCAGCAGCGTCAGTATTCTTTACATATAGAAAGTTTACCTTATCTGCCGCATCTATTGCTGTTGGAGCTGTGTCATCGTCTACAGCCGTATAATCAGTGTAATAGCCAGCCATTAGGTCTGTGCTAGCGTTGCTTACGCTTGTTAGTTTGTAGTACCATTTGTCGTTACCGTCAGACGGACTTACCGTCATTGAAGACGAAAACGTCTTTTGTATTTCATCTGGCAACACAGTTGCCGAGATTGTTACCGTTGCATCATCAGCCATAATTGTCTCCTATCCTAATGCAATTGCCAGTGCTAATGCTTCATCTGAAGCTTGTTGAAGTGTAATACCATCAGTTATTCCTAAATTAATTTTTGCTTGTGCAGCCGTTGTTGCTCCTGTACCACCCCTAGTTATTGGTGTAGTGTGAATTAAACCAGCAGCACAATCTATTATCTCCTGTGTTATATCTGCTAATGCGTCAATATCACTATCTATAGCTGCAAGTCTACTTAAACCTGTAGTAGCTACTGTGCCATCCTCAAGATCTGCTAATGTGTTAATAGCATCTGTAATAGCAGCTAATGTATTTACATTGTCAGTATATGGCCCAGCTTCAGGCGCACCAGTTGTAGAATTAAAAGATAAATACCTACCTTTTCTATCATTTGTAGCTGGTAATGTTGTCGAGCTAGCTATCTCATAATCATTTAACTCTAAACTTCTTGCTACTCGATCATTCAAATCAGCAACTAATGCAGTTAAAACATCAAGCTGCTCATTAAGAGCATCACGACCAATAGCCGCACCAGCAGTAAAATCAGTAATACGCTCAATAGGTATATCTCGAACAATAGTAACTAAAGAACCACCAGTAGCACCTGTTACCTGTTGTACATCTGGAGGTGTAGCAGTAACCATTGTTATAGTGCCAGTCGCGCCCGACCCACCTGTAATTGTATAGTCAGTAGTTATAGTTTTAACTACACCATCAACATACATTGTAACTTCATCATCTTCAAAAAACTCAAAAGGCACCGCAAAAGAAGTTTGAGTTACACCCTCTGCTACTGTGTAGTGTATTCTTGGTGTGTTATCTGCAACATTAATAACCATTACTGCGCCCAAGCCCTTGTTATTTGATTAACATCATCTTTTAAAAACCACATTCTTGCAAATGGTAAATTCCTAGCAAGATTTTTAAAACCTTCGCCAAAGTCCTGATTATAAATATCAATACCAGCTCTAGTAATATCTAAACCCCAACTTGGGCCAGCCCCAGCAATACCAGCAACAGCATCAGCAAAGTTTTTTTGTTGCGGATATTTAGGAGATATTAATCCATTAGTAATGTTTGGCCCACCTAGTGCCAAAGACGTATGCATAGAAGTGTAAAACATATCGGAATATAAAGCCATAATTCCACTCATGTCAAAAGATCTAGCAAATCTATCTTGCCAACTCATTTCATCCCAAATGTAATCTGGAGTTCTAATAGACATAGACATATAGCCTAAACCTATTGCTGTACTAATACCTAGGTATCTATTTTTTATCTGACCTTGAGCAAGAGCGCCAACTGTTTTATTAACATTTGCTAAGACAAAACTATAAAACTGAAACGGTAAACCAAGCAAACCACTTTGTATTCTTGTGTACCCTTTTACACGACCGTCTTCTTTAAAACCAAACAAAGCACCAATATGCTTAGGAATATAAACAACACCATCATTTATTATAGGTTTGTCAGCTGGCGTTGCTGCCATAATCGTATTTAAAACACCGCTATTTATACCAACTCTAAATTTTTCTGCTAAATCAGGTTCCCATGCATCAGAGTTTGCTAAATAAAAACCATTTTTTGTTTTTTCAAAAGGAGCTTCAGATATTCTTTTTGCATCGTTTTTGTCAAAACCATATTTAGAATACCAAGTTAATTCTTGTTTTGTTAAAGAATTATATCGAAGTGAATAATCAATAATAACATGAGAATCAATAACACCAGCAAGCTGTTTTGCAATAACAGTTAAAGGAGCTAAACCATTTGCAATATAAAAAGCATTTCTAGCATTATCTAATAATGTTGCACCGTTAATATTATTAATAACATCATCAACTAATCTTAGATGAGCAGAGCCTCTAAGAATATCCAAAGCCTCTCCAGCATACCTTACTTCTTGTTTAGTAAGCTCTACTGTATTTTTATCTAAAATAGCCTGAACGCCCTTAATAACATCAGCCATATCATTTTCCATAACAATACGGCCAAAGTCAGGAAGTGCAGCTATTCCAGCACTCCCCATATAATTAAAAGATGCTGCATTCTTTAATATTTCAGCAACACGATTATCCCATCTTGTTGGACTTCTATTAACAACACCAGCAACACGATCATACATATGCATATAATCTCTAGTCATTTGATTTATTTGTTTTTCAGAAAGACCTTTTCTAATCATTTCTGCTTTCATGTCATACAATACACCATCAACATCATCACCAAACATACGAGCATACTCATATCTAGGCTCAATGCGAGAAGAATACGTTTTCATTACAGCTAATGGATCAGTCACAATATAATCAACAACTAATCTATTAGGTATATCAATCTGTCTATGTCTAAAATGTTTAGATCGACCATATCCAAAACCCATGCTGTCTACATTTGCTGGGTCTTCTTCGCCAAGTATTTTATCAATTGTTAAATTAACTCTTTTGCTTATACTTTGCCTATCAGGATTTAATACCTTTTTTTCATATTTAGCTGTCTTAGGGTCAAGCTCCATAATATATGGATGGCTTGCATACCATTCATAAAGAACATCATGAAATGATTCTCTATTTCTTTTAATAGCATCTTTGTCCCAAAATCTAGGAAAGAACGCTTCTTGAACCTCTTGTTTAAAATCAAAATCTTCTAAACCTAAAAGAACACTTTTTTCTTCAGCTATTTCTTTACCAAGTTTAGATAAACGTTCTTCTAAAAGATTAGCCTCTCGAAGACCTCTTTTAGTTTTTCGTCCTTCAGCAACAACCTTTTCTTTATTTAACTGATCTATCTTTGCTTGAAGTCTTTCTATTTTGGCTTTGACACCATCTTGTGTGCTTATTAACCCAACTCTTTCTAAGTTTACTTTTGCTGATTCAAAGTAATCATTAATAGCAGAAATAGCTTTTAATTCTGATTCAGAAAAATCTTTAGATCCTCGAATAGATCTTTCAGTCAAATCTTGTAACCACTTATTATAAGTAGCTTCAGCACCACCAACAGCGTTTTTAGCGCGTCTTTTTAAATCAACTAGATTAATATCTAATTTTACAATATCTGAAGCACCTGTATCTTCTTGCCATATTCTTAATAGTTGGTCATGCACCCTTACCCATTTTGCTTGAGAAACAGCAGCACGTTGAAACACGGATTGTGGTGTTGGCAACCCAACAGAGTTAAGAGCATGAGCTATACCGCTATCACTAAAACTTTTTACAAACTTTTCTTTTACTAAAGTTGGATACTTAGATTGCAAAGCTCTTTTCATTGGCGTTGTTACAGCTTTATACAAAAAACTATCTGTATAAACAGAGTTCATAATTCTATAGGGGTCTTTTAAATCTATATTTCTTGATTCAAGATCTCTAATACCAAGTTCTTTTTTATAAGCGTTAGCCATTGCTTGAAGCTCATCAGCTCTAGCTATAAAGTCTGGAGCATTTCTTCCATCATAAGAATCAGCTTCAGCTCTTGTTTTTGCAGCTTCATTAGAAAAATGATTTACTTGAGTTTGCAAATCATCATCGGATACATTGCCATAAATACGTTCTTCTCGTGGCACACGCAGTTCTTCAGGAGTAACATCAGATAAAAGATCTAATCTCCTATGCATATCAAGCTCTTCTTGAAGCTCTGCTTTTGCTTTTTTGTAAGCTCTAATATTTAAACTACCAGCAACAGCACCAAAACCAGCACCAAACATACCAGCAGCTAGTATATTATAAGCACCCTCTTCAGCTGTTTGAAGAGGATCTGTTTGACGCACAGCCTCTAATCCAGTTTCAATTGCTGCAACACCAAGGCCAACTCTTGCAGCAGATCTTGCAACACCTAAACTTGGACCGCCTAAAGGTAATGCAATATAGTTAATAGGATCTAAAAAACCAGCTCCAACTTGTGCTAACATAGAAGAGTTATAGAGAACTTCTCTTCTAGAAATAGACTCCTCTATTTGCTGTTTGAGTGCGGCCATATGTTCAGGGCTAACAGCATGATACAAATTGGGAGCATATTGCTTATACTCACCAATATCTTGTTTCCAATCATAATCTCTTTGTGGAGTATATTGTAAATTAGAAATCATATTTCCTAATGGAGCATAATTATATCCAAGGGTAGCTTTTAAAGTATCTGAAAATGATGGATCTATTTGCTGCCTATTAACATCAGCAAAGTATCCTAATCTAAAGCTATTTGGATTAACTACCATAGTTATCTTTCATTAGATGGCAAAGCGGGTATTGCAATATTTGGAACTTCAATAGGTAATGGTATTTGTATACCAGACTCAGTTGAAACTCTAACACCCCTATCTTTATCAGCCATAGCTTTTTCCATTTCATATAATCTCTTAGCTAATTCCATTTTTGCAGCATCATCAGCCTTAATTATACCAGCCTTAATACCTCTAAATAATGGCTCATTTGTTGAAAAGAATGCTGGCAATGGCTGTGCTTCATCGACTTCAGTTAAAGATATAGCGACTTCTTGTAACTGTCGCGTTCCCATTGCGTCAACAATAACAACACCATAAGTCATACCATTATCTTTAGAATTGTAACCAACAGGATGTAATTTAAACTCTACAGTATCCCAATCAACATTCTTATTGGTACTCATATTTTTCATACTTTTACGGATGTAATCTACAAAAGGTTGCTCAAATCCTTTTGCTGTTACGCTTAATGGAAACAAGGTTCTATTTGTTCCATCTTCAGCAGAAATCATATCATCTTCTACATAGTTTTTCTTTATCTCATCTTTTAAAACAGAATCTATATCTTTAAATCGACCTGTATCAGCTATTGTTTTGTCATTACTAAAGTAAGTAATTTTAGCTAAAGTAATTAAACGCTCTCTTAAATTAGAGTTACCTCTAGCTTGAGGATAATTATTTATAATGTAACTAGTAACATTATTGCTTGATGGTGTTGTACCTTTGCTTGCTCTTGTAAAGAACATATCCATGTTTGTTTGTAATTCATCTGTTGCAAGAGCATTTTTTAATCTTGTAACATGTTGTAATATTGCTTGAGGATCATTGCTTACAGTTTCTGCAAAACTAATAGCCTCTCTTAACAATGCAAAATTTTCAGCCTCTATAGCATATGATCCTCTAGATCTAATGACATCACCAGCAGCTGTGACAAACTCAAGGCTTTTAGATGTGGTAGTCAAAAATCTATCAATTTGATCTGGATCAGTTACTTGCCCATTTAAAAACATATTAATAGCCTCAACTTGAGCTGAGGTAAAAATACTTTCTGACATTTTTTGTAGTGTTAAATCTTTATTAACATCAATAGAATCTGTGTTAAAAAAATAACTAGGTTCTACTTGCATAATAGTTGAAAGCTCTGTTCTTAGATCTTCATCATTACCATCAACAGAACCTGTTATTGCATTATTTAAAAGGTTTGTTCTTTCTTGTATTGCAGCATTTACAGACAATCTGTTTTTAGCAGCAGCTGTATAATTTTGTATTTGTGTGCTTAGATATGACTCATCATCTGCACCAATAAGATCTTTACCTTTATTAACTAATTCTTTTTGTTTATCTGTTAAAAGACCAGTAGTATCTTCACCTTCTCTAGCAAATGCTTTGAGTGCATCTATTTGATTTTCATTAACTGTAGATTTAAATGCTAATCTTAAATAAGCACCACCAGCCTTATTGTTTACCTGATTAGATTGATTTTGTTTTTCATCTTTATCAACTCCAGAAGATGAAATAACTCCTGAAGATCTTGATAAAACATTTTCTATTTCTTCTTCCGAAGTTGCTGAAGAAATAACAGGAAATATTTCATTTTTTACAGAACTATTTAATTTTACTGTGGCTTCATATCTAGCTTTGTTTTGTGCATCTCTTTTATCATCACTAAGACTTTCAGCTCGTTTATCTATATCTTCAAAAATACTTCTAAGACCTGTTTGCTCAACAAAGTTTGTTAAAGATATAGCTAGAGATCTAGATTCATCTGACGTTATTTTTTCTAAATTTTCTTGTGTTGGATCATTAAAATAATTTTGTACATTCCTTAAGTCATCATAGCTATCTGTAGCTACTAACATTTTTTTAATAGCAATATCAGAAAGAATTTGTGCTTGCCCATCTTCAGACATTGTTAATGATTTAATAAAATCTTCACTAACACCTGTACCTGAATATAAATTTGCTGTTTCTTGAGAGTGAACATATTTTGATATTAAGTCCTCAAGTTTAGCTTCAACTTCAGAAGATGGCCCAGATAAAAGATCTACATAGCTATTATTTAATTCTTCTAAAATATAAGTAGATTCTTGATTTCTTAATCTAGCAAGCTCTTGGTTTTGGATTGTAACTTTAGTAGCACCATCTGTTAATAATTCAGTTGCAAAATCAGATATTGATTCAATAAAACTAATGTCTTTAGAGCCTAATATTTGAGAGACTTGAGGAAAATATTCTGTAGATAAATCAGAAATATCCTGTAAATCCATACCAACTATTGCATCTTGTAGTGTTGTTATACTAATACCACGTTTTATTGCTTGATTAAGCTCATATCTAAATACCCCTCTAGCATTAGCTATTTCTCTAGATTTTAAATTATCTAAAGTTTCATTAGATAAAACAATACCAGAGTTTATATATTGCCTATCTAATGATGTGCCTTGATTTATTAATTCAGAAGTGTCTTTGCCAACAGCAGCTGTATTTTCAATATCATTTAAAAGATTAGCAGCTGAGTTTTGATACGCTATTTTATCATTAGCTTCTTGACGCGCAGCAGCTTGAAGTTGCAAACCTCTATATTGATCATTTAGTAAACCAGTACCAAGAGTATTTATGTAATTAGTAAAAACTGTTGACTGTTCTGTCTTCGCAACATCAGCAACATATTTAGAAAATGTTTCTCTGTAAGCCTCTGGACTTCTTCTAAATTTAACAGCTAGTTCGCTTGATTTACCTCTTAACTCAGTATTTATTTCAGTTTCAAATCTTTGAAGTAAAACTGCTTGATAAGCTTCCCTAGCATATTTGCCAATCCCTTTAGGAAGATTGTAAGCTTTTGGTCTGCCTGTTTCATCAAGAGCAACAACTTCTGCTCGATCTAAGGCATTAGCTGCATCCATTCCACGTTTCTTTGCAGCATCAACAGCTTGAGTAAAAAACCTTTGCTCTAAGTTAGCAGCAGCTTTTTGAATACCTTCAGCTTCAATAACGCCAGCTTGAGAAGCTCTTGCTACCCCAATTCGACCTATCTTAAACTGTCTTCTTTCTCTTGTAACTGCCACTTATACAACCCTTATGTCATAGCAAATAATTTGCCACCTGTATCCTGATAATCCTGAAGAGTTCCAGCTAATCCAGTATATGCTTGAATTGTTGCTGATCTCTTCATAGCTTTTCCTTCAGCTATAGTTGCTGCTTGCTCTTGTGATAATTTCATACCCTCAAACATAACCATTAAATCAGATCTCGATACATCTTCAGCAGCAATCTCTTTTTGTTTATCAAGAAAAGCTCTTACAGTTGGACTGTCTATATCTCTACCTGTTGCAGAAAATGCAGCAAGATTAGCTTTTGTATTTAATCTATAAGCTTCTAATCTATCATTACTTCTTTGAACAGCTTCAGCTTCACCCATTACTTTTTCAGTACCAATATTATAAGCTTCTAACTCTTTTCTTTCTAAAGCTCTTTGACCAGCGGCCATGCCAGCACCAAACCTCAATAATCCAGCCATAAGTTGTAAAGACATTATATAACTAACTCCGCTACTAAACCATTTACTTGCATAGGTAATGGGTCATCTTGTTCAATAGTTACAGTAGGTTGAGTGCTGTAACCTAATCCTCTAAATTCTTTTTTGCCAGTAAATGCTGACTCAATAAGAAGTTTCTTAGAGTTTACCTTTGCTGATCTTGTATCTTTAAAATCAACAACAATATTTGTTAAACCTCTTGTTTTACCTGTAAGTGGGCCACTTCCAGTACTGCCATCTATCTCATTAGATATAATTTTAGATGTAAACTTTTTACCAACGTAAACATGTGTGTAGCCACTATGACCAGTAATATCAACTTGATTGCTACTATTAACAGTTTTTTGACCAAGAGAATCAATAACTGTTCCATTAAAACCAAGTACATCAACAACATCACCGCTGTTATATAAATCACTTACATCAGCTACATTAGTAGAAACAGGCTTATATAAATATAAATCTAAACCAATATCACCCTCAAACTCGCATAGTTGAAGCTTATTATCTGAATCATACACATTAGCAAATAATCTATCTTCGATAGCAAGCACTGAACCAAAGTTTCCATTTACTGTCACCTTTGTCCAAGACGCTCTTCTCTCAGCCCTATTAGAAGAAAACAAAGCTAGATTACCATCAGTTGTTGTAAAAGCCGCATAAGAATCTGGAAGACCAAAGCCACTATGAGCAACAGTTAAATATTTAGGTGTATTAATCAAATGGCTAGCTATAGTAGAAATAGCTGTTGATACATATGCTTCCTCAGAATCAGAATATAAATATTCTCTAACAACTTTGCCATTCTGTTGAACAAAAACAGTAGCACCATCAATAGATACTGGTTTTACAAATGATGAGCCATATGGGGTTTGTTTTCTTATCTGTGCATTAGTAGGTGTAATTGCTTGATTAAGATATGTAGGAATGTATAGCTCGCCAGATGTTGTAAATATCTGAAGATCTCTGTTCGATACCATATATCTTATTTCATTAACATCACCTGTTGCGGCTGTTAAAACAATAGAGTCAGTGTCAGCAGCTTCACCAACATCAAAGTTAAAAAACTCACCAATCTTACTCATCCATACAGTATCAGGTTCAGCTAACGTACCGCCAAAACACAATCTGTTTTCATGAAATGTTACAGCAGCTGGATACCCCCTATAAGAAGAATAAGCTTGCTCATCCCAATCATCTGTAGGGGCATGGCATACTATCTTTACTCTGCCACCCCCATCAGCAGAGCTAGACGCCGAACCACCAGCAGTAAATGTATATGTGTTATCATCTATAATAGTTCCAACAGTTCGAGAGCCATTTAAGTTGCCAGCATTGATACCACCAACAGCAGAAGCCTCTTGAATTGTAATAGCTTCCCCACCACCAAACCCATGATTAATATGGGTTACCTCAACAGTTGTGCTGCCATCAATAGTTCTTAATGGATCTAAAACACTTAATCTTATTTTTAGTGAATCAACAACATCACCAACAGCTACAGTAGAAGATCTTACATTTTTTACTTCTATCTCAGAACCACCATATCGAACAACAACACCTATATGAGCTGGCTCAGTAACATTAGTAGCAACACCTGTTCCACTTCCTGCACCTGTGGCTTTAAATACCTGACCAACAGTACTTGCATTAGCACCTATCAATGTAAAGTCAGTTGTTCCTACCGTAGTAATTATATAATATTCATCAGTAACAAATGAGCCAGCATTTATACCAGCTGTTTTTGTTGTTCCAGTATCCCAGTAAGCAGAACTTGTTGTTAAAGTAATTCCAGTGCCAGTCGTAGCAGATGGATCAAGTGTAACACCCTGAGCATGAAAACGTGTATAAGGTTGATAAGTAACCTTATTATCAGCTCTAGTGTCAAAAGAATAAGTGCTTACTTCAAATGTTGTAAGGCTTGTTCTTGTTAACATTCGTGTTGCAAATAATGGATGAGCTATAAACATAACATCACCGTATTGTGCATATGTATATTCTTGCAAATATTCCTGATCAAATGGTAATGCATTTGATCCTGTATCCTGAGTAATAGTTTGAACTAAAGATACTGTGCCATCAGATAACAATCTAAAACATCTAACTTTTTGATGCTCAACAGAAATAATATACTCTTCATTTTCATCAAAAACAAACTTAAATAGATGAGATTGCTCTGGATAAGAAGAATTAAAAGTTATGCTATAATCATAAATATGTTTTAAGCCATGTCTTTTTTTAACAGAACCTTCAGACATAACAATCATATTCTCAAGACTTTGAGCCGACTGTGCATACACAGGCGTGTCTGTTCTCATTTTTAAAGAATCACTTACCTCACCAAACTGAAAGCTATTTATAGGTACTCTAACTTTCTGCATTAACTACGCCTTTGTGCGATAAACCTTGATGTATTTAGTTTGCGTGTTGTTTGTTGTTGTGACTCTAATCGTCTTGCTTGAGAAAAATAAAATTGTGCTTTTTGTTCCATCATTTGAGATAAAGATGCATCTCTAGCAACAGAGATGGCTAAAGCTCCAGCTAGCATATGCTCAACTGCTATAGTAAAGTAAGAAGGCCAGTCAGCCTCATCAGCTCTATGACTATAATCAGCAACCAAAACATCTGTAGAAACAGCGTCACAATATGCTTTATCACCATAAGTATCGTATTTGATTGGTTCATCATTTATAGTAATAACATGTATTAACAAAGAATCAGAAGGAAGCTGATAAGCAGCATCCCATCTGCCTGTTGGCGCAGTTGCTAACCTATTTAATTCAGCTTGGTTTGTTGCAAATCGCCACCTTGTATTAGTTAATGCTGCTCTTGCAACATCTTCATATATAGCATCAACTACAAGAGATTCAGCAGTACCATCTGTAAATGATTGTATCTCATCACCACCAATCAAAACAGACGCTCTTGAGCATACTTTTATAGGTGTATTAGCTACTGTAGGCATAGAAAGTTGGGGGCCGAAGCCCCCATCCCTTTATTAGTCGCCATCTGTTTCTGCTACAGCTGTACCATCAGATACGTCTACAACAGTTCCAGTATTAGACAACACTGTTACAAAATTTGTTGTTGGTGCATTAGTATCATGCACTATAATCAAATCACGAACAGCAAGCATACTTGCTGCATCGTTAAAGTAACCAGATGTATTTACAGCAGCAATTGCATCTGTAGTTGTGTATCTCCACAAGCTACCGTTTGAATCACCACCAATACGAGTTAGTCCACTTGCGCTATAAGCCATTTTCTAACCCTCCTAGTTATTATCTAAGACTTCATAGACGCCATCGTCATCAATAACGACAGAACCCATAGACATCATAGATGTGGTTAAGTGTGATACTTTTTCTGCAACATAGTTAACTTCTGTTGTTACATCTGAGTTAATACCCAAACCAACAGCAGTTGTATGGTATGCAAAGTTTTTACCACCAGCTACAGCAGATGTTGAAAAAATCTTAAAGCCTAAGAACTCTTTCATTGTCATGCCGCCAGCAAACGGTAGATTTTGTGGCCCAACAAAGTCACTTGATGCAAACTCTGTAATTCCAAACAAATCAGCAAAACCAGCAGGAGACATTGCTAAATAACGCTGTCCGTCTTCTGGAATATCTGCATTGCCAAATGTTTCAAATAGAGAAAGCAAATCTGCTTTTTCAAGAGCAGAAGATGTATCGTGAATTTGGGTTGAGTTAGCACCAGCATCTAATGCTGTTGTAATAATCTCATCAGTCTTACGACCTAGAGCAGCAGCAGCAGATTGAGCAACAGCTTGACGCTCGTTGATATTAATTTTCAACTCATCAAGTTTGTCAATATACTCTGGTGCATAGAAGTCAGCCATTGTAACTTCTACAGTAGTGTGTGCAAGCTCCATTGGAGTTACGTTACCATTTCTGGATTTTGTATTTGCTACGCCTTTTCCAATAACTTGGAATCTCGCAGTCGAGCCAGTCACATTTGTAGAGCGCACTGTGTTCCTTAGTTTAGAACCCATACGCTGATACGCCATGTGTACTTCTGTCTCGAACTGTTTGATAAAGGCTTGATCAATTGTATTTGCCATTTTTCAGTCCTAAATTGAAGTTTCTGGTTTCGACGAGTGTCCGCTTTTCTACTTCAACTCGGGTATCCTTTCGGGCCGATCAGTGTATTACGGGTCGTTGTGGTTTATCATAAACACAATTTTGATCTAAATTACAATGAATAAATTCAACATACTTAGCATATTTTGTTTCTGTAAAACCAACAGGCTCAAATCCTAACCACAAAGCCCAGCTAATTATACCCTCATAATCAGACAAAATAGTCATAGTAATATGGGGTTCTTGCTCTTTTAAATAATTCAAAAGCATTCTTGAGCCTCTAGCTAAGAATGTAAATTTATCAAATGCATCATTTGTAAACATTGCAAACATTTGTGGGAAATCTTGATCTTCAGAAAACCAAAGCCCTCCTACAAGAAGTATTTTACCATCTTGTTTTTTAACAACATAAGATTGAGCGGTTTGATACATTTCAAACAAAGCTTGTCTTATATTATCATAACCTAATAAATATATCTCTCTTTTATTTTCAGGAGAAAGATTTTCTTCTAGCTCATCAATGTGAGTTATATTAAGGGGAGTCATATAATAACTCCCCCTTGTAAGGATTTTAGCCTCTGTATAGTTGCTTAAAGCCATCTTCTACTTGCTTTATAAAATGAGGATCACGATCAGATGGGTTCCAATACTTAGGATCATTCATCATCTCTCTAAGCTTCTGTTCGTTTAGCCCAGCATTTGCTTGCATATCACCAGAGAAATTACCATCCTTCATAGATTCCATTATAGTTTCTAAAGCGATAATTCCTTCATGTGTTTCACACATTCTTTCGATAGCTGGCAATGCAGACTCTGGAAAAAACTTATTAGCCCAAGCAGAAGCTGCATCTATACGATCATTTGCATTATCACCTAAAGCAGCAAACTCTTCATCATAATCTGGAATGTCAGCTGATATTGCGTTAGCATACATCTCTATGCCTTTTTCAAATTCAGTTTGACTAAAACCATTTTCAAATGAATGATCAGCCCACCACTTTAATAAATCATTATCTACAGCAGATTCTTCATCTATAAAATCAGGCATTGTGTAATCACCAGATGTTTCTGGTCGATCACTAAATGCTTCATTTTGCATTTCTTCTATGATAGAGTTTCTTATATCCTCTTCCTTTGTGCCAAGCTTTTGAGATAATTCATTGTAAGACTTGGCTAAGTCTTCTGGATTGTTAAACTTTTCTGGCAACCATTCTGGTCTTTCTGGCGTTGCTGGTGCTTCAGCTGCCTGAACATCTTCTTCAGTTACAAAGTCTCTCCCATCAGCTTCTGCAACTTCTACTGCTCCCTCAGTACTCATTTGTTTTTACTCCTATGTGCATGTTGAATACGTTGTTCTATCAGGCCAACAATATATCGCTGGCCCTCTATGTGTCTTAGTTCTTCTGTTGAAACATTAGGCCCATTTACCATTTCAACAGTTATAGATCTTAAATATTTAATTACTTCAGATCCTGTTGGGCTACTAAATATTTGTGCTATGTTCTGACTTATTTGTGTATCTTTTTCAGAACTTCGCTGTATTCCATCTAATCCTATATTAGCCTTGTTGACCAATTTGCATTCCTTGTTGTTGTAATTGTTGCTGTGCTAACTGTCTTGCAGCCTCAGCTATCTCGCGTCTTTGATCTTCATCTCTTATTAAGGACTCTGGAACACCAAACTTCTTAGAAAGATGAACAGCAGTTTCTTCACTATCAATAAGAATCTGCAACATTTCTGGCCCAAACACACCACCAATCATTTCGAGAAAACGAGCGACTGTTGATATATCCTGATTAGCTTGTGCTTGAGCCAAGGGTGAAACAGACCTAATTCTAACTTCTCGGCCATTGAGGGTTGGAACTTCAATTCTGCCTTGTTTCTTTAGAATATATATAACACGCTGCAATACAGGCTGAACTAACTCAGTCTGTAATCGTCCAAATGCAGCACCCATACGTTTTGCTAAATCACCCATTCTTTCAGCAACCTCTGTAGCAGATGCTGGCGTTTTATCAGGATCGCCAAGCATATTCATATACAATGCTTCCCTAATATTTTTACGCATATCACCTAAAACAAGTTGTGCTACATCAAATCTACCAGATGGTTGTATTGCCTGAAGACCAACAGATCCCATAGCCTTAGGAATAATTGTTCCAGGGACGAGACTAATTGTATCAGGATTAATAATGCCATCATCTTCCATTTGATAAATGCCAGAGATAGACATCTGTGCATTTTCTAAAATCATTTCTATAGTAAGATTTGTAGTTTTTATAGCAGCAAGCGCATTAATTAATGGGCCTCTGCCATATATTTCACCAGCACACTTAGACCATCTAAAGCAAACAAATGGATTAGATCCTAAACCTTTAAATTGTTTTTCATGAAGAAGTGTTTTTGTAGTAAGACAGATTGCATAATGATAATAAGCTTCTTCGTTCTTTTTGCTATAATCTTTGCAAACAACTTCTAATATATTAGTTTCTCTATCTTGCCCCATAAGCCTAGTTACTTGTGGGTCATATTCTTTTTCGCCATATAATAAAGGAATATCATCAAATAAAATCTTTTTTCTTTCACGAAAAACATGATCTATTTGATCATCAGGGCCAGTATCTAAAACAACATGAGGTAAAGGAATAGCTGTAAAATTAATAGGATTTACAGAATCACCCTCTTCAACACAAAGGATACCTGTGCCAACAGCTAAATCCATAAATGATTCATGAACTTCTTGGCTAAAGTTTGAGTTTTGTAAAACCTCAAAAACATATTCAGTTACATCATCTAACTCATTATCTATGTCTTCTCTTTGATCTTTAGGCACTTCGCTTCCAGATGCTAAGTCTGCCCATCTTACAAAGTTTGGAACAAGCCCAGATTGTAATCGAGATGCAAACTCTTGCACACCAACTACTGCTGTTTCATCAAAAATCTTTTCATCTCTTCGTTGACCAGCTTCTTCATAATAAAAAGATTCTCTTTGAGGCAGAGCATATTCATAGCACTCTTCAAATAGAGGAACCCACTTTTCACGAAAAGCTTTAGCTTTTTCGTATCTTTTAAATTTTTGCTCTGCTATTTTATGCATTAGTAATCAAACCGACTTAGAAAACCTTGACCACCAGAACGAAATAAAGAACGTCGTCCTGTACCACCACGCATTCCTTTTATACCCTTTTGTTTAGATATCGCGTCAGAAATGTCTTCTCTTTTTTGGAGAGCTTTCTTTTGAAGCTCTTGTTCTTTTACAGCTTCAGCTTCAATTCGTTGCTGTGCCGCAGCCTTGTTAGATTCTTCTTGTTGCTTCTTACCACCACCAAAACACATAGCAATACTCCTACATTCTTGCCCAAATACTTGGTTTACGTTTTACCCTAGAAGGTTTGTTAAAAACATCAAACCTTCTATTAGCTACAACTGGCATAACAGGTTTTTGTGTATTCATCAACGCTCTTCCCTCTCCAGCCCCTAACATCATATATTGAAGGGCATCATGGATGTGAGAAAACATATTCTTATCAGGCTTATCAGAATATCTTTCACCAGATACTTCCATGCGTTTATACTGATATCCACCCTCAAAACCTTTAATTAGCTGTTGGCACCTTCGATCAATAAGAAATGCTGGCTTACCCTCAACCATCTTAGTCAGCTGGGAAGACACTGCCTCAAGGCGAAGATCAACAGAGTTGGAGGGAGCTGGGTACGCCCTCAAGCCAGCACCACGCAGAATGTGAAAGGGAGTGGATTCATCAGTCTGCGCTCTAAAGTCACCAGCAGGATCTCCATATATAATTACTTCAGAAGCTGCGCTAAATCTTGTTGCAAGCTCTTGACGTAAAACTTCTGCAAATCTAACAATGCCCATATCTACAGCAACTATTTCCTGTTGGATTAACCACCGACCTCTTACCTTTTGCCCAATAGTAGCTGCTGGCGTAAGGCCAAAATCAAGACCAACATAAACTGGTAAGTTTGCACCTATAGCTATTTCTTCTTTTGAAACATGTGCGTCTAATGCAAACATAGGATATATCGGCTTTCCATCTTGAATTGACCCAAGCTTATTCATAACATAGACATCAATCCAGCTTTTTGTTTTACCCCTTATTAAATTAGAATAATAATTACCTAAGATGTTTTTTTGGTTTTCCGCTTTGGGGTTTTCTTCGTAGTCTTGGATTTCACCTTCTTCGTCTTTGACTTCGAGCATCCCACAAGGTTGGGTAAAGAAATTCCAATTGTCTGGTTTAACCAACATCTTAGCTTGCTCACGAGGTATATGATCTGGGATTGGAACTTCACCAGCCATAATGGGCCACCAATGATCTTCTTCAGGCGCGTTGGTATCGGCAATAACGCCAGACCAACTAGGACCACCATCACGCATAGAAGGATAACGCCCAACACGCATCGTACAGGCATCAATAATAGACTTAGGAATCTCTCTCGCTTCGTTGATCCAGATACCTGTAAGTTCGAGCGAAAGAAGTTTTTTAACATCTTCAGGACGGTCAAGAGCCAAGAATATAACTTCAAGTTCTATTTCTCCTTTTTTAATATTATGAGTATACGGCACTGACCAAGTAAACTTTCCCCAGTCATTTTCTGGAAACCAGTCAAGCCAAGTCTTAATAGTTGTAGTTCTTAACTGTGGATTTGTATTTCTTATTATAGCCCATCTTGACTTACGTTTGCCATCAGATGCTTTCTTTTGTTGCAAAGCTCTGCGAAATACTTCAACACAACAACCCACTGATTTGCCAGACCCTACTGGCCCTCGAATGCCACGAAAGAAAGTATTATCCTTCATAAAGGATTTAAGTACATCACCGTCTGGTTTATACTTAAACTCAATCATCGAAGTCCTTTATCAACCCCAAACTTAATCATAGACTCTGCAACATCGGGGCCAATGTTATCTATAACACCATCGAGCATTTTGTTTGTTACAAAGGCAGAGCCATGCTTTTCATCAAAGTGTTGAAAGTGTACTTTCTTTACTATGCGCCTAAGCATTCTTAGCTCTTCAGGTTTCAGCATATCTACAAAGCTCATTTTTTCTTTCGCTTTGGCTTCTTTTTTGATTCATCGATATTAGGCGTAGAAGGATCATCAGATTGAAATGTTCCTTTTTGAGTTCTTGCTTTTACTGGCTCTTCACCTTGCTCAAGCTTTACTGAATAACTCATATGGTTAGCTTCTGACCAAGTAAAACCATGAAGCTCATGTGTTTCGCCTGTCCAAAGTTCACCTGTTGATTTAACATACCATGCCATAATTAACTCCTATATTGTTTTACTTTCCTAGCAATCGCTTTCGGTTGAGCCACAAATTGCTTACCCTTAGCCTTACCCGCTCGTTTAGCTCTGGTTGTAGCTGCATATTCAGCATCACTAAGAGCAGCAATAGCCGCGCTAGGTAAGTACCGTTCACCAGTTTCACTAGACTTCTTCCCAGACTTGGTGCGCCACTTTTGCTTTCCCCAGTTTAGTAATGACTTCTGTGACTTCTTCATTTATATTTCAATGCCCATTTTTCTTAACTTATTGTATAAATCATCTAATTGATCTTCAAGAATACCTCTCCTTTTAGGAGATAAATTTGGATCTTGTAATTCTTCTGATATATTTTTCATGAAGGCGTGAATGTTCATATCTACATTTGGATCACCACCTGCAAAACTAGCTTTCTTTAAAAGTGTTTTATTTTTCTTTTTAGCCATTACTTATATCCTCCTCCACGCTTTTTATATTCCTTGGCAAGAAGCTGCGCTTTTCGAGCAGACCACTGACCAGCAGCCGTACCATGTGTAGCCCTTGCTTTTATTCTACGAAACAAAGTCGCCCTCATCTTGGGCTTAGTGTAATTACCTGCTGCGTTTACTGCCATTATGGAAACTTTCCTTCATCTTCATCTGGCATATCAAAAAGCATTTGCTCTAGCTTCTTCATTCTTTCTCGAAGTTCTTTTTCTTCTTTAGACCTACTGCCAGAAAAACCTAATTTATTCCTGCCACTAATGTTTCTTCTAAACAATGTCATCGTTGAAGCTTTTGGTCTAACACCCTCAGAGTTTAGCCCAAGCTTTTTATAAATGCTTTGAAGCTCTGCATTTATTTCTTGTCTATTAGCCATTCTTAGACTTGGCCTTCATAATCTTTCTTTGCAACTCTTTTGGTAAAGTCTTTTGCTTAGAAGTAAGTAAACTTTTTTTCTTCTTAGGTCTTCCAACCTGTGAACCATATGTTCCTTTACCCATCGGCATATTAATTTCCTTTCATATAAGGGTTAAGTAATGACCTTGCTTCCATTCCAGTACGCATAACCTTTTTATACTTTGGACCAGCTCTTTTGGTTTCCTTCATTTGCAAAGAAGGGAGCGGTTCAGTTGTTTTCTCAGCCTTCATCTCTTTGTAAAAAGCCTCAGAAGTTTTTGCACGACCTCCACACATTAAGCAGTCCTCCGTAAATATGCCCTTGCCGCAGCTTTATCCTTAAAGCCCCAAGCCTTAAATGCCAAAGCCTTCCTAGTAGGACGACCCTTCTCATCCTTCATCGGCCCCTTCATGCCAAGAAAACGAGCCGCAAAACTTCTCTTGCGACCCTCAGATCTACTACCACTCTTAGGCGTTTTCTTTACTGGTGCTTTTAAATTAGCACCCTCCTTGCGCTTAAAATAAGCACGACCAGCAGCATTCAAGCCACCCTTAGGATTTTGATACTTCTTTGCTGGCATAACCCTTGCTCTTCAATAACTCTTTTGCCTTGGCATTCGAAACAACCCTCGGAGGCGTCTTCTCTGGTTTCTTGGAATATCTCATATTCGACCCTTAACACAAAAAATAAATTCTGCAAACAAAACCTTTTTAGAAAAAAATACGAGTGGTAGACCCTTTCCGTAACTGTACTGTGCAGTTTTGACCCCACCCCCCTGTAGTAACCACTGCTAGGTAATTACCCTAGATCAATACTGACCTTTATGTCACCAGCCAACTGTACTTGCGATCTATCTATCGGTTTGAATCCCGCACGATCGAGTATGTCCTTGCTCGCTTCGAGCTGCACATACTCACTCTTAGCTCCCGTAGCTAACTTCATTACCCTACTAGCAGCAATCGTAGCATTCATACCTAACTGTTCTGTCACACACTGCATCATATACTGTTGCACATGAGGTTGCTTTAGAGCCTTGCTAGCAGTCACTCTACCGCTATCACCATCAGCATACCCAGCTTCTTTAGCAGCCTGTGTGATAGTGCAACCTTTTGATACGAGTGTATCAACCAAAGCCACCTGTTTTGGTGTTAATCTTTTATTAATAAGTTCAGACATTGTGTACCTTCGTTAGCCCCCCTCTCCCTCTCTCCCCCCATTACGACACCAAAACTGGTACAGCTGTCAAGCTGTTACGTAGCGTCACATTTATTGTGACGTTGGGTTCTTTGGTCAATTAGGTGATTGACACCTAATTTACCAAGTGTCTGCACACTCTGCACTCGCTAAGGAGTGCAGACACAATGATCCCTTCGATGGGTCTATCCCATCTATATCTAGCTTGGGCGGCTCGATGGGGTGACGATCTTGCTTGGGCAAGCATCGTTTGTCCCATCGGCCACCGTAGTGAGCTACAGTGTCAGGGGATAGACACACTCAGTGATCATGCATCTATCTCTCACACACATGACTTCTAATGATAACTTCCAGTTGGGCTTACGTATCAGATTAATGCAAGGACGATCCGTTCGTTACGTCATACAAGATGACGTTACGAGCCGTTCGCCAGCGCGGCTGGTCTAGCGATCCCTGCATTAATCAGATTCGTTAGCCTTGATAATCCTTATACACAAAAGACTGTGTATGAAACGATAGAAACTAAAAGGAGATTTATTATGACTATCGCAACTATCATTAAAGAACTAAGCTTTGAGTATGACCGTTATGATTACGAATCGAAGGACTTCTTGCCACATGATGAGATGACATTCGCACGTAAGGTACTGATGGAAAAGCTTCTCGATGGACTGTACTTCCTACGATTTGGTGGCAAGAATGGCATCGATTCCGAGATCAACGCCCAGAACAAAAAGAGCCGCTATGTGGCAGATCGTGCAGTGTACGATGGCACAGAGATCGCATTGAACCGTATACGCGGATCTCACGGAGCATCACAAGCGGCTACTTTCAAACATGAAGCTCTTGATGAGATGTACAAAGATCTACAAGATCTTTGGTATGCCGACCAAGGAGAATGGTACACACCATACGGTGCGCCTGTTGGCTATGCATACAACACTCAGAACGTACCTTCTACTGAGGTCGACATACCTCAAGAGATTCTAGATATGGACGCAGCTCTAGGCATCACGCAAGAGGTCGCAAACGACCTCGTAGAGCCAGTCAAGAAGAAGAAGAAAGCTTCTTAACTAACAGGGTAGAGTCACACGGCTCTACCCTTTTTCTTTGCTTAGAAAAATAGAGTGCCATGCTATGCCAGCAAAGCTGGCGCATGGTCACGTTACGAGCCATAGCTCGTGTTAAGATCTACTTACCTGAGCTATAGCTTTACACTCGGCATGAAAGGTGCCACCATTCAACTAAAAACAAATCCAAAGGAGAACGTAATGGATAAAATACTAACTGAAAGAGAATCACGACTAGCAGTAGTGCTATTCGAAATGCTAAAACCACAAATCGAAAAGATGATTGATGAAAAGCTTGATGGTTACAAGGAATCAGAGTTTGATATCCACGATCACACAAGTGCAATCGAAGACATTATATGTGATTATGTTCGATATAATATCACTATCACTTCAACAATAGATTAAGGAGAACGCAATGATAATTACTTTCGATAAGAAACGATACGACATGACAACAGATGACATGATGGCTTGGGGTGGGTTCGTTCCACTCTGGGTTATGGAATGGAACCTTCGATACTCAATGGGTATTGATGAAACACTCATCGATCATCTTGATAAGTCATACAAACAACGTGCTGGCATGTCAGTGAAGGATCGCCCTCTTGGTGGAGAGATAGATGCCGAAGGTGTCTATCGATACCCAGAGGATGATCCAATGTATCCATACATGCAATGGGAAACAAGAGAAGGAACTGTTTATTTCTATCCTTACTCAGTCATGGGCATACCAACTGGATCAGAACATTATGCAGTGAGGATGGACTGATGGATGATATTAAAATTATTAAGTCAAAGAACTGTGTACGCTTTGATCTTCAACTTGCAGAAATTGGATGTATCAAAGCTCACCTTGAAGAAATGAACAACACTGTGCAAATGTGGGGTGCTGAGATAAGTGGTATGACACAGTTTCAGTTTGACTTACTCAATAGACTAACACTTGAATTTAGCAATGCTGAAGACAAGCTAAATACTTTTATACATGGAGAACGATAATGACTAGATCAACACCTAACTTTACACGCAGAGACTTTGAGTTCATTGCAGATTATATCATGCCACACATGAGCTGGGCTACTGGCATTGAACAAGTAGCTGATGAACTCAAAAGAACTAATCCAAGATTTAATCGTGACAAATTTATAGAACGTGCTACCAAGAACTGGGAAGAACGATACATGCAAGGTCAGGAGAATCTCTATGACGACATACCCTACTAAAACCTGTAAGGAATGTGATGGCTCTGGGTACATCGAGTATGATGTACCCATACCTCATGGTGTAAACAATGACATTGGCTTCATTGATACTGGAGTCGAGGTTTGTTTTGACTGCCAAGGTTTAGGTTTTGTAAGTGAAGAAAACTAAAGGAACAATCATTTGTATTGCTTGCGAAACAAAAACAAATTGGTTTGTTGCTATTTTAAAAAACAACAGCCAAAGAACAATGGAGAAACACTGGTATGTGTGCCTCCATTGTTATGAGGAGGACAGATGGCAAACCGTAACAAGTCAAAAGGAACATACCACGAAAAGTGGTTTGTTGATTGGCTCAACAAAATCAAAGCGTCGATCAAAGCGAAGCGCGTCCCCCTCTCAGGAAGTTTGGGAGGCGAGTATTCAGGGGACATCCACCTCGACATCAATGGACAACGATTGGTAGGTGAGGTAAAGTATAGGGATACATCTAACTTCCCTAGCCCCTTCAAAGTATTAGAAGGCAGGGACATTGCCTTTTATAAAAGACGGAGAGGAACTCCGCAAACGCTAGTCATAATGACTGGCGATCAATTTAAACAATTAATGGAGAACAACAATGGAATCTCAAAACAAACTAATCAAGAAACATCTTGAAGATGGTCACACCATCACAGCAATCGAAGCATTAGAAATGTTTAAATGCTTTCGATTAGCATCAAGAATATCTGATCTCAAACAAGCTGGTTGTGTTATCGACAGTCAATTCATTGAAGTCGAGAGCGGAAAGAAAGTCAAAGAGTATTGGATTGCACAATGAAACCTATTGGTCGTGCTGTACAAGATGATGTGTGGTCTAAGAGTTTAGACCGCTCATCACGAGAAATCTATGCCGAAGATAGAAAGAAACAAAGGGAGGCCAGTAAAAAATGGTCTCCTAAAACCTTAGAAATTATGGCGCAGCGTATCCTCGAGCGCGAAGAAGTCGGCCATAATTATCTATGGGGTCGAGAAGCTATTGAAATGATTGAACAAAATCTAATTAAGGAAAGTGATCTCGACCCCCATCGGAATGCATATGCCCACTTCCTTCGAGCTACATACAGCCCGAACGTTGCTGACCTTATGCTTCTTAATATGATAAACAAACATGAAAAACTAAAAGAAGTGACGTAACGTCACAAACTGTTACCCTATCGTTTGTGGTAGGGTAACAAAACAAAAATAATAAATGGAGAACGTAAGATGGAACGCAAAGGTTTCATTGGTGGCAGTGACTGCACCAAAATCATGGAAGGCTACTGGCTCGAGCTGTGGAAGATAAAGACAGGTCGTGAAGAACCAGAGTCTTTACTACGCAACTTACCTGTTCAGCTAGGTAACTACACTGAAAACTTTAATCTCAAATGGTTTGCCATGCACGAAGCAAAAGCTGTCGTGGCACATCAACGTGAGTTTACTGGGACTGTTGGTACTGTGCCAGTCAAAGCTACAATCGATGGTGCCATACAAGGTGAAAGAAATATTATTGAAGCCAAACACACCAACAACTTTTATAACATGGACAAGATGTTGGATCGATACATGCCACAGATACAGTTGTACTGTCACATGGCAAAAGCAGAAGGTGCGTATCTATCTGTAATATTTGGCAACAGTAACTGGGAGTGTGTGCATGTCGCTTATGACGAAGAGTATTTCAATTCTATGTGGGCAGTGGTGTCTGACTTCTGGGGTTACGTTGTACGCGATAAAGAGCCGATTGATATCAACACACCAAACATCTCAAGAACATCAATTCCGTTGGACAACATGGTCACACGAGATGCATCAACCGACAATCAGTTCGTTGACGCAGCCGTTACCTACATCCACGGATACGAACAAAACAAAGTCTTCAAGAATGCTGAGAAAGACCTCAAGCAAATGGTCGGTGATAACGAACGAGAAGTTTTCTGCGACCAACTCACAGTCAAGCGTGACAAGCGCGGACATCTTAGAATAACAAGGAGAACAAAATGACTACAAAAACAAATATCGTTAAACTGCTTATGGCTGCACGTGCAGACATACAACCAATCAAAAAGAGTGGCACCAACCCACACTTCAGAAGCAAGTACGCTACGCTCGAAGGTGTGATCGAAGCAGTCACTGAGCCACTAGCAAAGCATGGCTTCTTGTTGATCCATCGATCAACACAAAACGAGCATGGCATGACCATCACAACAGAGCTTGTGCATGAGTCAGGCGAAAGCTTTGTTACTGCAATACCTCTTGTGCTAGGCAAGAATGATATGCAAGGATTGGGTAGTGCAATTACATATGCACGACGCTATGGCATCATGTCTCTTCTAAACCTCCCTGCGGAAGACGATGATGGTAACCAAGCATCAAGGGGGGCGGCACCGAAACCCACAAATTCGGGTGACGCACCCCGACCTAAGACAGTAGGTAGCAACAATACTAACTGGTAATTCTTGGGGGGTCGCATCGCGGTTTTCTCAACCTGATCGAGGGGCAGGTTCCCCAAGAACCCCTCACCATAACTAAGCAAAAGGAGTCAGAAGCTTGGCAGAATATGATAATATAAATGATGGTGTGGCATTCCCACCCTTCGAAGATATGAAAATGATTTTACAAGGAAAAGTAAATGTCGAAGGTCGTGATGCTAAATGTGTCGTAGTAAAAAGAGTGACACAATCTGGCATGGAAATCATGGAACTATATGAAAAGGTTGGTGTCATGTTTAAAAATGACAACGCCAAAGACAATGCCCCAGATTATACTGGTAAAATCTATGATACAGCAGACAAACAAATGCCTTGGACTGCACCATATACAGACAAACGAGTAGCGTCTTGGAGAAGAATGAAAGATGGCAAGCCATACATGTCATTTGCAATCTCTGATCCACAAAACAAAAGTGACGCACAACCAAATAATAACTTTACAGATGATGCGATACCGTTTTAGTTAGTGGTACGTTCTCCAAGAGAGTGCGCTCACACTGCTTACATGCCTGTTTGCCTCGCGACTCTCTTGTTTTTAACTGCCAGCCCTTCGGGGCTGGCCTTTTTTATCAAAGGAGAAACAAATGACACAACTTGAAAAACAAATAAAACTAATAAGGAACTGCTTAAAAATAGCAGAGCTTCATTTAGATAAAATAGAATCTGGAGCTTTTACAGAAAGAGTTATGAAAAAATATGAAGAAATAAAAAAGGATAAATCATGACACCTCTAGAACTAATGATACAAGATGCTAAAGTATGCAACAATAGGTTGTACAAAGTGGAGGGTAAGATGAACGTACACAAAAGACGCGGCAAACTATCGAGCGGAAGTAAGCCGAAGCAGACACCACGAGCTGCCACGTTTGGTGAGGGATGGCGCAACAGCCCCCTCACTGAACAAGAGATTGATGACATAAAATATTTTTTGAGCAAAGACTGGTGCGTAGGATCTACTGCAAAAATTGTAGGGGTTAGCATGAGTACAGTAAAGAAGTACATGTAATGCAGTTCTTCTATACGCTATTAGTTATTGGTTACGAAGTAGCAGAGAATCCAACACATGTCATAGTTGTTTTTGATGACTATGAATCTTGTCAACAATCACTAGTTATAGCAGACCCTCTGTACAATTACATAGATGCATACGAGATGTACTGCATAGAAAGTGACGTAACGTCACAAATTATTATGCCAAAGCCTAGACCGAAAGTTCAAAGTGAGGCGCATCAATAAATGGACGTCTACCTTGCGACCTTCGAAGATCGATGTACTCATTCATTGCTTCTTCCATTGTGCCTTCGTATTCACCAATTGAATTGATGTGCCAAGCAGCACCCCAACGCACATGAATGCCAAGATCATTAGCTGCTTGCTTAATGGCATCAGCAATATCATCGTAGAGATTAAGTTCCCAAGATACTCTTGATCCCACGTAAGCTACTGTATCTATTGCAATTCCTTCGAGGTGTTTGCTTTTCATCGTTTGAGATGCACCCTTGTCTACAAGCTGACGCTGTTGCTCCATTGTTCGAAGACCACCCAAGTGTGGTATTCCAAAGTCAACCTTAGTGATACCAATTGCATACTTTGCAATGGCTACCATGTTTTCATCAACACCTTCGAGGCGATCTAAACTTCTTTGACTTAACTTGAATGTCATTTCTTTAGTCCTTTCATTGTACGGATTCCAAAGCTCGCGGCGATTGAGGCATACATGGCCCAGCTGAACCACTGCGGCGCAGCCTGAAGATTCTCAAAGCCTTGCTTCATGTATGGTTGTAACCAAGGCACGAATGAACCTAGCACTATAGCTATGAAGCACAAAGTCCAAGCCTCATCTTTCCAGCTGTCTGCGCTGGCCTCGATAGCAGCTTGCTCCCAGCTGATTTCACCAGTAGCAATCTTCATTTTAGTTTCTGCTTCAGCAGCTTTGACCTTTGCTTTACTATCAATAATGGTTGTAGCTAAACCAACAGCACTCTGAAGTATTCCAATCATGATGCACTCCTATCTGTTTTTGCTTCTTTGTTCATCCATATTCCAAAGCAACCAGTAAGCGCACCCATACAAACAGATACTAAACCAGCAGCTTGTGTAATGTTAGGGAAGTCTGGTGGCAAAGACATATACCAATGAACTGCCTGATAAGTAAGAATAGTAACTACTAACATCATCAACCTAGGAAAAATTTTATAATCATCAATTATTGTTGAGGCCATTGGAATATTCCTTTGCTATTCTTCTGTCACTTGTTTGTATAACTAATTTTCCATCATCTGTATATACTACGAACCTATTGTATTTAATCTCTACTAACTTCACAATTTATCTAAAATAACTTCTTATGTCTAACCAACCCATATAATGTAGATAGAGCGTAGAGCCAACAGCAGAGGCTGTGATAAGCAAAACTATTCCAGCTATGGTCAACATCATCTCTTGTCTTTCCTGTGCCTCACGCCTCATCCTAACCTCTAGTTCACGTTTTTCCTGCAAAACTTCCTTGCGTATGCGTAGAAGCTGATCCCATTTGCTCTTACCTAAGTTGTTACAAATCCATTCTCGAAGTTCTTCTTCAGCTTGAGCAGCTTCTTGTTCTTTAGCCCATCTATCTAATGCAACAGAGTTTACGCTTGAGCCACGCTTTTCTTGTAGTTTCTTTTTGGCTTGATCTGTCTGATCAAAAAACTGTCCAATCTCTTTACTAAGAGAAGCAATTGTTTTGCCAGCGGCTAATCCTGATTTGATTCCTGCAAGAATCGTAAATACTTCCATACCTACATCCCATCGCGTCTAGTAAACTCAACAGTTTTTTCTAGTATAG
>Ga0213858_10000224_pt1 | contig 27848 bp, 20 predicted proteins | sample PICome_FD_160122 | JGI IMG/M metagenome (GOLD analysis project Ga0213858, IMG submission 160122) | Coastal seawater microbial communities near Pivers Island, North Carolina, United States - PICO245 | ecosystem: Environmental > Aquatic > Marine > Coastal | place: USA: North Carolina | collected... | reverse complement strand
AAATGCTAATAACTGAGCTGGACTTATTTGCTTTACAAACAAGAAGGGATTTTTTTTTGTAATTAAAAACAACATAAGCATGTAAAAGCAAAACATAAGACCTAATCCAGCTAAAACAACTAAAGCATAAAATAACAGCGCATAAAGTAATTCGGGATCATTAGATGAAACTATTACATTTGCTAATAAAGCAAAAACTGCATATGGTGCGGTTAACATTATTAAATCGACCATTTTTAAAACCAAATCATTTAAAGAATCAAAAAAATCTTTTAACGGTTTGGATTTTTTTTCACCAATTAACAAAAGAGAAATACCAATAAAAATTGCTAAAAAAATTACTTGTAACATGAGCTTATTATTACTCAAAGCTGAGAAAGCATTTTCTGGAACAATATCAACTAGAAAATCAATTGGGCCATTTTGTTGTTGTTTGTTGGCTTCTGAAATTTTTGTTTGAAGAGAATCATTATTTGAGTATACCTCAGTGAGTTTTAAAATTGTATTGTCAGATACGGCATCACCAGGGCTAAAAAAATTAACGAGACTTATTCCTATAGAAATGGCAATAATTGTTGTTAATACATAAATAACAATTGTTTTTACTCCTATGGATGCAAGTTTTGAAATATCTTTTAAATCAGATATACCCTTAATTAAAGAAGCTAAAATCAATGGAATCGCTATTAACTTCAATAACTTAATAAATATTACACCCAAAGGTTTAATTAAATTATTTACAAACTGAGCACCACCATCAAATTGAAGCATAGCAAATCCGAATATAACTCCTAATATCATCCCTATTAATATTTTCCAGTGAAGTGCTATTGGTTTCATTTAGAGATATAATATTTAAAGTTTAAATTTTGTTTGAATCACCAATTATGGAATTAGTTCGAGCAATTAGAAAATTATCTGCAAGCACAAGTGAAGCCATTGCTTCAACAATAGGAACAGCTCTTGGTACAACACATGGATCATGACGTCCTTTTCCTTGCATTATTGTTTCATTCCCGGATCTATCAATTGTTTCTTGATCTTGCATTATCGTAGCAACTGGTTTGAATGCAACATTAAAATAAACATCCATACCATTGCTTATTCCACCTTGAATACCACCAGAATAGTTGGTTTTGGTTGTACCATCTGTATTAAAAAGATCATTATGCTTACTGCCTCGCCAAGAAGCACCTTCAAATCCACTTCCATATTCAAAACCTTTAACAGCATTTATCGATAGCATAGCTTTACCAAGTTCAGCATGAAGTTTATCAAATACAGGTTCCCCAAGTCCAATTGGCACATTTTTTATGACACATGTAATCATACCTCCAACTGTATCACCTTCTTTCCTAATTTGTCTAATTAACTCCTCCATGTCTTTAGCCATTTTTGGATCAGGACAACGAACAGGATTAGACTCTACGCTGGAAAAATTATTAACTAAATGTGGATTTTTAAGTTTTAATTCACCGACACCAGAAACAAATGCATTAAACTGTACACCAGACATAAATTGCTTAGCGATTGACCCAGCAACAACTCTTGCTGCAGTTTCGCGTGCAGAGCTACGTCCTCCACCCCTATAATCCCTAAAACCATATTTTTTATCATAAACAAAATCAGCATGAGATGGACGATAACTATTTTTAATGTGCTCGTAGTCTTTAGATTTTTGATTGTTGTTATGAATCATAAACCCAATAGGAGTACCTGTTGTAATTCCTTCAAAAATACCTGATAAAAACTCAACAGTATCTGGCTCCTTACGCTGAGTTACAATTTTAGATTGACCTGGTTTACGTCGATCCATTTCATATTGTATCTTATCAAAATCTACAGAAACTCCTGCAGGACAGCCATCAATAATTCCACCAATTGCTTTGCCGTGAGATTCACCAAAAGTTGTTAGTTTAAAAATTTTTCCAAATGTATTTCCTGCCATATTCGTAAAACCTTTGGTTTTAAATAAGGTGTAAAATTAATAAAACAATCAATATTAATTGTCATATTGATATACAATTTTTTAATGCTTTGTTGTAAACTGCCTCATAGCTAGAAACGACTTGATGAACATCAAACTTTGTGGCCCTAAGTTTTGCAGCTTTCTTAAATTTTAAAAGTATTTTAGGATCTTTTAAAATACTGAGAGCTTTCTCAGACATATCCTTTATATCACCCACTGGACTTAAATATCCTGAGGAGCCGTTCAAATTAACTTCTGGTAAACCGCCTGTGTTGCTAGAAATTACAGGAACACCGGATGCCATTGCTTCTAGTGCAGATAATCCAAAACTTTCTGTCTCAGAAGGAAGAAGAAATAAGTCGCTAAAACAAAGGATCTTGTCTACTTCATTGCTGTTTCCTAAGAATAAGACATGATTATCAATTTTTAAATCAAAACATAATTTTTCTGCATTTTCACGCTCAGGTCCTTCCCCTATCATTAATAATTTTGATGGGATTTGCTTTCTTATAGTATTAAAAATCTTTATGACATCTGGAATACGCTTAACATTTCTGAAATTACTAATATGAGTTATTACTCTTTCATCGTCTCTGGCTAAAATTCCTTTAGGGCATTGATTACCCAAAGATTTATATTTATTTAAATCAACAAAATTAGGAACAACTGTGATATCCTTTTTGGTTTTAAATAATCTTTGAGTATCTTCTTTTAAACTATGAGAAACTGAAGTTACAGCATCAGAATGATTAATGCTAAATGTAACTGCAGTTTTGTAAAAAGGATGGCTACCAACTAGTGTAATATCAGTCCCATGTAGTGTAGTTACAATTGGCAACTTAATTCCATCTTGATGCAACATTTTTTTTGCCATGTAAGCAGCGTACGCATGTGGAATTGCATAATGAACATGTAAAACATCAATTTCAAACATTTTCACGGTATCAACAATTTTACTCGATAGTGCTAATTCGTAAGGTTGGTAATGAAATAATGGATAATCTGGAACATTTACCTCGTGAAAATGAACATTTTCACTGATAAGCTCTAGGCGAACAGGTTGTCTATAAGTAATAAAGTGAACAGTATGACCTTTTTTTGAAAGTTCAAGACCTAATTCAGTGGCAATAACACCACTACCTCCAAAAGTGGGATAGCAAACAATTCCTATTCTCATTATCTATCAATTATTGATTCATGAACAAAGCGTTGAACTTCGGTTCGAATATTATTATCAAGTAAACTATTATTACTTGAATCAGGGTAAGTTCTGTTTGATAAAAATACATAAATAATTTCATCTTCGGGATCAGCCCAAGCCATTGTACCTGTAAATCCTGTATGACCAAAGCTACTCATAGAAACACAGCCACATGTTGGACCATCCTCTTCAAGTTGAGGTTTATCAAAGCCTACACCCCTGCGATTTTCATCATTACAATAATAACATTTATTAAAAGCGTCAAATGTACTAGATTTAATAAACTGATAATCCCCATAGTTACCTTTTTGTAAATACATTTGCATTATTTTTGCTATATCATTTGCATTACTAAAAAGACCTGCATGACCACCAATCCCACTTTGCATTGCTGCACCCATATCATGAACATATCCATGAACTTTTTCAAACCTAAAATAATCATCTTCTTCGGTTGGTAAAATAGTTTCTTTATCATAATAATTTAAAGGTAAATATGTCGAATAATTTGCTCCAATTTTATTAAAAAAATGATTTTTTATCAAGATATCTAAAGATTCATTATAATAAAGTTCTATAAGTTCTTTAGTTATATAGTAGGGTAAATCGCTATAACGATATTCTCTATTTTTCAATAATTCAGATTTTAATACTCTATTTCTTATTGTATCTTTAAAATCATTTCTAAGAAAATTATTATCAGAAATTTGAATTGGAAAACCAATAGATTTTTTTTCACTGAAAAATTTGGGGTTTTTATTTTCAGTGATGGAATCTAAAGTAGATTTATAAAAAGGAATCCAAGGGGTTAGTTGAGCATAATGCGATAACATTTCCTTTAATGTTATTGAGGCTTTATTAGAATTTTTATAATTGGGTAATAAATTTTCTAATTTATCATTTAAAGAAATAACGCCATGGTCAATAAGTTCCATTAATAGAGGTATTGATACTAATATTTTTGTAAGTGAAGCTAAATCAAATATATGATCATAATTAACACTATTAATATTTTTATAAGTGTGGAAACCAAAAGTTTTATTGTAAATAACTTTACCTTTTCTAGCAACGAGTAATTGTATGCCTGGGGTCATTTTGCTTTCAATAGCATATTTAGCTATAGAATCTAATTTATTTAGTTTATATCCACTTACACCAACACTTTCTGGCAAACCATAAGATAACCTATTTATACTTTGGGTTTGAATTCCATCTCCACAGCTAAAACCGGATTTCATAATACTAACTGGAAGTTTTCCAGATGATGAGATTGCACCAAAAATTATTTGACCAGCAATTTCTTGAGATATTTTACTGTTTTGATATGCAACTAAAACACTTTCAATATTAGAAAAGGTTTTTATTTGATTTAACGAATATGGGCTTGAAAAAAGAGTCAGAATTATTTTTTTGTTCCTAGAAATTTTATCTAAAAAATCTAAATCTGATTTTGAAAACTTATAAGACTTCCAAGGATTATCATTAGACTTGTGAAACCCAACAATAATAGTATTGAAAGGCTCTAGCTCTTGGAAAACGTTATTATTCCCTTGATTTTTTACAATTTGAACCTTTGTATATTTTTTTAAAGTTTCAAAAAAATAATTTCCATCAGAGTCACCAATTGGAACATATGCAATCTTCCTTAAATCTAAATTTTTGAGCGGTAAAATATTATTATCATTTTTAATTACAGTTTGTGATTTTTTAATTAGATCAAAATTTAACAACCTGTCTTCAACTCGATTAACATCACTAATTATATTACTAATTTCAATTGGCGAGTAATTATTAAGACCAACTTTGAATTTTGCATACAATATTTTTTTAACTGAGTGTGAAAGTCGGCTTTCATTAATTCTTCCTTGATTATATGCCGATTCAATCTTATTAATTCCACTGATAACATCTTTTGACATTAATAAAATATCATTACCAGCTAAAAAAGCATTTAAATCAACATCTCCTGGAGAACTGAAATTAGAAACCCCATTCATATCAAGAGCATCCGTAAAAATTAAGCCTTTGAAATTAAGCTTTGATTTTAAATTATTAGTTATAATTTTTTCGGATAAAGATGAAGGATAATTAGTTCTGGAATCTAGAGCTGGTACATTCAAATGAGCTACCATTACACTAGACAAACCATGTCTAATTAAAGTTTCATATGGAAAAAACTCTACATTGTAAAGACGTTTTTTGTTAAATGAAATCGTTGGTAAAGTTTTATGTGAATCTTTATCGGTATCACCATGACCAGGAAAATGTTTTGCACACGCTAAAATTCCTGTACTTTGCATCCCTTTCATTAAAGCTAGAGATTTATTTGCAACATTGATCTTATCTTCACCAAAAGATCGATTACCAATAATTGGATTATTTGGATTGGTATTAATATCTACAACTGGAGAAAAGTTAAAATGAACACCTAAACGTTTACAATGTTCTCCAATGTGCTTACCCGTTTTTCTGATTAATCCTAAATCACTTATCGCACCTAATGTCATATTCCATGGAAATGCGAAAGTGGAATCAAGTCTCATATTTAATCCCCATTCTGCATCCATTCCAATTAATAAAGGTAATTTAGAAACAGATTGTAACTCGTTATTCAAAATTGCTTGACGGACTGGCCCTCCACTAGAATAAATTAAGCCTCCAATTTTTTGGTTTTTGATTAAACTAATAACTTTTGACTTATTTAATTTACTTTCATCAGAGAAAACCTGAACCATGAATAATTGTCCAATTTTCTCTTTTAACGTCATAGAGTTATAAACACTATCTACCCATTTTTTTTGAAAAGTTGAATCAATCGTATTTAATGGTGGATATTGAGCATTAATAAAATTGGTAATTATTAAAAAAAATAAAAAAATTAAATTACGCTTAAAAAACATTAATAAAATATTAGAGTCATAATATAATTAATATTTTGAATTTTATTTAAAAAAACGAGCGTGCCAACTCTCAAATGCTGGAACCTCCCAATAATTTGTATATTCTAGTTTGGTTTGAACTAGATTATTAAAAACAATAGTATTTTTACTAACAGCTCCATCTTTTACCATTTTTTTAAAATCTTTTAAAGATTTATAAGCAATGTAATCTCCTTGCTTGTAAGAGACATTTAATTTGTCAAGTAATGATATATTGTACTCTTTTTCTAATTTCTGAATAAAATGAACCATAGAATCTATTGAGCAACCTGTAGCACTTTGTGTATTCTGATCTTGAGCAATTACAATAAAGCGATTGTATTTAATCTCAAATCCAGAGTTTAAACTTACTCCGTGAGAATTCCAGTTATTTAAAAAATCTTCAATCAATTTAGATATTGATTCTTTCTCTTGTTGTGTTAATGAACGATTAGATTGGTATATCCAAATTCTTGAATTTTCAGAAAGAGTTTTAAAATCGCTCATCATAAGATTATAAATCCTTTGCTTTAACTATTAGTTCTGCAATATCTTTTACTTCTATTTTACCGTCTACTTTATTTTTGATACCATCAGTCATCATAGTGTTACAAAATGGACAACCAGCGGCAATTATATCTGGTTTAGTCTCAACAGCTTGCTCAGTTCGCTCAATATTAATTTCTTTATCACCAGCTTCAGCATCTTTAAACATTTGTGCTCCCCCTGCTCCACAACACAAGCCTTTTTTTCTACAGTTTTTCATTTCAACAAGTTCAGCATCAAGTTTTTTTATCAAATCCCTTGGTGCCTCGTAGATATTATTTGCGCGACCTAAATAACAAGGATCATGGAATGTGATACGTTTACCTTTAAACTGTCCACCTTCAATAGTTAATCTTCCATCATCAAGAAGACTCTTTAAAAATTGTGTATGGTGAACAACTTCATATTTTCCTCCTAAAGATGGATATTCATTTTTAATAGTATTAAAACAATGTGGGCATGAGGTAACTATTTTTTTTACATTATAAGAATTCATCACTTCAATGTTAGTTACAGCTTGCATTTGAAATAAAAACTCATTTCCAGAACGCTTAGCAGGATCACCCGTGCAACTTTCTTCAGTTCCTAAAACAGCGAAAGAAACATCAGCAGAATGCATTATTTTAACAAGGGCTTTAGTTATTTTTTTGGCTCTATCATCAAAACTTCCAGCACAACCAACCCAGAAAAGAACCTCTGGTGTAATCCCTTCAGAATGTAATTGAGCCATTGTGGGTACCCGTAATGATTTACTCATTTTTTAATTTTTTCCATCATCAAAAACTTGAATTGTTACTTCTTTATCAACAAGATCAGTAAACTTACCTTTATATCGTGTTGCTTTAACTAAATGATTATCAATCCAATGATAATTGCCACCTCGGGGTTTTCCCATCAATAAAGTATGATAATTAAATCCATGATGATTTAACCATGATTCTGTTACTTCTCGATGGTCTTCAGTTCTAGAAGTGAAAAAGCAAATCATGTGACCTTCATCATACCACTTATTACAAGTTAACTTAGCGTCTTCAAATGGTAAACATGTAGACATTCGTTCAGGTTCTTCATTTGGTACATCCTCTGTTATAGTTCCATCAATATCTATTAGATAATTTTTTACACCATCAGGCAAAACCGGGCTAATCAATTCACCGTCTTCAACTTTTTGATGTAAAAATGCGTCTGCTTCTTCTCTTTTCATTTTTTGTTTAATTTATTCATTATTCCAATTTAATCTATCCATTTGATTGTACGGCCATGGAGCACCGTTATTCTCTATGTTTGTCATCATGTTGTTAAGCTCAGTAGGAGCAGCACTTTTTTCCATAACCAAGTATCTTCTCATGTCCAAAATAATTGAAAGAGGGTTTATACTGACTGGACATGCTTCAACACATGCGTTACAACTTGTACAAGCCCATATTTCTTCATCTGTAATATAATCTCCAATAAGTTGTTTACCATCATTTTTAAAAACTCCTTTGTTTAAATCAATATTTGAACCAACTTCCTCAATTCTATCTCTGGTGTCCATCATAATTTTTCTTGGAGAAAGTTTTTTACCTGTTTGACTAGCAGGGCATTCACTTGTACATCGTCCACACTCTGTACATGTATAAGCATTTAATAACTGAATTCTGTTTAAATCAAAAATATCACTCGCACCGAATTTTTCAATTGATAAATTATCATCTGAATTTGCATATGGATCGACAGTTGGATCCATCATGATTTTAACCTCTTTTGTAACAGAATCAAGATTTTCTAAATATCCTTTAGGGCTTAAGCTACCAAAATATGTGTTTGGAAAAGCTAATAAAATATGTAGGTGTTTTGAATAATATAAATAATTGAGAAAAATTAAAATACCAATAATATGAAGCCACCAAGCAGTACGCTCAATAATATTTAAAGGTAATCCTTGAAATAAAGGTGCAATAAAGCCACTTATCAAATTTCCAGAATTCATAGATTGAAATTCAACGTCAGCAGCATTCATGGTTAAAAATAAAACCATTAATACAATTTCAAAATAAATAATAAGATTAGCATCAGTTTTGGGCCAGCCTTTCATTTCATTGTTCAAAAAACGTTTAATTTTAACAACATTTCTCCTTAACCAAAAAATAATCACTGAGACTAACACTAAAACAGCTAGAATTTCGAAAGCTCCAATCAAAAAACCATAAATTGGACCTAGAGAAGAAAAAATACGATGAGTACCAAAAAGTCCATCTATAACTATTTCTAGTAATTCAATATTAATAATTACAAATCCAATATAAACAATAACGTGAAGTATTCCTGAAATTGGCCTCCTGACCATCTTGCTTTGACCCAACGCAATTTTAACCATATTAATCCAGCGCTGTTTTTTTGGTCCACTTAGAGAAACCTCAGTACCTAATTTTATATTTCTTTTGAGCTTATTTATATTTTTGATAAAAAACCCAATTCCAACAATTAATATAAACCCAAAAATAATATTTGGTATTAAATACATAAATCTTAGTTATTTATTTGAATCAGTATTTTTATTAATATCTCGCTCGATATATTGTTTATTTTTTTTTCCAAATAAAGAGAAATGAACGTAACGTTTTGGATTTAATTTCATATCCTCTAACAATGATTCTAGTTGTCCCAATGAAGCTTCCAAATTATTGTATAAGCCTTCATCATTAAACAATTTACCCAAAGAACCCTCACCACTGTCCAAACCAGATAATAAAGAATTGAAATTATTGAGTGAAAACTTTAATTCATTTATAGTTTGTTCAAAATCTGATTTAGATAATTTGTCAGTAACGATAGATAAATCGTCTGATATGTCACTAATATTACCGATTGAGTTATTAATTGCATTTTTGTTAGTTTCAAGCAAATTTTGTAAAGAATTTGAAGTTTTTTCAAAAGAAGATATAGTTTGCTCTAACTGAGAAATACTACCCTTAATATCAGATTTAGTTTTTTCATCAAAAATACTATTTACATTATTTAACAGAAGATCAGCACTAACCATAACTGATTCAATTTTTTCTTGTAATGGAGTAAGTCGTTGATTTACAAGCTCTGTTAAACCAGGTTTTATTTTAGATTTCAAAACATCGCCAGAAACAGTATTAGCTGAACCATCAAAGGCAGGTATAATAGAAATTGCTTTTCCTCCAATCAGTCCTGATTCATACAACTCCGCAATACTATTTTTTGAAAAATTAAAATCACTGTCTATAAGCATTGAAACCTCTAACATGCCACTTTTATCATCAGTAAATCTAATATCTTGAACCTTGCCTACTTTATGACCATTTATAGTTACAGCAGAGGAAATTGCTAAACCTTCAACATTTGAATAAATTGCGGTAATTTTTCTAGAGCTGCTAAGAAGATTTTCGCCTTTTAAATAGTTAAAGATGAAAATGAATAATAAAATACCTGACAATACTAATACAGCAGTTTTTATTTCTTTTGAAGTTTTCAATATTAGGCATTTTGATACCTTACAAATCTAATAATTAATTTGTAAAGAGTTATTTAAATTATTTTAGTTTTTTAAAGCTTTTTCAATTGAAATTTTCTCTCCATTTAAATAGGCAACGATAAATGCATTTTTAAAACCAGAGCTAATAGCTTTTTCCTTCATTTCTATTGCTGTATTATATTGGTTAGTATGACCATAAAAATAACGATATAATTTATCTGATTTTTCGCGACTTAAAGACTTCAAACCTCCAAAATTATATGATTTCAATGCTATTTTTTTCGAACCAGCTGCGATTTGAACTTTAAAAAATATTTTACTTGAAGTATCTTGATTTTCAGGTACTGAATCATCTAAAAACACATTCCTATTAAGACTTGATTTATAATCAATAATAGCTTCAAAGATACTTTTCGAAACTTCTTTTTTTCCTTTAACTGAATTTAAATAATCTCCCTCAGATTTATTAGTAATAAATCCTGTTTCAACAAGAACACTTGGCATATACGTATTGTGTAGAACCCAAAAACCCGCTTGTTTAACTCCTCTATTTTTACGTTTTAATTTTTTAGTGAAATTCTTTTGGATGTTACTAGCCAATAAAATACTTTGATCTAAATAATCTTCTTGCAACAAGGTTAAACCAATAAAAGATTCAGGAGAACTTGGATTAAAACCCTCATAATTTTGATCATAATCATCCTCAAGAAAAATCACCTCGTTTTCTTTTTGAGCTACTTTAAAATTAGACTCATTTCTATGTAAACCCAAAACATAAGTCTCAGTTCCATGAGCTTGGGAGTTGTGAGCGTTACAATGAATTGAAACAAAAAGATCTGCATCAGCTTTATTTGCAATATTTGCGCGTTCTCTTAGCTCTAAAAACATATCAGATTTTCTTGTATAAATAACTTTAATATCATCAATTGTTTCTAAAAGGTTTCCGACTTTTAAAACAATATCTAGAACAATATCCTTTTCCTTGTATCCATATGATGTTGGTCTACCAGGATCCTTGCCTCCATGACCTGCGTCTAAGACAACAACAAAAGGTTTGGTATCATTTTTGGACTGAGTATGAGCAATCAATCCAAAAAAACACAAAAGGATTGTGAAAAAAGATTTAATTTGCATACGAATAAAACAAAGTAATATTTGGTTAAGTTAGAAAAAACAGCTCATAAAAAAATATGTAAATTTGATTTTTAATAATCTAGCCAAACAATACAAAAATACACCTAAAAGCATTGAAAACAATTTTATTTAAAACTCTTTTTTTTATAAGTTTTACAATGCTTACAAACAATTTTGTTTTCTCTCAGGAAATAAATTTAGACAATAGTCAAATCCCAAGTGAAACAATCAATGATTCTATTGTCTCAGATAGTATTCCAAAAAAAAATTCAATGCTTGATGGAATAGTTAACTATAAAGCCAAGGACATAACTTCAATAAATCCAAAAACTAAACAAATTTATTTGTACAATGAAGCTCAAATTCAGTATCAAGATATGGATATTCAATCAGGAGTAATTGTTATTGACTATGGAAAAGATCTCGTTTATGCTGGTCGACTAAAAGATTCTTCAGGAATATATTCTCAATCACCAATTTTAAAGCAAGGACAAGACATAATTGAACCAGATTCCATTGTGTTCAATACAAAAACAAAAAAAGCATTAATATGGAATTCAAAAACTGAACAGCAAGGTGGTAGAATTATTTCTGACTTAAGCAAAAAAGAAAATGATTCAGTTTACTATGTTAAAAGAGCTAAATTTACAACTTCAACAAATGAAGAAAATCCCGAATATTATTTCTTATTAAGAAAAGCTAAAGTTGTTCCTGGAAAAAAAGTTGTAACTGGGCTAACTAACATGTTCATAGCGGATGTTCCTACTCCAATTGGATTGCCCTTTGGATTTTTTCCATTAACCAACAAAAGAACTTCAGGGGTTATTTTTCCTTCATTCGGACAACAAAACGACAGAGGATATTTCCTTCAAAATGGAGGCTATTATTTTGCATTGAATGATTATGTTGATTTGGCTGTATTGGGGGATTACTATACAAATGGAAGTTATGGGCTGAGACTTGAAAGCAACTATGCTGTGAGATATAAATTTAGAGGCGGAATAAGCTTCCGTTATGAAAATCTAATAAATAGTGAACGAGGGTTTCCAGATTACTCTAAAAGTATAATTTATAATTTAAGATGGAATCAAAGCCAAGACAGTAAGTCCAACCCTAGTTCTAGGTTTTCTGCATCAGTAAATTTAGGAAGTAGTACATATTACCAAGAATCAATTAATCAACTCAATAACTCAAATTTCTTAAATAACACTTTAGCTTCATCTGTTTCATATTCTAAAACTTTTAGAGGTGAGCCTCAAGTAAATATGAGTGTAACAGCAACACATTCTCAAAACACAAATACTAAGACAATTAACATGACATTACCTACTTTTCAAGGAAGTGTTGATAGAATTTTCCCTCTAGCACCTAAAACTGGTAGTAAAAAAGGGATTATTCAAAATATAAATTTCCAATATAACTTGAGGGGTGAAAATCGTATTCAAACTACAGATTCTTTATTTTTTAAACCAGAAATGTTTGAAAATGCAAAAACAGGACTTCAACATACCATACCGATTAGTACCAATTTTAAGTTATTTAAATATTTTAGCATGAGTGCTGGTACTAATATTAATCACACTTGGGCTTTTAATACAATTAATAAAAGATATGATCAAATAAACCAAGAAGTTATAACAACTAAATTGAAAAAATTTGATTCATACACTACATACAATTTTAGTACAAGTATAGGAACAACAATATATGGTATGTTTGATTTCGGAGAAGAGAAAAAAATTCAAGCCATAAGGCATGTTATGAGACCTTCTGTAAGCTATAGTACAAATCCCGCATTTGATCAATATTACGATACATATGAAGTCATCAATGCTGATGGATTAACAACTGACGAAGTTGAATATACTAGATTTGAACAATCACTTTTTGGATCACCAGGGAATAGATATTCAAGTAGTATAGGTTTTGCAATGAGTAATAATCTTGAAGCCAAGATTAAAGACAAAGATAGTACAGCAACAGAACCAAAAAAAATATTTTTACTAAACTCATTAAATCTTTCAACAAACTATAATATTGCTGCTGATTCATTGAACTGGAGTCCACTGAGAATGAATGGAGGGACACAAATATTTGATAACAAAATGAGTGTTAATTTTGGTGCTACTTTAGATCCATATGCATTGGATAACAACAATAAAAAAATAAACACCTTTAACATCAACAATGGTGGAAGTCTTTTCAGAGTTACTAGTGCAAATTTAACAATGAGTTACAACTTATCCAGTGATAGTTTTAACAATGACAATGATAATGACAAAAATGATGCTTCAAAACAAGAGTCATTGAGGAGTGGAGGACGAGCAGACGACTTATTTGGTAAGCCTCAAGATTTTGCAGACCAAAGATTAAATAGCAGAAATGACGAGCAAGAAGAAACAAAAATTTCCGATTTGTACAAATATAAATTACCGTGGAGTTTAAGACTTGCATACGCATTAAACTATAACAATTCAACCAGACAAAATGAAATTTCATCACATTCATTGATGTTTTCTGGTGATATTGATTTATCACCAAGATGGAGTATTGGCCTTTCATCTGGTTACGATTTTAAAAACAAAGGAGTTACTTATACACAACTCAGATTTGAACGTGATTTAGAAAGTTGGCGAATGAATTTTTCTTGGATTCCTTTTAGCAATAGAAGTTCATGGAATTTTTTCATTGGAATAAGATCTGGAATTCTTAGTGATATAAAATATGACAAACAAAGACAAAGAGATAAACAGTTATAATTATGGTAAAAAAAATTATTGAAACTAAAAAAGCTCCAGCACCAATTGGACCATATAATCAAGCTATTTTGATTGGAGATATACTATACACGTCAGGTCAAATTGCAATTGAACCAGAATCTGGAGAATTGAAAACAGATAATATTAAAGACGAGACAAATTTAGTAATGAATAATTTAAAAGCTATTTTAGAAGCAAGTAATATGACATTTGATAATGTAGTTAAAGCAACAATATTTGTTTCTGATATGAAAAATTTCAGTGAAATTAATTCCATTTATGGAAAATATTTTAAGAATCATATTGCGCCAGCAAGAGAGACTGTCGAAGTAGCTAATCTACCGAAATTTGTAAACGTAGAAATCAGCTTTATAGCATCTTTCTAAATTATCTTTTGGATACTTGTTTCAAATGATAATCAACTAAACCTTCAATTGGTCGTCTTTGAAAATTCCCAACTGTGATACCAAATTGTTTAGAAATTTCTTTAATTTCTTCTTGTAAAAAAAATGCTATTGAACCTGCAAAATGGACAGGAACAGTTTTAATTTCATTTTTAAATTGTAATATCATAGTTTTTATAAATAAAGTAAGACCTTTATCAATTAGACTTTTTATGTATTTAGACTCTTTGTTTAAAATAAGAAATTCAGCAAATTTTGCCAAATATGCATTTGGATTTGGTTTCTTATAAAGATTTTTTTTAATAAAATCATCGTTCATATTATAACGAGTCCTAAACATCAATTTAAAATCATGAGGCATGAAATCGTAATAATAATCTCTTAGTAATTGTCTTCCAAAATAATTACCGGATGCATCATCCATAATTGAATATCCCAATGAAACGACACGTTGCTCAGCCTCAGTTCCATTAAAATAAGTACAATTGGATCCCGTACCCAAAATACAAACTACAGCTGCTTGTTTATTTACACCAACAGTTGAGAAAATCGCTGCGTATGTGTCTTCCTTTACATTAACCTCAGCATTTGAAAATATATTTTTTAAGACTGATTTGAGCATTTTTGGGGCTTCAACAGTTCCACAACCTGCACCATAAAAAAATACATACTCAACTTTAGACTTGTTTTTCATCAAAATCTCATTTTCAGCAATAATATCAAAAGCCTCCTTTTTTGATATTATTGATGGATTAAGACCTCTTGTTCTTTGCCTTTCAAATAAATAGGATCCAGATTTTGAATCAATCGCAATCCAGTCACTCTTTGTAGAACCACTGTCAACTATTAGAATCATAACATGATAAGGTTATATTAATACATGTATTTTACATGTATTAATATTAATTAAAGAGAATTAATATATTGAGCTAGATCAACTAATTTAGAAGAATATCCATACTCATTATCATACCATGATATCAACTTTACAAAATTATCATTTAATCCTATACTGGCATTAGCATCAAATGTACTAGTCTTTGACTCTGAGACAAAATCCTGAGATACTACACCTTCTTCAGTATATCCCAAAATTCCCTTTAAGTCATTTTCAGAGGCTTTTTTTATAGCATCTTTTACCTCTTCAAAAGTTGCACTTTTTTCTAATCTACATGTCAAATCAACTACTGAAACGTCAACTGTTGGAACCCTGAAAGCCATTCCAGTTAATTTGCCATTTAGCTCAGGAATAACCTTTCCAACAGCTTTTGCAGCACCAGTTGAAGCTGGCACAATATTATTTAGGGAGGCTCGTCCAAGGCGATAATTTTTTCTGGAAGGGCCATCAACAGTAAATTGTGTGGCAGTTGCAGCATGAACAGTTGTCATCAATCCTTCAGCTAAACCAAAATTGTCATTTATAACTTTTGCCAAAGGAGCTAAACAATTAGTTGTGCAAGATGCATTTGATACAATTTTATTATCCGAAGTAATATCATTGTGATTAACACCCATAACAAACATAGGGGCATCAGCAGATGGTGCAGATATTGCAACCTTTTTAGCACCAGCAGTAATATGTTTCTGGGCACCATCAAGAGTTGTAAAAATACCTGTACACTCCATTACAACGTCAACTCCAATTGAATCCCAATTTAAATCCTCAGGATTACGCTCTGCGGTAACTCTAATTACGTTACCGTTAACAACAAGGTTACCATTATTAACTTCAATTGAACCTTTAAATTTACCGTGAACAGAATCATATTTTAAAAGATATGCTAAATGTTCAACATCAAGCAAATCATTAATTCCAACAACTTCTACATCAGGTCTTTCTGAAGCTATTCTGAAAGCAATTCTACCAATTCTTCCAAATCCGTTAATCCCTATTTTTACATTTGCCATTATTATTATTTTTTGGTTAGTTATTAATTTAAATACTCATAATATCAGAAACTCTCAAAAGTTCTGTGTCAATTTTACTAGTTCCTTTAACTGCTTTTTCTATAGGACACAATTCAAGTTTGTTGTTAATAGTACCTACCATAACATTATGTTTACCATTTAAAAGAGATTCTACTGCTTTAACGCCCATTCTAGAAGCTAAAACTCTATCAAAGCAACTTGGAGCTCCACCTCTTTGCATATGCCCAAGAACAGAAACTCTGACGTCATAACCTTCTAAATTAGCCTCAACGTAATCTCTCAATTCAAAAACATTTTTACCTGTTTTATCTCCCTCTGCAACAACAACAATACTAGATGACTTACCAGAATTTTTACTTTTTTGAAGTGATTCCAAAAGACGGTCAAGGCCTAAATCTTCCTCGGGAACTAAAATCTCTTCAGCACCAGATCCAACTCCAGCGTTTAAAGCAATGTGACCAACATCTCTACCCATAACCTCAACGAAGAAAAGTCTTTTATGAGAACTTGCAGTATCTCTAATTTTATCAATTGCCTCAACAACAGTATTCAATGCGGTGTCATATCCTAGTGTATAATTAGTTCCAGAAATATCGTTGTCTATTGTACCTGGAATTCCAATGACTGGAAAATCAAATTCTTTATTAAAAATCATTCCACCAGTGAAAGTACCATCACCACCAATTAAAACTAATGCTTCAATGCCTTCTTTAGTTAGTTTATCATAAGCCTTAACTCTGCCCTGCTTTGTTCTAAATTCATTGGACCTTGCAGATTTTAAAAATGTACCTCCCTTATTAATTACGTAATTTACACTTCTAGCATCAAGGAGTTTAAAATCGCCTTCAATCAATCCTTCGTAGCCTCTGTATATACCAATACAATCAATGCCGTGATATGCACAAGTCCTTACTACAGATCTTATTGCAGCATTCATTCCTGGTGAATCTCCACCGGATGTAAGAACACCTATTTTGTTTAATTTTTTTGACATATTTTTAACGTTTGCGAATTTAATAAAACTAAATTATGAATTATCTATTAATGGTTAGATAATTTTATGATATAACAAAAATCAAACGTTTTCGTTAATAACTAAATATATTTTTAAATAAAAATCTATGTTTTATTTAAATTCAATGTAGTCTGGAACACTTGATTTTTCATTTTTTTCTTCAGATATCTTAATTTGTTCCTTTTGATTTTTAGAAAATAACTCTTTTAAAAGCTCTTTTAAATTATCAAATTCAATATTATAAGATAACCCTAAACCTTGAGTGTATCCTATCTGCTCTCCGAAATTTTGAATACTATTTTCTCTGTTAAAGAATTTTAATGATAATGTTCTATCTTCATTTAATAATAATTCAACTTCAAAATCACCTGCAACTGTTGATTGACTTACTCCACCAACGGGAACACCGACTTTACCATTAATTAAAATATTTTCACTGATTTTTGTAGAAAGTGTAACCCCTACTCTGCTATCGGTCTCATATTCAGGAGTATTTTCACCAATATCTAAATCCAATCCTAATTTAACTTTATTATCATCATTAGAAAATATATCATTTAGGACATTTGTCACTCCATCCGATACTAATTCAAATGCATCCTGAGAATCAAGTGCAATTTTACTCCTAAATGATCCTGTTGCAAGTAAAGACAAAGCTTGAAATTGCCTTTTATCTTTGTCACGTAGTCTATCTCGAAGTTCATTGTTTAAGGTAGAATTTATTTTTGGAAAACTAATATCAAAATCTAAATCAGGTTTTTCTAAAGCACCAGTTAAATTAACTTTTACCTCAACTGGAATACTCTGATTAATTGGATTATCTAACAAAGTTGAAGGATTAACACTAATTCCATCATATATTGCCTCAATATTAATTTCAGCTTTAAGTGGATTACCATCCCATTGCAATGAACCATCTTTAACCAATTTAAATTTCTTCTGAATTAATTTTCCTAGACTATAATTATAATAACCATCAAGTACTAAAAAATCTCCATACATTTGAAATTTGTCATTTGTATTGATTTGTGCGAGAATACTTCCATTCCCTCTACCAATTATTGAACTTCCACTGTCGGGATCTATCACAATTTCAATTTCAGCATCATCAGTAACATCCATATTGAATTCCATCTCAATACCTTTAATTTCATCTAACTTTACATTCCTTATAGATTTATTACTTTTTTCATCTCTACTAACAAATTTAATGTAAGAATTCTCACTAATCATTTCACTATCACTTAAGGGTATTTTAAAAATTGTGCCTTCAGAGGTTGAGACATTAGCCTCAACAAACAATTGATTCATTGGTCCTGAAACATCAATATTACCTGTAACATAACTAGTACCATAATAAAGTGATTCTTCTCTTTGTTCGGTATCCAAAACAAGCAATCTATCAGTTTGAATTTTTGTATCAAGTGACCAGTTTGTAAAATTAACATGACTCATTTTACCATTTAGTTGAGCTTTAGAATTAAATTTTGTGTCAATAAAATTAGCGGAGTCAAAAATAAAACTTTGGTCAGCTAAAATTATTCGAGTACTATTATTAAACTCATAATCAATATTTAAATAAGGAATTGAAAAACCTCCATCATCTAATATCAACAATCCGTTAATCATAGGTCTTTCTAATCTTCCAGTGATTTTTGATTTACCTGAAACATTTCCTCTAATATTAGATACAGCACCACCACCAAAAGGATTTAAAGGATTCAGAATAAATTCATTAAAACTCAAATCTAAGTTTAAAAATGATTTATCACCAGATACATCTAAATTACCAACTGCTGAAAAAGATTCGCTTAAATCATTTTGAATTTTAACATCAACATCATAATTGGTGAGTGAGGAATTACCAGAAATATCAGCTTCAAACTCCCCTAGATTAAATCCATTAACATTAAAACTATTAATACTTAGTAATGATTTTGGCAAATAAGTGCCATTTGATTTCAAAAGTTCGAGCTTACCATTCACAATTCCACCTAGTTTTAGACTATCAATATCAGGGGTAACTTTAGATAAATCTACATCTTCAAATTTAACATCAATTGTTGTTGATAATGAATCTAAAGCATTCGCATTAAAAATAATTTTCTCTAAACTATTAGTCATATTAATTGGTTCAAGTTTAAATCCTTTTGTATTGGAATCATATACAAAAGTATTTTTTGAATTGTATTTGGTTCTTAATTCCCATATTACATTTTTATATTGAATAGTTGAAGGCTTAAAGTCAATAGCATGAATATTATCTCTGTTTATATATGATAAATTAAAATCAAATTCATCAGATTTATTTTTTCCAGAATTAAAATTTGATTTAACATATAAGGTGTCATTTATATTTGAGCTAATCAAGCTAAAATCATTAGCCTTAAAATATTGGGTGCTTAAACTATCAATTTCCACAAAAGAATTAAAAATCGGATTGTCATTATCTAACTTAATTTTCACATTCTTTGCGAAAAAAGATTCATTTTTGATTTCAGGTGATTTAAATGTAAGAATAGATTTTTTAGGATCACTTTCTAATACTCCCTTAAAAAAACTATTTGAACCAAATTTAAGATCGGGGTAAAAAACTTCGATAATCTTATTGTAAACTTTAAAATTGAAGTTCAATACCTGATTTTCTGTAATTTTAACTGGATTACTTTCAGAATAAACATTGACTAATGTATTTCTCAATAAAGTAGGAATTTCTTCTAATTTAAAATATCCACTAAAATTACCCTGAAGGATTTCAGGAGAATCAAATTCTATATTCCTGATTCCCAGCGAATCAAATTTTGAAACAATTAAAAAGTCATCAAAAAAATAGTCATCATCATCGTTAATATATTTTAATTTTTTGAATTTAATTTGTCCAAAAAGATCATTAATGTTCTTTCCTTGCATATCCATTTCAATTATACCTGATAGTGATGATTTATCGTCTTTAGTATAAAAATTTAAAGCATTTAAATTGGCTTGATTTATATTTGTTGTAAAATCATAAATATTTTTTTTACCAGAAAAATCTACTAAACCAGAAAAATCTAACTTAAGATTATTATCATTCGCCTTTAATTGTCCATTGAAGACACGATTTTCAACAACACCTAAAACATCAATATCATTATATTTGTATTGATTAAACTCTAGTAGTTTAAACTTTCCCTGAATCTTAGAGTTTAGATTTTTAAGCTTAAAACCTTTTCCTTTAATATTCAATTTTGTTTCAACAATTCCAACAATCTCATTTTCAATTAATTTACCAAGTCGAAAATTAATAAGTTCAAGCTGGCCTAAATAACTTGCTGAGTCTATAAAAATAATATCATTTAAAATCAAATCGGCTTTGATTTGACCGAGTTCAGTATTGATATCAAAATCAACTGATACTTTTTGTTTGTTAATTTCAACATCTCCTTTAGCTGAAAAAAGACCTAAAGAAATCAAACTTGAAGGTAATTTTTCCCCTAAAATAACTGGAAGAATTCCTTTTAGATCTTTGTAATTGGAGGATAATTTTTTAATGTTAGAAGCCATTACAAATTCTCTATCCTTAGAATCAATTAGATTATCAAAATGAAAATCTCCAATAATTACAGTACCTCCATTTGACTGAAGACTTAAATCGATTAAATCAAAATCATTCAGTGTTCCTGTAGTTTTAGCATCAAAAATTATATTATTAGCTCCACCAAACTGAGGATAAAACATATTAAGCTCTTCAAGAGAAATCTTACTTTTTTTAAAGATTGATTTTATTATGACATTATCATTAAATGATCTAAAGTCTCCCTTGTTGTATGAAAAAATTAAATCTCCTAAAATTTCAGAACCATAAGTCTTCAAGTTTAGATCTTTTAAAGTCATTGAACTAGCTGTATATTGAAACTTTGTTTTAAGATCTTTAAGCTTTATACCGCTTTGGTCATTAAAACTAATTTTATCAATGTCAGCACCAACATCAGGTCCATTAATTATAAAATTATCCGCTTCAATATTAAGGTTCTTAAAATCTAAAACAGTATGTTTTGATTTGTTTTCATTATCAAGAATAAAGCGACTCTTGTAAATGGATAAACTATTAGATTTAAACTGAAAAATATTAGTTGATTTTTTCTTTCTCTTTTTGAATCTATCAACAAAAACATCTAAGTTGTTTTTAATTTCACCTTGATAAGTCTTGATATTAAAGTAAAGCCCATAAATATCTATATCGCTAAAAATTAACTTATTGTTATTAATTTTCATAAAACTAATAATTGAGCTATTCAATTCATCAATTGCGATTAATGAATCATTTTTGTGGTCTTTAATTAAAATATTTTTAAGTTCAATGTCTCCATTAAATTGAATACTAGCTTTATTTATGTTTATGTTTGATCCAAATTTATCATTAATCCTATTAGTTGCATATTCACCAAAATAAGTTTGAACTGAAGGGATTGAAAAAGTTATTAACAGCAGAAGAAAAAGCAAAAAAACAGTTGCTAAAATTTTTACATATATGTTGATCTTTGTTTTAATATTTCTATAAAATTAATATTTTAATAAATGAAATAAATTAAGTTACAGGGATAAAATTAATAACATAATTTTTATTTCTTTGCAATGTACAAGTTTTAAACTGCAAATTTATTGCCAAACTAATACAAAGAAAAAGAATAAAAGAGTAAATCCATCAATGGTCAAAAAAAATATTTATATACTTGGGATAGAATCATCTTGTGATGATACAGCCGCTTCTATTCTGTGTAATGGAAAAATTCTAAGTAATATTATTGCAAATCAACTAATACATGAAAATTACGGTGGTGTTGTTCCTGAACTTGCGTCCAGAGCTCATCAACAAAATATTGTTCCAGTTGTTGACCAAGCTTTAAAGAAAGCTGGAATCAAAAAAGAAATGATTTCTGCCATTGCCTTTACAAGAGGACCAGGACTAATGGGATCTCTTTTAGTAGGCACTTCTTTTGCAAAGTCACTTTCTCTTGGTTTAAACATACCACTTATTGAAGTAAATCATATGCAAGCTCATATTTTAGCACATTTTATTGATAAAGAAGGATATGAAAAGCCTGAATTTCCTTTTCTAGCGATGACAATTTCTGGTGGCCATACTCAAATTGTTAAAGTAAATGATCACTTTGATATGAGTGTGATTGGCGAAACCATTGACGATGCTGTTGGAGAAGCCTTTGACAAAAGCGGAAAAATTCTTGGCCTTGGATATCCTGCTGGCCCAGAAATTGACAAATTTGCTAAAAAGGGAAATCCATTAAAATTTAGTTTCACAAAACCTAAAGTTGATGGTTTAAACTTCAGTTTTTCAGGTTTAAAAACTGCCATAATGTACTTTATAAAAAATGAAACAAAAAAAAATTTGAATTTTGTAGCTGAAAATATTAATGATATTTGTGCTTCAATACAATATACAATAGTTGGTATTTTATTGGACAAACTAAAAAAAGCAGTTAAAGAAACTGAAATTAACAGGATTGCTATCGGAGGTGGAGTTTCAGCGAACTCGGGAATTAGAGATCACTTGAAAAAATGTGAAAAAAAATTTGGTTGGAAAACATTTATACCCGCTTTTGAATATACCACCGACAATGCAGCAATGATTGCAATTGTTGGATATTTAAAATACTTAAATGAAGACTTTACAACTCAAAACACTACAGCTGAAGCAAGGCTGAAAATATAATATTTAACATGCAATTATTTTTCAATTCAGATCTTAATGATAATGATGAAATCTTTTATTTTGACAAGAACGAAAGTCGTCATATCAATAAAGTATTGAGAAAAAAAATAGGAGATAAAATATATATTACTAATGGCAAAGGATATCTATTTGAAGCTGAAATAGAAATTGAAAGTCATATTAAATGTAAGGTAAAAATTATAAACGTATCATACTCAAAACCTAATGATTTTAAAATTCATCTTGCAGTTGCACCTACTAAACTAAATGATAGATATGAATGGTTTATTGAAAAGGCTACTGAAATTGGAGTTAATACTATAACTCCTATAATTTGTAAACATAGTGAGCGAAAAATCATTAAAGCTGAACGCTATAAAAAAGTAATTGCGGCATCTGGAAAACAGTCGTTAAAATTGCATTTTCCAAAATTGGAAAATGCAATACATTTTAATGACTTTATCAAAAAAGATCTTTTTGATACACGATATATAGCTCATTGTCAGGAATCTATAAAAAAATCACTTAAAAAAATTATTGAACCAAATAAAGATATTTTAATTATGATTGGTCCTGAGGGAGATTTCAATAAAGAAGAAATAAAACTAGCTGAAAAAGCAGGTTTCAAGTCAATTAACCTTGGAAATTCACGACTTAGGACAGAAACAGCAGCAATTGTTGCTTGTCATACAATTCATCTGTGCAATGAATAATAATCTGTTGTTAATATTTTTTTGTTTTTTAATCAATACTTCTAATTTAATTAGCCAAGAACTAGCAGTATTAAAATATGAGGGAGGTGGAGATTGGTACAGTAACCCAACATCATTAAAGAACTTAATCAAATTCTGTAATGATAATTTGAATACAAAGATTAATTTAGAGCCTAAAGTTGTTGATTCGAATGACCCTAAAATATTTGATTATCCAATGATTTTTATGACAGGCCATGGAAACGTTTTTTTTTCAAATGAATCAGTAAAAAACTTAAGAACTTATTTATTTTCTGGTGGATTTTTACACATTGATGATAATTATGGTATGAAGCCATATTTATTACCACAAATAAAAAAGCTATTCCCAAACAAAGAATTAAAAGAAATTCCTCTTAATCATCCAATATTTCAAGGATGGTTTAAATTTCCCAAAGGATTGCCTAAGATCCATGAACACGATGGTTTATCTCCAAAGGCACTTGGAGTATTTAATGATAATGATTTAGTTCTGCTCTTTACATACGAGAGTGATCTAAGCGATGGATGGGAAGATCAAGAAGTACATAATGATACCCAGCAAGTAAGAGATCAAGCGCTAAAAATGGGAGCAAACATTGTAAAATATGCTTTTGAAAAATCAAAATAAAATTAAATTAAACTACTACAATTCAAAGTTCAAAAAAAAAGAATTTCCATTAGTAGTTGTAACTGATAGAGTGCTTAGACCTGCAAATATTGGAGGACTAATTAGAATTTCAGATGCCTTTGGGGTCAAAAAAGTTTATTTTGGCGGACCTATTGTAAAATTAAACAATAAAGTATGGAATATCACCAGATCGGCAGAAAAGGAAGTTAATTTTGAACAAAATGAGGACACAATAAATTTGATAAAAAATCTCAAGCAAAAAAAATATAAAATAGTAGCAATTGAAATCACAAAAAAAAGCATACCAATTTCAAAAATTGAATTTGAAAATAAAAGCAAAATTGTTTTACTTATTGGAAGTGAAAGATATGGAATTGATTCAAAACTTTTAAATTTAGCTGACAGCGTATATCATATTGAAATGTTTGGACAAAATAGTAGTATGAACGTAGTTCAAGCAGCATCAATAGCACTGTATGAGACAACAAAAATATTAGATAATGATTAACCTAAATCTTAATAAAAAACAAGTGCAAGATTTTATTAATGATCATCTAAGTGGTAATATAAATTACTTAATTTTCAAAAAAAGTCCATTCGAAGAAATTAAAATGGCTGAATTAGTTGAACAGATTGAAGCTAAAATTAAAATTAGAAAAAAACTGCCGACTTGGTACAACAATGATAAAATAATCTACCCAAATAAGCTTAATCTAGAACAATCATCTTCTGAAAAAACTGCAAAATATAAAAGCAGCATAGTTGAAGGAAAAAAAATCATTGATATTACTGGTGGCTTTGGAGTTGATAGTTTCTATTTTTCAAAGAAAATCAATAGAGTTATACATTGTGAAATAAATAAAAAACTTTCTAATATTTCGTCACATAATGCAAGTGTATTAAACGCAAAAAATATTGAAAATATTACAATTGATGGATTAAAATTTCTAAAACAGAATGAAGAAATATTTGATTGGATTTATATAGATCCCTCTAGAAGAAATGAAAAAAAACAAAAAAAGATATTAATCAAAGATTATAATCCTAACATTTCAGATCATATTGAAACTCTAACAAAAAAAAGTAAAAACATATTAGTCAAATTATCTCCCATGTTAGATATTAAATCTGCACTGAGAAATCTAAAAAACACCAAAGAAATTCACGTTGTTGGATTAAAGGGAGAGGTCAAAGAATTATTATTTATAATTGAAAAAAAATATGAAGGTGAAATAATAATCAAAAGCATAAATCTTTCCACAAAACAACCGATTTACAATCACAAATTTTCAGAAGAATTTAAATCAATAGTTAGTTATGGAAAACCATTAAAATATTTATATGAACCCAACTCTTCTGTCTTAAAAGCAGGAGCCTTCAACTTAATTGGATTAGACTTTGATTTACACAAATTAGACCCCAATACACACCTTTATACATCAATTGAATTTAAAAATAATTTTCCTGGAAAAGTTTACCATATCGAAGAAATTATTAAATACAAAAAAACAAAAATCAATAAATTAATAAATGGTTTGAAAATTAATTTAAAAAGAAGGAATTTTCCTAAGACAATTGTAGAATTTAAAAAAGAACATAAAATAAAAGATGGCGGAAATAAATTTATGTTTTTAACTACATGTGACAAGAAACCGATAATATTAATTTGTTCATGTGTAGATTTAAAAACATAAAAAAGTACTCAAAAAGCACTTTTTTATGTTTTGTTACAAGTAAAATATTTTATTTAACTATTACACGTAAAGTTTGTAAACTATCCCTTGTGGATATCTGCAATAAATAGTTCCCTGATGATACTTCTGAAAAATCAATCTCAAAATCTTTAAGATTTGGAGATAGCTCAAATAAATCTTGACCTAAAATATTTTTAACAACCACTTTATCAACAACACTTTGAGACTGAATATTAATCTTATTAATTACAGGATTTGGATAAAATTTTAAACTATCATTAACAAAATCTTCAATACCAGCTGTATTATCTGTATAAAAATATACATTATCAATATATATTGAACCACCTCCGCTAATTGTATCCCATTTTAATTGATTTATTCCTGATAACAAATTAGTCATATTAGTATATTCTGAAAGTGGAATATCTACTTGAACCCATTGCCCCACAGTTGAAGCATTAGTGGAAACAAATTGTTCAACAGTTCCACCAGGAGCGTTTGTATTTATTAAAGATAATCTTAGATTACCAAAAGAATCTTCTCCGTTGAAATAATCAAAGTGTACATGAGTCATTGATGATATATCCACAGAACCAAATTCATGCCCTTGATAATTTAAGTTTTGAAGTAACATAACGTTATCTCCTTCACCAACATTTAGTTCAGAAAGTATTGTTTGTTGTTGCCAAAAAGGATTTATAATAAAATTTGAAACGCCGACATCATAGTAATCAGAATATACTGAAATTACATCTTCAGGTGATGCTGTTGGTAATGGAGCAGGTGGAGGTAATAAAGAGCATTCTGAATCACATTCTCCGAAACAAAAATCTAAACTAGTATTTCCTGTTATGGGTCCAAAAAATCTATTATCAAAATTTTCCAAATCGGCACACTCTTGTCCTGAAAGCTGTTCAGCACCACTGAAATCTCCACCCCAAGACGGACCATTTATAAATATGTAATTTCCTGAAACACCTTCCTGAAATGAAAGTGTTACTGAATAAATATTGTCACCATCATCGTCAAACATTTGGTGAGTTTGCGCACCTCCAAACATACCACCTCCAAGAAAAACACCTTCTGGTTCAACAAATTGATTTGACATGTCAACATTAAAAGTTACATCATATGATGGTATGTCTGGCTCAGTAGAACTAACTAGATTAATCAATGATGAATTATCTGGTGTGTAAGTAAAAAACCCTGTGCAATTACTAGAATTATTACGTGTTGAAGGATTTTGACTTTGATTAGATGTTTCTAAAGTAAAATCTGAAAGATTTCCTCCTGTTGATAAGCGAAATCCTGGTTGCATAGGAGATGGTGTACCACCTGGGAAAATTAATTCAACAACATACTCTGTGGAAGAGTTTGCTTCATATCCATTTTCTAAAAAATTACCTGCTCCATCAAATTCAATTGGTGCGGAAACTATAGTTTGATGATCATTAGGAGTTATTGTAATATCATTAGTACTAGCAACTACCCCTGATAGATTTTCTAGGGTAAATCCAAATTCACCTCCAACTCCACCATTATTATTTATGTATATATTAGCTTGAATATCTACAGAAGGCAAAGTTGAATTAGGATTACCATTAACATCTGTATACCAAACTCCGAATTGAATATCAGTTAGTTGTAAAGAACCTGAATAACCAAAATCATATGGGACAAATTGTCTGTAATAAATTTGACTGTAAGTAATAGATGGAAA
>Ga0213858_10000222_pt1 | contig 27877 bp, 17 predicted proteins | sample PICome_FD_160122 | JGI IMG/M metagenome (GOLD analysis project Ga0213858, IMG submission 160122) | Coastal seawater microbial communities near Pivers Island, North Carolina, United States - PICO245 | ecosystem: Environmental > Aquatic > Marine > Coastal | place: USA: North Carolina | collected... | reverse complement strand
AGAGGTCAGTACTTCATAAAGGTTGAGGCGTCCTCCTCTGTATCGACCGCACTGACAGCCACAGGCAACATAAACGACACGACCCTTACCGTGACCTCTACGGCAGCGTTCCCTGACTCTGGAGAGCTTGAAATCAACTCTGGAGGCACCACCAGCGAGACGGTTGCCTATAGCTCTAAAACAGCCACTACATTTACTCTAGAGTCCGGTCTTCAAAACTTACATGCAGTAGCAGAGACAGTAACTCTTTTTAATGTTACTGGAGAGTCTCCTGACTTTGGTATCAATATTGTCACTGCTGCACAGCTAAGAGATACCTACTTATTTGGTATAGACTTACAATCTTCTGATGTAAGAATGCCAAAGTTTCAGCCAAGAAAGATTAGTGGGGTTGAAGTACTAGAAGTAAGTAGAAATCACCCGCTAAGCTTTTACCCTTTAAATTATATAGTCGATGCTCAAGGAACTAAGTTTTTGTCCTGGGCAGATGGTGATCTAGTAGAGATTACAGACGACTACACCAAGTACCTGCTCCCATGTGGAGAGGTTGAGGGTAGTGCTGAGTTTATAGAAGTATCAGCAGACTTTTACAGAATGCCTGCTTCTAGTGTAAAAGAATCGCTGTTAATTGATGAGTTTGAAATGACCGATGATATGATTCGGTCGTTTATCTCTAAAGCTACAGACAGCTTAGAGTTTCACGAACTTCAAGTTTATCTTGAGCCCACGCAACTAGTAACTGACATAGATGTAAATGATATTTCTTTTTCGGATGATGGTAACAGTATTGTTATCAATACTGATTATGACTTTATCGTCACCCCAATAAACTTTTATCCTAGAAGTCCTGGGCACTGGATAAGCATTCAATTTCCTTTTGCACAGGTAATTGATATTACTGAACTATACGGTGCGGTTGCTAACACTAGAGTAGTTCACATCAATTATGAATGGATTGAAGTATCTCCTAAAAGTGGATTTGCTCAGCTAGTTCCCTTTAACACAGAGATTGCTTTTGACTTCACAGGGCTGATTTGGGTGGAGTCCCTGCACAGCGCTACGCCTATTCCCAACTTCTGGCACTACAACGCTGTGGCTGGGCTCAGAGACGTGCCTGCGAACATCATAAAGCTTTTGGGAATGACTGCGGCCATACCTATACTGACCGTGGCTGGTCAGGCGTTTAGAGGAGGCTTCTCCAGCCAATCCATCTCAAGAGATGGGGTGAGCGAAAGCGTATCGTATACTTCTTCGGCTATTTACGGTATCTACTCAGCCTCCATTGAGGAGTACAAAAAGTGGATCGAAGAAAATCTGCCATCTGTTAGAAACTACTACAGGGGTATATTGCTCACAACTTTATAAAAGTTTGAATGTAGATTTTCATTTAGGGGGATAAAGTGAATAACGTAGAGATTGCTACATTCATACAAACTTTTGTAGAAGAATACAAGCGAGAGAATAGAGATCTCAAAGACGAGATCAAATTAGAATTAAAACAGATAAATATTGAAATAATAGAGATAAAGAAAGAACTGGCTGTTAAGAATGCAGTGTCTTCTTTATACGATGTGCCTAAGCTGAAAGGGCGCGTTGAAGACTTAGAGAAGAAGGAAGAGGCCAGGATAGAGTTAGAGAAAAATAACGACAGCACAAAGCGTCTTAAAAAGCTAGAAGATTGGAGAAATTATACTGCTGGGGGTCTGGCAGTCTCTATCTTTGTTTTAGCTTATGTGCTCAAAGTGGTTTTTGGGGGGTAGCTAATGCCTAAGGGTATACCCAGACTCACTAGCTTGAATACCGGCTTAGGTATTGATTTTAGTGATAACTTGAAGATGCAGAACGGCATCATCAATAACCGTGGGCAAGTAGTTATCCACGAAATTGGTGTTTCGTGTACATGTAGAAAGTCTGGGTTGTTCGATAAGGTAGTAGCTGGAACTTCATTCTGTAGTAGATGCGACAATGGTTGGCTTTACAGAAAGCCTAGAAAAATAATGAGTATGTTTTCCTCTACAAGCTTTCAAAACAGGATGGCTGTAGAGGGGCTGCTGACGCCTGGAGATACTGTTATCTCCGTCGCACCTAATCTTAAAAATCCTCCAAGCCAGTACGATAGAATAACTTGGACTTGGCCTGAGAATGTGGGTGATGGACAAATCATCATCAGAGGCCTTGAGGCTGAAACACGTTCTGATCTAGAGGCAGATGAAGACTATCTGTATTACTCCCCCGCTTCTGCCATCTACGTAGAGGATGAGGATGGGGTTGAGTATCAAGAAGATACAGATTTTATCTTCACTGGTAAGAAAATAAAATGGATGAACGGTCCAGAGGTGAGAAAGCGCTATACTATTAAGTATAACGCATACTTATCGTGGATTGTTTGGAATCCTCCCGCCACAAGAAGAGACAGAAACAGAAGCCTGGGGTCTAGAATTATCCTCAGAAAGTCTCACATCGTAAATTATAGAGATGAGATAGATACTACTATAGTAGAAAGTCAACAATTTACTCCAAACGCTAAGGTTTAGTTTTGGGGTATCTTAATGTTGACATAATTAGTGACGATATAATTAATAAGTTCACTATATTAAAAGGCCAAAGGCAAAATCTAGAGCGGCAGATTCAGCTTAGAATGAAAGCCCTTATGATTGCTGCTTATGGTGAGTGGGAGAGGCAAGCTAACTCTTATTTTAGTAAAAAGTCGGACGCGACTAGATATCTTGAAGGCTTATACTTAGATCTTAGCGATGATGAAGAACCAATAGTTGCCTTAAAAGATGGAACCTTAGGTTCTATGTTGGAGGGTGGTTACGGATCTTTTGATATGATGCGAGCAATGCGTCAGGCGGCATTTGTAAGGGGTGGAAAAGTTATCGTCCCATTAGGAGATAAAGGTAACTATACTTCTTTTGTTACTACTAGACCTCCACTGCCTCCTGAGCAAAAAATAATAAGTTTAGCTGCATCTTCCACTGATGAATATGCAGAAGCTTCTGCATCGCTTTCGTCTTTAACTATAGGTAGAACAATAGACAGTACTGCAACAGGAACTAAAGCGGCAGGTGTCTACGCTGGCGGTACTCCAAAATTTGTAACTATTACGACTAATCCTAAGGGCAAGAAAGCAAAGGACATGTGGAAGATTCCTAGCTACAAAGGTGCTATGCTTGCTCAAAATGTCGTAGCTTATATGGAGCAAAGAAAGTCTGCCTTTGTTTCTGATATTTTCAGTGGCGGGTATCTGGTAAATACATGAGTGTTCTTCCAGAAATACTAATACAGGAAGCTATTCTTCATGAGCTTAAGTACCTCAAGGAGAATAAGTGGAAAGTCCAGCAGATTTTTAGGACATCTCCTCAAAAATTTGTGGACGAGTTTTTTTCTGTATTTGTAAATACAAGATTAAACATCAATCTTGGGTACCCTCGCGAAGACACTGGTTTTCCTTGCATATTAATTATTCTTAGAGGTGAGCAAGAAAACAGGCTGCTGGTGGGCGATTTCCTTAGTAGTGGGTACGATGCAGATAGCATTGTCACTGCTGGGGCAGAGGACTTGTTTTTTGACTCTGGCGCAACTGAGACAGGCGACCAGTACACAAGAACCCTAACTGGAGAGCCTACACGCCTTTTCGATCAGAACTCTAATAAGTACATAGAGCAGTTTGGATCTGGATTTACAGTCCAGTACATGCTCCAAGTAATGTCTGATAATCAAGACTTTACTATATTCTTATATGCAGTGCTCAGACATGTTATGCAGCGCAAACTTTTATTTTTTGAGAAGAATGGACTTCTTGAAATGTCTTTGTCTGGCTCTGACTTCTTGCCTCAAGCAGAGCAAGAGCCAAACTTTATATACATAAGAAACTTATTTGTTTCTTTTCTTAACTTCACTGATTACTTCATTGTCCCAGAGGATGACGAAGGCGATGGCATTCAGAAGATTGCAAAAGCTTTTGTAATTGACCTTATACCTGGGATGGATGGCGTTATTGGGGTGCCCACAGACGCTTTTACATCATACTTAGACGAGAAAGACTTTAGTAAGCTAGCAAGCCTACAGTCGCCCCATGTAAGAGAGATTTTTATCGACTCTTATCAGTTTGATGGCGATAATGTCTTTCCTCCTGACGTAGACGTACAGCCTCAGAAAAACTACGTACTTAATCCACTTCCAGTAAGATTCAGTAAAGGTCTAGTTATTCCTAGACTTATATTAAGTGGGATAAACTTAAAGGTAGGTGGTTCTGTACAGATATATAATTCTGACTATGAGTACCTAGAGGTATTAGGCGCTCCTTCTGGTCCCGTTTTCTTTTCTGAGAACGGTGGAGCAGCAAGTTCAACAACAACTACATTTGTTCCTCAATCTGGCGATAATGTTCCTTCCAAGGTTATGGAAGGCATGTACATGCGTGTTTATGAGCCTACAACGCATGGCGCTTACGATGAGGAGAGAAGAATTGATACGGTCACTGTTGCTCAGGGTTCTAGTAGCGGGTCTATAACTGTAGAGGGCGTGTACTCTGCGGAATTAGACGGTGCGAAGATTGTGGTTTATAGTAGGGGTGAGGAGCCTTCAGTTGAAGTAATTGATGAAATACTCAACATCAACTTTGAGTCGGTTTCCACTGGACAACCCAATTCTACTAAGTTAAAATACTTCGCATCAAGTATAGATAATATTCCTTCAACAATATTAGAAGGAATGTTTTTACAGGTAGTTGGTCCAGATGACCACCCTGCATATAAAGAATCTAGAAGAATCTTGAGCAGCACATCAGGGAATTCAGGAACTATAACAGTTGCTAATGAATTTTCTGAAACACTCAGTGGTGCTAGAGTTAGAATAATAGAATTAAATAATATTGTTAGGTTTACTGCTTATGTGCCTACAGATGCTAGTTCTGGGGATTATGACGTTAAATTTATAAGCAGTGAGTTATTAGAAACTACTCTATCTGGAGGAATAACAATTGGCTAAAAAAGAAACTACAAAAAAGTCTGCTGAAGCTAAAAAGCCAGCAGCCAAGAAATCTACTAAAAAAGTAGAGGCTACACCCGTGGCTAAAGATGTAGTAGAGCCAAAGCCAGTTGTTAAGAAGAAGCGCTTGAAGCGCTACAACCCTCCAAGGTTTATTACTGCTAAGCAGTACTTAGCAAAGGTGAAAACAAAGCCCCAGCATATCGCTCCATTGGTAGCGGCTGCGACTGCTAAAGGTCATACTCTAGCTACTGTTAGTCAATGGAAAGAAATTTTTAGCAAAATCTGAGGAGCTAACCAGTGGCAAGAACAGTAACGTTTAATGGAATTACTCTGATTCACCCAGGTGGTGCTACTAAGGTAGATGTAAATGCCTTAGCCCAAGCCACTTTATTGCCAACAGGTATTCTAGGAATTATCGGTGAGGCCGATGGCGGGATTCCCAACGAGGTCACAGATACTGGTGATCCGAACGAGGGAGTGCCTAAGATTTATGTTTTTGATGAGCCATCAAAGGCTAAGTCTGTGTTTAGGGCTGGTCCATTAGCAGATGCTATCAACTTAGCCTTTGACGCTGCTAACGATCCTAGAGTTAATAATGGCGTTAACAGAGTTTACGCCATCAAGACTAATCAGAGTACTAGATCCTCTGCTACGCTTCTTGATCACGACACTTCCACTGATGATGTTCTTGAGCTTTATAGTAGAGACTATGGTGCTCACACAGCTGGTGTTAGTTTTGAGATAGTTGTATCTGCTTCAGATGATAACTATAACAAGATGGACATCACTATTACTGATACTGATGATTCAGTTCAGGATATAACTGAGGTTGGTGGTGCTCCTTTAATTGAGCTTCAATACGCTGGCCCAGATGTTCCCACTGCTATTTATGAGTTTAGCAATAATGTATTAGATCCAGGGGCCGATGACGTAATTAAGGTTGACGGAGATATTACTGGAGATATTGATAAAATAAGCCCAGGAAACTGGCTTATTATCACGGATGTTGTTGGTACTAGTGTTGATTACTTACTTAACCAAGTAAGAAGAGTAGAAAGTATTAGTTTTGCTGCTGGTGATACGTCAATAACTATTGACAAGCCGTTTTTTGATACTGCTGATGGTCCAGAAAGAATAGATGGCACAGCTATTATTTGCACCTTTTCTGTTCTTACAGAAGTTATCGGGCCTTTTGAAGTTACTAGTGTCACTCAGACGACTGTAGCAAATGATACTTTAAATTTTGATGCTACTCCTGACCCCCATAGCACTCCTCCAGATCGTAGAAGAACAGTTATAACTTCTGATGGTGCTGGTGCAGCATATTACAGCGATAACAACAACGGACCTAATTACGTTAGAATTATCTCTGGGCCAGGAGCCGGTCAAATAAGAGAAATAACTACTGGCGGTTTGGATGGAAATAACCTCCAAGTAGTTATTGACGCTATTGACGGTACTGGATTTGATCCTGCTCCTACAGCAACCTCAAAAGTAATGTTTATTAACGTTGTCAAAAGCACTAATTCAAACGGTGCTTTGGCTACTGTTACTGGTGCTTCTGGGAAGGCAGACAGGCTTGACGTAGAGCGTAGGCCTGGATTTGGAGATAAAAACAGTGCTACCACTGTGGTTGGCGTCGGTGCTGCTGGAACTGCTGTTGCAGATAAGCGTTGGGATCTTCAAAACTCTGACAGTGAGGGGTACTCAGTCCAGCAGGTTGTTAACTGGATTAACAACGGGTCTAACTTAAACTCTGCTGTTACTCCAATTTCTAGAACTAATTTTGGCTATAAGGCTAGAGTTGGTTCTGGAAGACTTCAGACCGCAGATGCAAATACCCTAGACTTTGACTCAACTAACGAAGATGTTGAACTGGTGGTGGGCTTTGACCTTCCGTTTAAAAACACTTTTGGAGTTGATGCTTCAAACGCTGGGGTTACTCCAGAAAAGAGATACAGACTGCTTGATAATCTACAAAACATTGTAGATGCAGTTAATAACTCAAGCTTAGTTCTTTCGGCTGAGAGAAGTGACGGTGCTGCCGGTGATGGTGGTGGTGTCCCTGAGCTAAACCAACTACCAAGTGTGCTTTCTGGTGGTACTCAAGGCACTACTTCATCTACTGATATCCTGAATGCGTTTGATCAGTTAATGAAAGTTAGGCATGACCTTGTTGTCCCGCTTTTTAGCTCTGACACGTCTACCTTGTCTATTGACACTGTTCACCAAGCTACCCTGTCCCATTGCCAGTTAGGTCAAGGTGCAGGGAAGAATGAGTGTCATGGGTATCTTGCGCTGGATGTTTCAACGGACACTGACCCTAACAGTAATCCGAATGCATTAACTCAGCTACTTGATGCTCAGGCTAAGTTAAACTCAGACAGGGTTTCTCTTGGATACCAAAGAGTAGAAAGACTTAACGCTGATGGTGTTCCTACAGTGTTTGACCCTCACATGTATGCAGTTATTGCCGCAGGGCTTAAAGCTGCTGGTGGTGTGGGTGAGCCGTCTACGTTTAAGTTTATCAAGGCACTCAGCATTGACTTCCCACTTCAGTTAGACCCTGCCGACAGAACGGTGTCTAACGAGCTACTTCTTAACGGTATTCACTTTGTTGAGAATGTTGAGGGTAGCGGGTTCCGAGTTGTGCGAGGATTAAACACTTACACTAGAAGTGATAATCTTGCATACACTGATGAAAGTGTAACTCAAGTGCTGGATTACATCGCTTACGACCTACGAACTGGAATTGAAAACAGATTCACTGGATTGAAAGCTACGCCAGCTACTGCTGCGTCAATCAAAAGTTTCACTGTTGATAAGATGGTTCAGTACAAGAATGAAGAGTATATCGTAGATAGTACTGACCCGGTGACAGGGGCAAGAGTTAACGCTTTTAGAAACATCAGAGTTACTATAAGCGGAGACATTGCAACTCTCAGATTAGAACTCTTCCCGGTTATCGGAATTAACTTTGAATTAATTGAAATCTTCGCACAACTTCCAACGATTTCTGCGTAATAGGAGATAAAAGATGGCTTACTTTCCTGGTGAAGCTTCAAGAAACTTTTTTAAGTATATTGGTGATAAGTACCTTAGTGGTGCTGGATTCGCTGCTGATTTTGCAGGCGAGTTAGGTGACAACACTAGTAATACTTTCGGTGGCAGCACTAACTACGGTGTTACAGGTTCTTGGCCTGTTTATGCCTACGAAACCAATATTAAAATTATTGCTGCCTCAGTATTAACTGAGCTTACTTCTTCCACATCTTTGAAGGTTGAGAATCCTTATGGGTTCGCAAGAAACATGGATGTTGTTCTTCGGGATGCGGCAGGAAGCAACGCTGAAGTCCTCTCCATCACAAAGGTGAAGACTAACGGCACGATTACCCTGGAGGATGCTATCGGCACTCCAGGCAACTACGGTGCTGGTTCGGTTCTTATTGCGTTTGAGGCAGACGATCTTAACGAGCCAAATGCTGGTGATGAGCGTGTTGCTTATGGCGCAAGCATGGATGCAAATGATGCTGCGCTACTTCTAAGCTTGTTTCAAAATGAGCTTCAGCATACAGCCACATTAACTGCTGCCGGTACGCACTCAGTTTCTTCTGTTTCGGATACTGGCGCTTTTGGTGCAGACGAAGAGGTTGGCAATATTGTTACTTTTGACGGTAACAGCACTGCTGCCATAGCAGGCTTTAGTGGTGTGGTGAAAACTAACACTGCTAATACTTTATTTTTGCATCAGATTAGAAACGCTGCCGGTGAACTTGTTGGTGGAAGTGACGAGCTTCCATCGGCACCAGTTAACGGAGATACCTACTCGGTTACTCCAGCGCTTCTTGATGGGTTTATTAAAGAGTTTGCTAACTCTACTACCCGTGGTGCATCTCAAAAGAATATGACTGCAACAGACCATGACCAGACACTTCAGATTACTGGTGCAAGCAATGCAGCAGTTCCTGTGAGTTCGGTTATGGCTGGTCTTCATCTCTACATTGAGCAGCTTGGTGGTACTCTTCCTGGGTTTTTTGATCAGGAGGGCGCAGGTATTGTCCCTGACGGACTTCTCGCATTACCTAGAAATGGTATCCGATTAGTTGTTACAGGCTCTACTGTTGCTTCTGGTGCTGCGCCTAAAGAGTTAACCGTTGAGGTTGACGATAGAGTGGGTACGGATCACCTTCCTGAGTCCGGTAACATGACTCTTGTTGTTACTCCTCAGGCTGCTGGCGGTCCTAGCTTTGCTGCTGAAGCGCACGCCTTTACCAGAGAGGGTGGCACCTTTACTATTAGCTCTGGAGCGTTGGCTAACAACATTCCAGCCGGTACGCTTTTAATCATTACTGGTAATGATTTTGGTGTAAAAGTTGGATACCCTGCTGAAGTTGATAACACTTCTTTTGCAGAGTACTTATACCAAGCGTTTGCTGCGCTTCAAGGATATACTCTCTTAACGTAAGAGAGTCTTAGAACTTAAATCGGTCAAGGGTTATATCTCTTCCTATAGAATTCTGTAGCTCGTCCACTTCCCCACGGACACTACTTCAAATTCTAAACCTTGACCGAACAATTCAATTTAATTCCCTAACCATAGGAGTAGTCCGTAATGGCCGAGGTATTTTCTGGGGCTAGAGCCCAATTTTTCATTGATGATCGTCCCGTTGGGTACTGTGCTGGTGTTTCTGGCGAAGAGGCAGTTGACTACGAGCCTGTAAGCACTCTTGGTTTCTTAGAGGTAAGAGAGCATGTTCCAGTATCTTATCGAGCATCACTCAGTGCTGCATTTTTTAGATTAATCGACTCTCCACTTAAGAAATATGGTGGGAAGTTTGGTCAGGCTGGAAATCTAAAAATCTTTCCGATCTTAGATGACATTCTGACTTCTGGTGTACTAAAGGCTGCTATCCAAGAGCGTCTTGGTGGTAAGATCCTGGCTCAGTTCACTGGCGTTCGCGCTGCAAGCAAGACGTTTGATGTTGGTGCTAGAGGAGTGGTTTCAGAAAACTGCTCGTTTGTCGCCATTAGACAGTTGGATGAGTCTGAGATTGACGTTTAATTAAAGAGGATTTTATGAAATCACGTATGAAAACATTTAGTTTTGACTATTACTCAGAGATAGAAGATCGTCATTACACTGGTAATTTTACAACTAAAAAATTAACCATTGGCGATATCAGTAGAATGGGAGTTATTAAGGCACAGCTTTGTGGTGGCTTAGTATATGATCCTGCTACTGGAAAAGGTGTAGAAACTCATATCTCAAACATTAATGAAATGATTTCTCACTGTCAGGTAGCCTTAGTTAATCATCCTGATTGGTGGACGCCAGAAGATTTTATCGACGCTGAGATTCTTACCCTCGTTTGGAAGGAGGTGGTTACTTTCGAGAACTCCTTTCGAGGACGAAGATCTGAAGGGTCTGACAATGGTTCAGGCGTCCAAGAAAAGAGCCAGACGGAATATCAGGGGGAAGGGAGATCCGCTCGCTCCGTTGAGGATTTGGTGGACAAAAAAGTACCAAAAATCACCCAACTCGGATGAGTATCTAGGGTATACCCTTTTTGACTTAATGACTGAATTTTGGGAAGATTATTATACTAATAATCCAAAAGAAGTTCTTAGAGATGTTGATAAGTTTGAAACGGGTGATCCTATTATTGATAGGTGGGAGGAAGAAATATCTAAGGGTATAATTCCAGATCTCACTGAAGGCATGTCTGACGATCAAAAAGAAAAAGTTGCTCGTTGGGTATCCAAAGCATCTGATAATGAAATCTACAACATAGGTGGAAGTATACCAGAAACCTATAAGGAAGAATTTTAATTGGCTGAACAAACAATTGCTCTAACCGAGCAGCTAAAAAAACTGAGTGAAGAATTTCAGTCAGTAAATGACCAAATTAAAGAGATGCTTGAACTCTTTGGTCAGGTCAGCCAGTCAGGTGCTGCTGCGATGCGTAGCATGGCTTCTCAAAGTAGGGCTGCGGACCAAGCTTTGAGAAGCCTTAGCAGCACTATGAAAAACATGACAGGAACCTCTTCTGTTATCGGTGCTGCGAATACTAGTGCTGCATTAGGGGCGTTAACTGGCGGGGGTGGTGGCCCAAGTGGTGGTGGCCCAAGTCAAGTTGCTGGAACTGGCGCTCCAGCTAACCAGCAGTTAGTTTCTGCTATTCTTAATCCATTATCTCAAGGCCTTCCTCAGATAGCTGGAGCACTCGGTAGGGGTGCAGGAAGAATTGCCGGTGCCGCTGCTTCTCCTCTTAGAAAGATACCGTTCCTTGGAAGAATTATTGGAGCAGCCGCTGATATCGCACCAGATCTTTTCGGTGCCGCTGCTGCCATGGGCACGTCAGCAACAATAGCAGCAGGACAACAAATAGTAGGAGACGCAACTAATCTTCGCCTAGGCATGGAAGAAACTGGTTTCTACATGCAGAGAAATAGAAGAGATAAAGTAGAAGCAGGTGCCAGAACAGCATTAAACTATGGCATTTCTCCCATACAATTCATGGGTCTTGGTGCTAGTGCAAATTTAGCTGTAGGTAGAGGGCAAGGACAATTACCAGAGCTTTTTGCCCAAGCAGGTTCTAGAGGCGCACTTAGAGTAGATCCTAGTTCTTTTATGCCGTTGGCATCTACCTTAGCAGCAGGTAATGCTGATGTAGTTGCCACGATGCAAAGTCTTCTAGGAACTTTAAATAGAGAAAGTTTTGTAGGAAGAGAAGATACTTCTCGCGACACTAGAAATATTCTAGATGCTGTAAACCAGCTTGTAGGGATGCAAGTAGGTGCTACTGGAAGGCTTAGAGGTGACGAGGGTGCGAGGGGTGCGCTAGGCATCACCAGAGCCTTGTCTGGAGCCTTCGGTGGGCCTTTTGACTCGTCCCAGGCAGGTAGGGTAGCTCAAGCACTTCTAAGCACTGCTATGTCCCCTGGTGGCGGTGAGGGTGGCCAGATAGCCATGCTCCAAGCATTCGGTTTTGGTAATCCAAATATGGATGCCCTAAACAGAATGAGTGAAGCTTTTGGCGGTCCCGGTAACTTTCAAAGAACTTCCTACATTACTGCCAGGATGATGCAAGAAAGAGCATTAGAAGAAGGTGGTATAGAAAGATTATTGGCTTTTGTTAGAACTGCTGCCGGTGGAAATATTCAACAGCAATCAATGTTGCTGAGTAATATTTCTGGAGGTCGAGTAGGTATAAACCAAGCTATGGATGTTCTTTCTGCTCCTGGGCTTTCTGCCCAAATGCGACAAGGGTTGGCTGATAAGTTTGGATTAACTGTAGACCAAGGAAAACAGGCTCTATCGGGACTGCCTATAACTCAAGAACAGTTAGCCTTAACCGGAATTCAACTAGATATAGATAAAGGCCAACTAGTTAAGATATTAGCTGCTAATAGGCAGTTGACTGAAGCAATGGGCAAGTTAACTGCTGAAGCGCTTCCTGGCTTAGTTAAATCTTTCCAAGGATTTGTGAGTGTATCTAGATTCTTACTAGATACTACAGCAAGCACTTTAATATCAACTAAAAAAGCTATGCGTGCTGCTGGTTTAATCAAATAGGATTATATAGTAAACTATGCCAATTATTAACCCATCTAGATATTTAGGTAGTTCAAGAACTACAGCTAAAGTCTATGTGTATAGGCATAACAGAACTCCGTACACTGAGCACGGTGAACTAGATATCTCGCAACACGTTACTCAGCTTACTATGAGTAACAACTTATCTGGTGGTGGCGTACTCACCCTTTATGTAGCGCCAATCGCTCCATGGGAAGACGAGCTAGCTCCTAACGACATTGTTAATGTTTATTTAAATACAAATAGAAAACAGGATAGGTACGAGTATCCGGCAGATGATCCTACGTGGCAGTATAATATTGGCAATGTTAGGGTATTTTTTGGTTACGTATCTACTATTTCTAGGTCGGTAACTAAATCTAATGATGGTGCCAGATCTACTTCATACTCAATAGTTTGTAACACTTTTGACAAAGCTATTAGAGCCACCTCTGTATACAACAATCCGCATATATCCTATCAAGGCGACCCAGCCAACGAGTCAGATGACATCGTGCGCGCAGATTTGCGTGCAAATGTTGGCGGGATTGCCCTGTACCAGAAAGGTTATTTGATAGCTGGTAGCCCCAGAAGGCTGATTATATCCCACCTGATGCGGACTCTAGGTTTCGGTGGGCAGTGGCTACTCCCATTAGGGTATAAAGATAGTTTATATAAAACAGATTATTATGCTGATTTTACTATAGAGAAAAATAATGAAACTGAAAGAAAAAATTCTCTATTAGACTATACATTTAAAGCTAATGTTGTAAATAAAGTCAGGGGGTCTTTGCCTAGTGGTGTTGATCAAGTTTATGAAGAGGCTTCTTTAGTATCTAATACGTTATTTAAAGTTCCTAGAGATTACTCAATAGACACTAGTGGGTTAAATTCTGGTGTTATGGGTGATTTACAGGAAGCCTTAGTTAATGTCGCCACTCAAGCTAGACTTAAGCACTGGTCTACAGCAGAATACCTGTTAAAAAATACTAATGAAAATCAACAGTTAAGTGAATCAGATTTTGAAGATGTTATTCAAGGGATAAACGGAGAGTTATATTTTTCTCTAGATCAATATGACTCTGTAAGAAATAAAATTACAGAAGATTTAGGAGCATTTACTGAAGGTACGGCTGGAGGGAAAAAAGCTTTTAAGTTTGTTCCTTCTGCTGAAGTAATTCGGAATATGTTTAAAGAAAATAAACCAAAACTTATACCTAAAATAAATCAAACTACTGACCCAGGCGGTCAATCCACTCCAGCATTAACTTTATTTAATATTTTATGCATGGATTATTTAGAAGAAGTGGACGGTAATTATGTCCTTTCTCAAATGTTCAATTTTGCAGGACCGCTATTAGATCAGCTTAACAGGCAGTCTAATGACGTAACCAATGAGTTATTTTTTGATCTTCGTGTAGCCCCTGATTTTAAAGTCAGAGAAAAAGATGGTTTGGGGAAAGACTTAGATGGTGCCCTTCCTATGGTGCCTGCTGTTGTTCTTAGAGAAAAGCCATTTACTATATATAAGAACCCTCAGTCTCAACTTAGAGAGCCAGACAAAACTAATATAATTACTACTGGCGGTACAGGAAATAGATTCGGTTCTTTAGCAAAAGATCAATTATTTGTTAAATTATCACATAATTCTGGATTTTCTAAGATAGAGGCTACTGAATCTAACTTAGATGCAGTAAATAAAATTTTTGATAAGTATGGTTTTCATAGCGAAGAGACAACCCCTAAAGTAATAAAATCAGAAATACAAATAGAACAAAATAAAGATGATAAGAAGAAAGTCGCAACTCCTAAGAAGGCATCAGGAAACAATAACTCATCTAAAAATATTACTTTTGAAGACACTAAAACTTGGGAAAGTAGTCAGTCAAAGCCAAATATTATAGAGACTACAGATTTAGCTATCACTAACTTTTACAAAGAAGATTTAAGCTTAGCAGAACAGTCTTACGCGCTAATGTATTCTTTGCCTAGACCTGTATTTAAGTCTCCTGATGGCGGGAGGGTTACTATGGAGCCTCGTGTGGCATCTCAAGATGCTATTCTCGGTGTCATAGATCGTCGCAAAAAAGGAACAGGAGAATCAGAAGTTAACTTTATGCCTTTTGCAGTTAATGCTAGCAGGTCTGGTGCGGGAATAATAGACAATTCTACTACCCCTCTCCCTAACTTTCTAGGCTTATATAAAAGTGGAAGCACATCATTAGGACCTACTAATGAATTTGTTAAATTTGCTTCTGATACTAATGAAAATCTTTATGCTAGAGAAAGTAAAGTAGCAAAGTTTATTAAAAGTGATATATTAAAAAATCAGCAGTTACGACAAACTAAAACAAGATATCATGTTTTAGATAAAATGACTGTCTTAAAAGAAGACATCATAAGCGAGAGCTATTACAGAAGTGATGGAGAGGTCTATAACATCACAGAGCTTCACGGAGACTTAAGCCCTGACTTTGAGTTCCAGAAAGCGATAGCCTCAGACAAGTTACCAATCACCACTGCCATCTCCATCCAAAGAGGCGGTGTACGGGTTCAAAGCTTTATTTCCTCTTTCCTTCAGCAGCTAATCACTGGTGGAGGCTCAAATGCTTGGCTAGCTGGGCTGGCTTACAGGTGGTGCGTCCTTTTAGACATGTGGACTCAGCACAACCATGAGTTACTCACTGGTAATCTTACTCTTAGAGGTATGCCAGGAATTAGAGTTGGGTATAAAATTGATAGGCCAGACTTAGGACTGTCTTTTTATGTTGACTCTGTAGGGCATGAATGGACTTACCCAGGTAACATGGTTACCAACATATCTGTTAGTAGAGGTCAGCCTACTCAGGATGAGAATAGGGTTCTAGACTATATTCCGCATGAGCCTAGAGTACATTCTAATAGGGCTCAAAGACAAAAGTTAGGAACACAGTTTCCAGTACACAACAACATTACTATTGGAAAAGACAATAAAAGGTCTAAAGTTCCTGTACAACAAATTATACCTCAACCAGTCTCTACTATTGATTTAGATGACGATATAAAGAGGAATAAATAATATGCCTTTAGATTGGAGAAGACGCTTTTACCCGTATGGGGCTATTGACGGCCTAACAGATGAGCCTATTCCATCTGATCGGATGGGGTCAGAGCACTATGATGCAGACACTAAGATATGGTGGCCTTGTCTGGGCATTATAACAAAGGTCTACTACTCCAATGAGCCTGGGAACGTTTCTAGAATTGTTAAGGCTGCATTAGACCAAGAGTACTCCTCAGAGATTCAAAGCAATGAGGCGTTAAAGACCTTGATGACTAGCACTGAGAATAAAGGTGTTAGGCTTGAGTGCGACGTAAAGATTATCAAGGGGCTTGGTCCAACAGACAAGTCAGTCCTAGAGGGGGTTCCCTTCGCTCAGTCGTTTGGTGGTATAGATAACTACGGCATCTTTTCCCCATCAGACATATCAAACACTGGCGATGTTAGTAAGATATACAAAGGAGATGGGGACTTCTGCTTAGTCCACTTTATCGGCGGTGATTATACAGAACCTGTAATCACTAATATATACCCACACCCTTATAATACTTTTGATCCACCTTCTGTTGAAGACGGTCGTATCGCATTTTTTAAATACAATGGTGTTGAGTTTTTAATAGATAGAGATGGAAATATCTTACTTGATGCCACTAAAGCAGGAGACATAAGAACTATAGATCCTGATAGCGGATCTACTAAAATTATAAAAGCAGGAAGAACCGTATCAGACCCAGACAATGAAAGTCCTGTAGGTGTCATAACCATACAGAATAATAGCGATATAATTGTCAGTGCTGGCGACGATGTTGAGCAGGGCGACCTGACACTTCAATCTAGGACCACTGCTAGACTTAAATCTAGAAGTGGTTCAGTAGAAATATTCACAGATCAAGATGATCAATTTGTAAATATACAGCAAAATCAAGGAAGTTTATTAGAAGCTGCTAGAAGGACAGATAGGATAAAAATAACAGATTTAGATTCTGGTGAGTTATTTACATACTTAGATAACTTGCAAGCAGCACTATCTACTTTTTCTAGTTCTATTGAGCTAGCTACTGATCCAGCAGTTAATTCTGCTGCTGTAGTATTGTCTAGCTCTTTATCTGCAAATAATCCTCCTACTTTTCAAGAGGGGACCATTATAGAAGGTAGCAGCAGAACAAAAATTGGCGGGGAGGCAACAGAAGGTTAATGGCTTCTGAATCTACAATAACTAAATGGACTCCTGAAATTAAATCAGCTTCTTTTGACCTAGGCAACATTAGTGAGGTGTCTCCTTATTGGATGCATCAAGTTTTTGGTGCCAATAAGAATGATGTAGTCCTGAGTAGAGATGCGACCTACCTAAGTGACAACGCTAAAGTTGATGCATATAGAAATGTCAGAGGCGGCACTGATACTAGCTTTGACAAGACTAATGTTTATGGATTTTCTATTTTTCAGTTTTCAAATACGTATGGGAATGGCTGGAATAGAAGTAACATAGGAAGTCTTTTAGGCGACGACGTTATAAGCACCCTCACAGGGGGTGACGACGTAGCTAATATAGGCAGCTATTTTTTCAACGTCAGTCCTAGCTCAATTAGCTTAAGTGAGCCGTTCACAACAAACATTACACCCACTCAAAATTCAGGGTTTTATGTTGAATCTCAGGGTGTTCAGATTAGAACACTCAGCATTAGCGGTACTACAGGCTACAGGCCTAATATTGACTTGCTCCCAAAGGACGCAAACGGTCAAGTTCCACTAACTGCTGGTGAAGAAACAGGATTTGTTAGCTTTATCAAGCTTAGAAACCTGTTTAGAAACTATAGTGACTTAAAAAAAGACCCAAAACAGTCTTATAACTCGTATTTAGTATGGTATAATGGCCTAACTCAAGAAGCTTGGTTCTGTGAGCCTGTTTCTTTTGAAGCAAATGCCTCTGCAAACTCTCCTTTTACTTATACTTATAGCTTTAGCGTAGTTTTATTAAGAAAAATGGCGTTTTCAGCGTTTAATACTACGCTTACGCCGTTTGCTTTCGATAAAAATTTTCTTTTAGAGACTATGCGCCTTGGAGGTTTGGCTTTACAGAGAGAAAACCTGCCAGAATGGTTAAAAATAGGTGCAGGTTACTTAAATGAGACTTTGGACACTATTACAGAGGTGTCTACTCTTATAAATACATCAAATAATCTAGCTGGTCAGGCTATTTTAGGTATTCCAGGGGCTGCTGTAGGCGCATTTCTCTATACTGGAGCTTCAGTAGTAACTAAATCATCAAGTTTAGTGTTTAACTTGTCTTCGTTGTTAGACAGCGTAGTTACATCCACTGAATCTATAACCGGAGTGCCTTCAAACATTGCTAATGCCTATGAGGAGTTTGGTGTTGACCTTCAAACTCTCGGCATAAACATGGTTAAAACGTTTGCGGCAGCAGTAAGACTCGCTGGGGAAGAGGCTCCTGGGGTTGAGAGTAGGCTAGGAAAAAACAACTCTAGGTATAACGGCACTGTAAGTAACAGCGCTCCGCTTCCTACTAATACAAACGTTGTTTATTCGTCCAAAACCGTCCCTGAGAATGTAAGAGATGTCTTTAAGTGGCTTCAGCAGTATGGTGTGACGCCTGACTTGTTTGAAGTGTTTAAAGAAATCAATGATCTGAAGTTCCCGTTCTTCAGCAACGTTCCAGGCCCATCCCTAGCGTATCCAGGGGCACAGGTTCTAGTACCTGTTCCAGCAAAATCTCTTCCTAAGAATATAGAAACTATATTACTTCCTTTTAATATGAAAAAGCCTCTTGTTACTGAGGTTTTAGGTAGAGATTTAAAGTTATCTAGTATTGAATACGATCAGGGGTTTGAAGGTTTTGTTTTTGATTTAACAGATACTGGAGATATAGATTTAGTAGACGGCAGAGATAATATTAAACAAGCTATTTCTATAAAATTAAATGTTCCAAAAGGCGACTTGCCAATGCACCCTAGCTTTGGTAGGGTCGATGTCGTCGGAATGAAGGCTACTAGAAACTTATTATTCGCTTCTTATCTCGCCTATAATGATACTATGCTAAGTGACGGACGCATAGAATCTCTATCTGATATAAAAATGAAAATTTCTGGAGACATTATGGAAGTCTCATTTGTTGCTCACGTTATAGGTGAAGTTCCTAATGTCCCTGTTGGGATAAGCACAGGAGTTTAAGAGTGCCTACGTTTACTCCTAGATCAGCTGAAGAGATACTTAACGACATGGTTAACTATCTCACGCTGAATACTAAAATAACTGACTTTAATGTCGGTTCTGCTATCAGAACTATTCTTGAGGCGGCTGCTCTTGAAGACGCACAGTTATATACTCAGTGCTTAAAAATACTTCAGTCCTTCTTTTTAGAGGGTGCTTATGGGCAGGATCTGATTGATCGTGGTGAGGAGTACGACTTAACTAAGTTTGTAGCCACTCCTTCCACTGGAACAGTTAAGTTTCTTGACACCCAATTAGAAAGAACTTTTCTTTCAGTAGACGCTAACGCTGGTGACACGATTATCAGTGTGGTTGATACTAGCGTCTTCCCACCGACACCGTTCACCGTTAAATTTGGCGAGGGAACAGGCTCTGTAGAGGTTGCAACCGTGAACGCGGTTACTGCTGCCTCTAACACCCTTACGTTGGCTGCTGGGCTTGTCTATAGCCATCCTGCGGCTACTTCCAGCGTAGATGAGATTGACAACCTCAGTTCTTTAGTAACCTTTGTCTCTGGTAATCCTGACAGAGTTCTTTCATCAGGCATCTCACTCAGATCAAAAGGCAGCAATGTAAATATCACGGTTGAGGCATACACCAGTTCAAACGGAACGTTACAGAACGGGTATTTTGCTTCTTCTGATGTCTCTGTAATTACAAAACAAGTCGGTGCTGACAGTGTAATTCCAGAGAAGCGCCTTAACTCAATTATTGGTAGTCCTCCTTTCTCTGGTGCCACAGTAGTTAACTTGGCTGAGATTTCTGGAGGAAAGGCTCTAGAGACTGACAGTGAGTTTAAAAGCAGAATTAGAGAGAAGATTGGTGGATTATCTGCTGGTGTTCTTGCTGCCTTCTATACTGCACTGTTAGAGGTTACTGACACCACTGCTGGACAGCAGATTAGTAAGATAAACGTACTAGAATCCTTCTCAGAGGACGTAGTTTATACTTATATTAACCCAGGGTTAGGAACTTTTAACGGGTCCAAGGATGAGGCTATAACGGATACCTTAGCAGTTGCGTTAACCACGGCTGCTACTGAGGTTCAAGTTACCAACGCTTCAGATTTTCCGCAGGCTAGTGCAGGAAACTTGAAATACCTTATCTTGGATGTTGACGATGCAAACAGTAAGTTGCAGACCGTTCAGTACCAAGAGCTAGCCAGTAACACGGTAGCAATCACGTCAACAATTCAAGGTGGTGCCACCCTTCCCATCGGAACACAAGTAGCTGTTCCTACGGTGGTGTCTACTAGCACTCAACCAAACATAAAGTATTATTTTATAAATGATAATATTCCTATAGTTAGGAATAGCTTTTCATTATTCCAAGTAGTTCTTGATCCTACAGCCACTCCTCCTATATCTGCTAGTGTGACTAAAAAGTTAATACTAGACACAGATTATATTTTAAATGAGGCTGTAGGCCAGATAGAGTTTTTAGATGCGAATACTTCTTCTGATGGGGTGTCGCACCTGCCTCCTGTTGGGTCTGTGCTTCTGGCTATATTTGATTCGTGGACAGGACTTGTAAAAAACGCACAGGACGCATTAGACGGCTCTCTCGCTAACCCTTCAGCCAATCCAGGCGTTAGGTCTGCTGGAGTCAAGGTTTTAGTCGAGCCTGCACAAAGAGAGATAATAGACTTTATTATTGACATCTTTGTGAATATTAAAATTACTTCTTTTGAAACTGCAAAGTTTTTAACTGAGCAGGTAGTCATAGCGTATATTAGCTCTTTGGATATTGGCTCTCCAATAATATTGACAGATATTATTGATAGGGTTAAGGATATCCCTGGAATCACTGATTTGGAGATTAAGTCTCCTTCAGCAAACGTTGTGGTGCTGCAAGATCACTATGCAGACATCGGCGCACTCGTAGTCACATAAAGGTAAGTAAATGCCCGCATCTATTAGAATAAACACTGTAGCTGGAAGTGATGAGAGTGCCGTTGATTTCGATGGCTCTACCTCCATCACTCTGGATTCAAGCCCTGCTGCTACTAATTATCAGTGGGAGTTTCTAGATTGGCCTTTAGACTCTAGCTACACCCAGACATGGCTTACCAGTACGTGGGGAGCCACCAATCCTACGGTTGTGTTTACTCCAGATAGAGCAGGCACTTGGGTTGTAAAGCTTACCGATACAAACGACAGTTCAACTGACACTATTGTTGTTGGTGTTAGAAATAGAAAAACAAATATTAGAGTCCCTGGAGCTACAGAAACTACAGAGACTGATAATATCAACTATGCTGGCGTTGCCAATCATAGAGGTTGGGCTCTAGAGCGTAATAAGTCTCTTAGAGACTTTGATGATTTAGTAACTGCTGGTGGTATTCAAACATGCTACTTAGATGACGCTGCTGTTGGTGGTGGTGTTGATGCGGGAACTTTAGTTTCTTTAGAGCTAAACGGTGCTCAAGAAATTGATCCAACTACAAATGAAGTAGTCCCTACTGTAAAGCTTACTCAGGCTACCTTTGCATCAGATAATTACAGATTCTATGGCGTTATTAGAGCGGGGCGCGTAGGTGCTGCTGCTAACCCAGGATCTAACCAGTTTGAGTACGATACCACTAGTATTCAGAATCAAACTTTTATTCAGGTGTCCAGAGCAGGCTCAGTAACCGGAGGGGCTGCTGGTACTCTAGATCTTTCTACCACCACAAAGGGTCAGATTCTTTTTGCTTCTGCTACAGCAGGAGGGATTACTACAGACGCAGACAGGTTTGCTGATTCTCCTCCAGAGATCATGATTCCCGTTGGCTATGTAGCTGAGAACGCCAACCCAGGAACAATGGTGGTGATGCCTAACATGGCATACACCGGACCTGCCGATCAGAACGAGATTAAGTTTCTAGGTATCGGAGACTTCTCAGTACTGCGAGTCGGTAACGTTCCTACTGCTGGCTATACAAGTATTGCAGCGGAGGAGTCCCCGTCCATTGAGGTGGTGGGAGTAAACCAAGAAAGCGTCACGATTAACCAAGGAACGGTTGTCTCCATTAACAGTAATGGAGTTTATAAAGCAGATTCGTCCTTAGATCCTGATGTCTCAGCAAATAGGCTAGACGGTATTTTTGGCATTGCTGTAGAAGACGTAACTGCTGGTTCGGTAGGTCACTTTACTATTTTTGGTAGAGTTCCAAATGTATTGACCACAGGCGCTTCAGCAGGCCTTGTATTGTATGTAGGTTCTTCTACTGCTGACTCTGGAGACTTATCTGGTAGGGCTGTTAGAAAAACAACAATACAGCTAGATTCATACTCCGACTATGGGAACGAGATGATTCCTCTTGGAACCTGGGATGGTTCTGAGTTAATGCTTGGCATTATCCAAGATGATGGAATTCTTGGAACCTTAGAAAGTAGCCGCAAAGGTTCTAGTGGAGACTTCGGAAGAAGTACAAATCAGACTACAGGCAATGACGTTGTTTCTATAAACAATGCAAATGTCTATAAGACATCTACCGCTGCCTTGGTTGACTTACCCAACACAAGGTCTGAAAACCAACCTGTTCCCATCAGCTTGTTTGAGGCAGAGATTAAAGGTGAAGACCTTTATGACGTAGATAACAACCGCTTTGGGGTTATCAGCTACTCAGGCGGGATGGATGTTCCCGGTGCTGCCCTTTTTAACGGCACATGGAATCCAACAGGTGGTGGCGCTCCAGCAGCCAATGTTCTGTACGGAACCTTTCAGTTTGATGAGCGCTTGTTTAAAGAGCTTACTCCAACCCAAGTAATTGTTTATGGATATACTGATGATGGCTCTACAGGAAGTGTAGACATAAGCCTGAACGGAAGACTTAATGTCTGTAACGCCGCTGATATTGGCGTTTTTGACTTTGCTAATTCTTCTAGTGCAGACTTAAATAACACTTCAACAAACGGCTCTCTTCAAATTACATTTAACCTAGCAGATGATTCTTCTGGAGAGAAGTATTATTTGTTGCCTCCAGACGGAAGTGATGAAATAGTATCTCTAGATATAACTTTAGAGAGAACAGATGCTAATGCTGCTGGGTTTTTAATTGATAAAGTAGTTCTTGTTGGAATTACAACTTATCAATTTGCTGAAGAATTAGATACTCTTTTTGAGTATAAAAAGCCTGCTTACGCCCTTATTGATTCAAGCACATCAGACTTTAATGTCGTAGATGATGAGGCCACAGTAGGAAGCAATGAGACTCTTGGTATCAAGATGTCTGATGCTTATGGGGCTGGTGCTACTTCTGAGATTATTGGCTTCTTAGCTATAGACAACAGGTTCAATGATAGCAGCACACTGTCTCTAGAGATTGTTGGTAAGTACCAAGGTGCTGCTGGTGGCGCTCAGAGCATAGACTTAGACGTAACCTACAGACTTGAATACTGCAACACTGAGTATAGTGCCGACATAACTGTTGGTGGTACTGCTCTCACCACTATAAGCAAGACTCCAGCAGGGGCTTCCTCTCCCAGCTATGAAGTGCTCTGCTTCACGGCAGGCATCACTGGCCCATTCACCACGACTAATCTTGCAGGCATTAGATACAAGATTGAGAGGTCTGGAACTAACCCACTAACCAACGGTGCCGGTGAGGATTTTTTCCAGATTTCAAATGTCGGATTCCATCAGGGGAGTAATCAAAGTCCTTTTAGCTACCCTGAGGTTTTTGAGCAGCAGTCTGAGCTTTGTAACAGCTACGATAACGACGGTCGCGCCTACAACGACGAGGTAGACACAGATTTTTCTGGGTTCTTATTCAGTAGTGGCGGGTCAGAAGAACTGTACTACTTTGTATCTTTTGATAAGAGATATGATTTTAGACAGGACTTAGAAGTAGATATAATTGGTTATATCACTGCGGCAAATGATGAAATATCATTAGATATAGCCATTGACTCTTGGTACTACGACGGCACTCCGTTAGCCGATGCCGGGTACAGCAACTTTACTACAGTCACTGTAGACACTAGCGCGTATGCTGCGAATAACAGAGTGCTCTGCCATCAGTTCAGAGTGCCTGCCAGTTCTATATGGGGTGGCACTGTTCCAACGTGGGCAGACATGAACACCAGCTTTGTTGATGGTGTCATGCTGAAGATTACTAGAAGTGATGCTTCTGCTGGTAAGTACGTTGCTAACTTTATAAAAGCAAAAACTTCTACAGGTAGTACTACTACTAAAACTTCTTACATTAGAGATATAAACGGTGAGTATACTGACCCTACTAAGTATCTAACTGAGTTATTTGCTCAGAGACAAAGTGGAAGAAATACCTTACTGGCTTCTGTAAACCGACAGTCTTTTGTCTTCGGAGCAGATGGTAGTTCGTCAGTTGCAGGCGGCGGTGGATCTCTCGACTTGTCCCCATCAGGATTCATGGGAGGCTCAGGCGCTGGTGGTGGTCGTTTTGTCGGTCACTTTATACCTTACTCCATAGCCATTACTCATGTTCATGGATGGGGTCAGGATGCCAGTGCAAACAACTACGTACTCACAGGCTGTACTCTTACGTTTACTGTAAAAACTCTCACTGGTGGCGCAGTTACTAACGATGGGGTGGTTAACTTACCTCTCACTGCTACATTCCAATCAGATGGTTCTATTCTCTGGAATGGAACTTCTATGAACTTCAACGGAAGTGATACTACAAATATACCAATTGTGTATCTTCCAGAAGACTACAGAACTCTTTCTACTAGATGGGGTTTGGAGTGTGAGTTTAGCAACACCACTGGTAACGCTATTGAGTTGCTTTCTAACATTACAGTTGAAGTTAACTTAGTTCCTTCAACAATGGATTTACTAAATGGCTAATTGTAATGGTTGGGGCTTAGGTAATTGGGGCGAATCCTATTGGGGTCAAGGGAATCAGTTCGCTCCAGTTGTTATATCTCAGTCTCCCCCTTGTGGGTCTGAGAATATAAACAAGTGCGCTCCAATCATTTTAAAAGTAGCCAGTGTTGGTTGCTCAGACTTAGATCTTGATTGTGTAAGAATCACCCTTAACGGAGTCCAAATCTATAGTGGTGCTGGATTGACGTTTGGAGTGGATCAAAATGACGGTTGGATTGGAGCTTGTTCAGCCAATAGCTCAGTTACTTCTGAGTCCTCAAGCATCTACAATGACGTGTGGGTTTTCTACATAGATTGTGGGTGTTTTGAGTGCGGTGATACTGTAGAATACAGCGGAACTTTTTGCACAGAGCAAGGAAAAACCCTAAGCGTTTCCTGTAGTTTTGACACTGCGAAGTGCCCTTATATTCGGGAAGTCGAGGAGATAGATAGAAATCATATCGTGCTGAGATTTTCTACTCCTCTTCTAAACGATATAAAAATAAATCCTGCGTTATTTAATGTTAACTCTTATCAGTTAATAAGTACAAACTTAGGAATTGCAGAAGGAAAATTTGTAACTCCTAAAAGAGTATTTATTGAAAAAGGCATATTGCCTCAAGCAGTGATACTAGAAACAGACTTTTTAACTGAAGGGGCATCTTATCAAGTTGTTGCTTCTTCAGATATAATTGATAAGTTTCATCAGAATTTAGAGGAGAGAGGCCTTGGAACCTTAGTTGTCAGAAGCACTAGAGTGGATGACATGCTTAAAAAGCTTCCAAGAACCTATGTCAGAAGGTCTGACGTAAACGCAGAACGAAAGGTTACTCCTTATCATATAGCAGCCGTTTTAGGGATTGAGAACGATAGGCTAGGCGGGGACTTCGGATCAGATGCCTAAAAATATACTACCACCTAAAACAAAGACCATACTTTCTACATCATCTACTGATGTTTTAGAGAGTGCTATTGTCACTGTTCGCAATAACACGATGGTGGGCACCGCTGTTGATAAGTATCTGACTAATCTAGGCGTTGATAGAGATGTGCCTAGACCTCCAGCATACTTCTCAGACGATGACCAGTGGCGTGCGGTTATTAAGGCTCTGGCTTTCAATGTCAGGCATACAAGAGAAGCAGTAGTCAAAGTAATGGAACTGATTCTGTCTCCTAGAGAATCAGTTGCTACTATTCTAAACAGAAAAAATAATAGGCAGATTCAGATAGGAGATACTTTAGGTATCTTGTCTGGTTCCAACATTGGTAACTATACTGTTATTGGTGTTCTGCCTAACGAGCTTATCTTCTCCGCTGGAACCTTTGTAACCATACCTGAAGTCGGTCCCATCAATTACCGTGTAGGAACAGGCTCGCCTCCTACTACTGGTCCCACAGAAGGCACTCAAGGAAGGCTGTATGTTGCCGCCGATGGCACCCATAGGTTTAGAGATCCTTATCAAGAGTTTGTTAATATTCAAAGAAATGACATATTAGCAAAACCAAATAATAAGTTTCCTGAGTATTCTTCTAAGTTAGTAATAGATAAAAATGCTCCTAACGAAGAAGAGCTTACTTTAGCTTATTTTGATACTGAAGAATCAGGACTAGGAAAGTTAAAAGACGGACCACTACTTTATACCCACAGAAAGTATATAGCCTATAGAGGCAGTGAGTTATCTAGCGCTGCTGCTCCCGGCGACCTGACTCTAACTGTAGATTCTGGAACTAACTTTCCCACTAATGGGGCGGCTGTTCAGCTAGTTCAGGTTGGGGATACCATTGATATCCTTGAAGGGACCAATGCAGGCACTTACACCATAAGTGCAGTAAATAATAATAAGCTGACACTGAGTAGCCCATTAACTGTCACCGGCCCAGGAGCAAATAACAGGTTTAAGATTACCCCTACTGCTGTTCCTGCCGGGTCAAAAGGTACTGTTTTTGATCGTGGCTATACTGCAAATACTTCTGGTGGTTCTTCAACTTTTGTCTGCCCTACATTCGATTTTACACAGTTAGTAGACACTGACAGGTTTGCTGTAGTTATAAACCGTGGAGAGTTTACTGAAGAAGTTATCGAAGTTACCTCTAGAAGTGGTGGGATACTGTCTTTAATTGTTGACCCTAACGACCCTTCAAAGTCACTTCTAAGATACCCTCACGACGTGTATGAGACGGTTGAGGTGTTTGGACTGCCCACGTCCACCACTGGCACCTATTTTAGCTCTGGCACTGCTACAGGCGGCTCTACAACCTCTCTTGTTGACACTGGTGCTGCTTTCGCCTCTCACTTAGTGGGTAGTGACATTGAGTTTACCAGCGCAGGATTTTCTACTCCTAGACTTAGAACTATCAGTGGAGTAGCAGCCAATACATTATCGTTCGCGCTAGCCACCCCCATTGCTGTAGCTGCTGGTGATGAATATAGAATCATAAAAAGATATTTATCTGGAGTAGACCAAAATTTATATCTAGCAGATGCTTCTGGTTTTCCTGCATCTAATTTTACAGTTGTATTAGATAAGGGTAAGGAAAATGAAGAAGTAGTTTATATTGCTACTAATACTGCTCCAGCTTCTGATGGGGAGCCTTGGGTTTTAGCCCTTTCTAATCCTACTGAAGTGGCTAATAACCATGAGCAGGACATGACTGTTGAGCTTGCCCAGCTATACATAGAAGGTTGTGATTGGGAGATTATCGAGACTAGAGCTACAGGTGAGTATACTCTGTACGTTCCAAAGGGATGCCTTCCAGAACTTACGCCCCAGACAGCCACTTACTTACATGCAGCTATACCAGACACGGCAGCAGGAACTACTGCCGCTACAACGTCTGCGATAGCCTCTGGCGAGCCTTATTTCGGCCTTGATCTGACAGGCGCAAACTCTTTTGCGTCAGCGATAGAGCAGACGACAGAGCCTCCCGGTGTAGTGATGCGCTCCGTTGTACTGGAAAAAGGTAATCCTGCTGGAGAAGAGTTTGCCTTTGTCTCAAGACAAAGAATTACTGCAATAGTCGATGTTGATTACTTCGCACCAGCAGCGCCCACACAAACATACTTAGAAGTGGATGACGCTTCCCCATTCATTGATCTAGTCAAGCCGTATGATGTCGTTATAAGTAGAAGGAGTACTAATTCTCTTTCTACTACTGAGACTTTAAGTCTCACTTCTGTTGATATTACTACTACTCCTCACAGATTAAAT
>Ga0213858_10000220_pt1 | contig 28122 bp, 11 predicted proteins | sample PICome_FD_160122 | JGI IMG/M metagenome (GOLD analysis project Ga0213858, IMG submission 160122) | Coastal seawater microbial communities near Pivers Island, North Carolina, United States - PICO245 | ecosystem: Environmental > Aquatic > Marine > Coastal | place: USA: North Carolina | collected... | reverse complement strand
CCATTGAGTAACTCAACAAATCTGTGTTACCCCAATAGTAGATATCGTTCAGGAACAGTTGATACTTGAAACTGAACATGTTCGATGAGCTAATTGATTGAGCATCATCGTATTGAAATACTTTATTGATCCCGATAACGTTAGGTGGAATCTGAAGATAATTACTATTTTCGTAATATGTGAACGTCGTTGCAGTTCCTACAATATTAGTACTTGCTGCAGTTGAAGCAATACCAACCGATGGTCTACCAGAACTTAAAGCAGCGGCACCAGGTGGTCTTGCCTTTCCTCTATCAACATCAGCCTGAGTGATTTGATACTTGAGATATGTTTGTCCTACACCATCAAAGTGTCTCTCTTGGAAATACTGGATGGCATCATCTACAAGATCTTCGATTTGCTCATCTGCAACGTTGATCTCCAATACAGGAGCACCCAACTGTCTCAAACAATAATCAATAAGTTCTTGTCTAGTACTTGGCTGTGCCATCTATAATTAGACCTATCTATATGTCTATTTATTTAATAAATCCGTGATAGTATGGAGCATATTCTTGATATCATTCACATCAGTTTTCAAGTTTTCAACTTCACCTTGTAAATCATCAAAACTTTGTTGTTGTTCATGTAAAGCCTCACGACGTTTCACATATGATTCAAAGTCATTATTGTTTTTATTGACAATGGCACCAGAACGGGCATCTCTATAATACCCGTCCTTGCCTTCAACTGGAATAAATTTTGACATTATGCTAATGCTATTGCTCTTAAGTTTCTAATCATTGGTGCAACTGCTTGATCAGTAGAAGTTCCAATAATTTTGATTCTGAAGGACTTAAAGGGAACTAAGTCTTCAACAGTATATTGATACTCCTTGAAAAGATTCACCGAAGGATTGACTTCGTATGAGTCTCTCTTAGGAACAAGGGTGTCAGAGGTTCCATTACTATTACCGCGTTCAAGAATTGCACCACTTGGACCAATGTTTGCATATCCAGGGAATGGTATGAAGACAGTTTCAGAAGCTGGTGAGTCTTGATCAACAGAATAGAAAACTCTGATATCATTTCTAGTCGTACAATAACCATCCAACAATACTTCAATAGATGTTGCAGGATTTTCTAAAACGACGTTCTTAGAAACATAGAAGAATCTGTTTGGATCATCTGTTGTCGTAGATACTCTGAAGTCATCAGCATAATTGGTGATTGGTTGATTGACTCTATTCGATGTGAATAAAACAGATGCACTATCAAGATCAATTGCTGGACTCAATCTGGAATCTAAAGACACAAGATTGAACAACATAGAGAATGATCTGTCACCAGGGAAGAGATCGGAATCTAATAAGAGTTCCTCATTTCTTGCAGATGCAACCATTCTGAGAGAATCAAAGTAATTCTCAGTCGCCAGATTAACCCTCTGATATCCTTGATCAAGCATATTTTCCTGGTTACCAGAAACACTTGATGCGGTGACTGTTCTTGCCTGAGGAATCAAAGCAGTACCAAGAGGTGTTATATTTGTAACTCTCGGAGTAATTAAGTGGAATGGTAAGTTATAAGTAGTCTTTGCATCAGGACCACCAGCAACTTTTCTCTCATTAAAGTAGAGTGGAGGGAATCCTTCAGAGTTTGAAGGTGCTCTGTTGGTTCCATTTGCATTCATTTGGAGTTTGACATAGAAGTAATCAAGTCCAATTGGTGGTTCCTCAAGATCAGATGAATTTACCTGAATCAGTTGATGTTCTCTATTGATTCTTCTGAGTGATACACCATTCAATTCGTACTTATAAATTAATTCTCCAGAAGCATGGGTTGCGATCGTAGTGTTATCAACACCTCTTGTAACACCTGTAAGTGTTCTTCCATTAACTCCAGTGTAACCAATGATTTCATCACCAATTCTAACATATCCAGGATTAGTACCACCAACTCCAAGATTTTCAAATGTACTGAATTCTGTTGCTACAGTTTCAAGAGTAATGAATGATGTGGTATCAAATGTATATTCTTGTGCAATGGTATTTGGAATAACATCACTTCTTACATCCGAGATAGTGGCTCTGTTGACATTAGAGTATAAACCATGATTTCTCTTGAATACTCTAATGTAATCACCTTGATGAGTTACATTAATAGGTGATGTAGGAACGACATTACCACCTACACCGTTGAGTTCTGTAGTGAAACCAACATTGTTTTCATAATACAATGGATATGCAGAACTGGTGGAGAAGTTACCCTGAACATTTTCGAGAACAAGAGTATTGTTTCCAAGAATTTCTTGTACTGAAAGTTGAATATTAGACCCAAGATCAAGAGAACCAACACTGACTGGAGTCAATACATCACCAACTACATAACCAGTACCACCAGCTCTAATTGTTGCACCAACTGCAACACCACTATTAATTGTAATATCTGCAGTAGCGTTGATTCCCTTACCCGTGATTGCCGTAAGTGCAACACCAGTGTAAGTAAATCCAGGACCTGATGAAGGGGTGTAACCAGCACCAACATTTGTCAGTGAAAGATCACCTGTTGCAGAACCAGCTAAAGCGACAAGAGTACCTTTTGCTCCAATACTTAACTGTTTGACGGTATTACCAAGTGTTAGTCTTTCAGGTACACTAGCATCATTGACAGTTGTACCAAGTCCAACTCTGATTTGTCTTGGTTCAAGTGTAAGACCATTAGGATCAATTACACCAAGAGATTCTGGTAATACTGGGTTGAAGAAGTTAACAGTACCAGTTGCAGCAAAATCTGCTCTATACATTCTGAACTTAAGATCTTCATATTGACTTGGTGTCCAAACAGAAGCATTTTGTGATTTGAACAATGAACCAAGTAAAGGCTGTTCTGTAACAATAACCTGATCAGACTCATTACCACCCAGTGATGTGATGTCTGCTTCTCCAAGTCTACTGATGTAAACAGTGTAGTCTGTAGAGTGAGACTTCAATACCATTGCATATTCTTTCCCTCCCTCAAGATATACTGGTGCTGGTAAGGTGAAAGTTGTTGGGACTGTACCATCATCACTGAGGTTTACCTGATCTGGATCAAGATTTAACTGTGAGAAAGGAAGAATTTTGGAACTTGGTGTACCAAGATTTGTTTCTCTCAGTTCAAATGTAACTGGAGCATTTTCTCCCTTGGTTCTAAAGAAGAAATCAACCTTCGTAATGTAGATACCCGATTCATCGTCAACAACAAATGTCTGAGCAAGTGGGTCAGGCTGAAAAGGTGGGTTTCGGACCTCAGGTATACGAATCGCTTCTCTTTCACCTTCTCTTCTCTCTCTTCTTTCTCTTCTTTCACGGCGTTCACGACCGCCACCGCCACCGCCGCCACGTGGCTGTGGAACGTCAATACTTACATCAGCGTCAACACCTGTAACTGTGGTATTTGTATCTGTTGAAATAACTTGAATTGTATTTGAGGTTGCGCTATCACCAATGATTCGTGTCTGAGTAAAGTCTTGTGTGTTGACACTTGCATTTCTCAAGGACAAAGTAGTCTCTTGAGTTGTTTGAAGTGTTCCTTGTGAATAGAAGAGTGCTTCACCAGCAGTAGTGACGATTCCTTCAATTGATGTGTTTATAGAGTCACTTGTAAGTCTTAGTGTGTTTGTACCAGTTTCAAATGTTGGATTCGCTGGGTTACCAGTAGGTGGAACACAATACGTGCCAAGTATAGTACCAACATTGTCGGTCAGTAATCTCCTATTAACTACTCTTGCTTGAGCACCACTTGATTGACCTGTCAAGATCATATCAGTTTCAATAAATCCATTAAATTGTGGAGTTTCCTGAGACTGCAGACTAAAAAGATCTATATTGATTGTTGAAGATGATTCTGAATAATTTGCAGGAATAGTAACATCACGATTATATGGGTTTGATGTGTAAGTATCGGTAGGATTGTTAAAAGGACCAAACTTATGATTTGAATTAGCAACTCTAAATGTTATTGCTGGAACTGTAGCAGCATTGAGAGGAACTGCACCACCGTTAAGCATGGTACCTGCTACACTTTCTCCTACGGTAAATGTACCGTGCATCATTTCAATTTCAATAAGTTTTGGAGTGCAGAATCTATTGACATCAACACTATCAAAGAATGAATATAATCTAGTAAATGGTTTGAATGCTTTACCATCAAAAGCAATATTACGAGACCTCATAAAGTTGATGATCTCAGTATTGATTACATTAGTACCCAGTGACTCAGTATCAATACTCTCATTAACAGTGAACTGTTGACCACTTCTTTGTTGGTCAAGTCCAATTGATGTTGTTGCAGAGATATTATTTGTTGTAGTAGTTGTTGTCGTTTGTTGAGTAAGAGAAACATCTACACTTGCAGATGCACCTCCACTACTACCACTACCGCTACCAGATACTGTGTTTGAAGAAGTTGTGGTATTTTGATTGACATCATTTGACAAGGATATATCCAAGTTGACACCAGTCGTTTCCCAGGAGTTCCAAATGATTGGAGTAACACCTACACTCTGACCATCTGCATTTGTGGTGATTTCTGCACCAAGTGCTTCAGCAATTCCTTGGAAGGAACCTTCCATTTGAACAGAATTAACTTCCAACAAAGTAGTGTCAATCCATACGTCAGCATTTGGAGTTAATTCAATATTTCCTTGATAGAATTGCACCAAGTATGGTGTAACATTTTCCACTCTCGTGGCATATGGTTGATGCAACCACTCAACATCTTCATAATCAAGAGTCACAACTTGACCAGTTCTTCTTACATTAACACCTACAGGATCCGCAAATTCAATGTCTTGATTAGTGTTGGATGTTGTTCCGACACCACTGATTGCATTAGTACCGAGCTGAAGATTGAGTGCCGTGGTATAATGAGATGGTCTCAAAATACCTTTTTTTCTAGCAACACTATTTCTAATACCAACTGATGTATCTTGAGGTGTTAGGGTTGAGAAGTTATCAACAAAGATTCCAGACTTAAATCTATTAAGTCCATTAGCATCACTAACAAACATATTCAAAGTTTGAGTTTCAATTAAACTCAAAGATGTATAATACTCAAGATTAGAAATTCTTTGATCAAGTTTGGCGATATCAGACATCTGATATCTCTTATGATCAATAAATGTTACTTTGGCGTCAGAAACATTATAAAGAAAAGGTGGTAGATATACCGTAGCAATGCTCATGGAATTGCTCAATGAATCAGGTGCCTTTGGATTGTCTGCTGCTGTACCTGTAATGTAACCTAACTTTCCGTGTGTGTCGATGTATAATCTATCAATTCTTCCTAAGTAGTAAGTATAATCAAGAGTTAAAGATTCGTCAGATGCTATGATATGTGATGAACTATGTGTTCTTCCATTTTGGCCATCCGCAAAAGATCTTCCACTAAATTCGAATGGAGAGTTTGCTCCTTCTGCGATTGAATATTCAGTAACTCTTGGTCTTGCATCAATAATATCGGAGACTCTAGAATCTCCAACTACACCAATGTCCTTGGCATAATTAAATCCTTCATAAGAACTAATTGTGGTAATATCACCGTCATCAGAATTTTGATATCCCGCAGACGCAAAATAAACTCTTATCCTTCTTGAAGGTGTTGGTACATCAGTTCTTCTTACTATACGAGAGTAATCATAAATTGCTTGTCTTTGACCATTATCAAATTTAAAGTCATTTGTGATTTCTTTCGAACCAACTTGCACGCCAGATGAAACACCATTTACATTAGAAGTTTCAAACTTAATAATTTCATTATTAGCAAATGTTGAACCATTCAAGTATGTGAAAGCAATCTGGGTATCATCCAGTTTTGACAAGAGTATTGCTTTTGCGCCACTTGTCTGACCAAGTAAAGTTTCACCTACAATTAGATCATTAGTATTCGAAGATTCACCATCAAGTTGTCCCAATGTCATACTAGGACAAACTGGATTATTGGAATCTTCAGATTCAAAAATACCGTAGATCTTATATACATCTGGTACGTTCAGTGAAATTACTTCATCCTGAACTCTTGTACCATATGGATAGTTTCCATATTCAAGACCATCATCTAAGGTTGTAGAACCAATACCAGAAGCAGCTTCTCTTGACTTGTTAATGACAAGATCCTTTGAAATACTTCTTGTCTTAACTTTTGATTTAAGATCACTCTTTCTAAGAGTAGTAATCAATCGTGACCCCGAATCATTCGAACCCAGACCATTGATGGTCAAAGTTGTTGATCCATTTGTCAGAGAGAACTTATCCTCTGTTAAAACTTCAGTTGCACCGTCTGATCTTATAAGAGTATATCTTTCTTCATCAAATGGTAAGAATACTTCATTAGCTCCCGCAGTGATCGAGGCAGTAGAATTATTTGAAATATTGGTAGTGTATTGTCTTCTGATTGTAATATCAGAGCCTACAAGACTTACTGATTCGATATTCTGTTTGGGGAATATACTGAATAAGGCCTCGTTATTTGCAAGGTTACCAGATCCCGAACCACCAGAAGCTTTAGTTGAGACTAATTTTAAGTTTTGAACTGTCTCGGATGACGTTGGAAGTGCACCATTACATACACCATTTACAGTTTCAACAGCTTCGATATCAAAATTTGTTGCTGCAACACCAACAACTCTACCAAAACTTTGAATATCCAGTGAATTTCTAGAATAGCTAACTATATTACCTACGGTAACAATACCAACAAAAGTGAATCCAGCATCAGCAGGGATAGAAACCTTTGACTGAGAACCACTTGCTGCGGCAACATTTGCAGAACCAAAATCCCTAATGGATTTTTGAACAAGATCTCCACTAAATGTATTTGCAGCACCTACAATACCGTGAACGGACTTCACGTCTGCAAGTGAATAATTGATGTCACTGGTTACGAATCGAGCATCATCCAAGACACCATTAAAGATGAGTCTCTCACCTTTATGGAAATTACCATTGACATTGTATGCAGTTAATGCTGTCCCTGCAGAAACATTGTACTTGAGGAATCCTGTTGCACCACTTGACTCACCCTTAATGTGGGTCGATGTCGTAAGAGTGACAGCCTCGTTTAATGAAATATCAGAATATGTTTGAATATCAAACAATGATAGGTCCCATTGGTTGATATTGGGAATAGTTGAGTCGTAAGAACCAGACTCAAGGGCAAAATCATATACTCTTGCAATACCGATTTCTTTTCCAGCAGCAGCCAGTTGATCGGAACCTACCCTTTCGCTTCTTAAACTTAATGTTCCGTCTGTGTTGATACCGATACTCGCAGAACCATAAACTCTATTTACTGTGAGAGTAGGACCAAAACCAAAGTTTATTGCTTGATTTTCAGCAGACTTTACTGATCTTGGTTTTGGGAAATCTACTAGAACAGGAGCAAGTGTCTCAACCTCATATCCTTTAATATATGCTTTACCAGAACTTACTTTGTAGATACCAAGATCTTCGGTTGGGATTGTACCATCATCGGTGGATTGATCTTCTTGAAATAGACCTCTATTTCCTTCATTATCATTAAGACTATTTTTAACCGAAGTTCTGAATGCTCTAACGTAATAGTCTCCTGACTCATCAAAAGTTCTTCTCGCAAACTCATCACCAATAAAGTTGTAATCAGTATTCTTGTTTATTACTCTAAGAATACCGTCCTTGATTTCGGACAATTGAACGAAATTTGCATCTTCAAAATTGTCTAACGATTTCTTGGCAAGACTTGTACCAATTTTTAATCTATCTGCACCAGGAGCAGTGTAATTATTAAAACCTTGAGCGTTATCTGCAAGTGATTCATCAATATCTGATGATATAATCTCTTCAACAACATTTAAACCAACTCTATACGAAGGTGTATTACTGTATTGATCGAGAATAAGAGTCTCAGCATTAACGTTAACAAAGTAACCCCTTAAGAAATAGACACCTTCAGAAATATTAAATGATGAACCAATAATCGGTGCATTTTGTGGAATAGTAGTTGCAAAACCCTCACTTGCTGAAATGAAGGTTGATGCATATGTAATATTTTTACTTGTTAATAAAATTTCTCCACTCAAGAAAGTACTCACTTCTTCATCAGAAGTTGGAGAGTTTTCGTAACTCAGATAAAGAGTATATACACCCCTCTCCGACTCTTCATTAGTAATATATTTTACGACTTTTGCAGTGACACCAGAAGTGGCACCAGTAATAACAGTACCTACAATTTGATCAAGGTAGATACCAACAGGAATACCTAAGAATTCTGGTTCAATTTGAATACCATAATAATCTCTAATATACGTTGTATCACCAGGAATAACCTTTGCACCTTCTTTGAAGAAATGGTTGCCCATTTGTTCAACTTGATTTTGCAGAATAGACTGCAGGCCAGTCAGTTCTCTTGCTTGAACTGGGAAACCAGGTTTAAATAAAACCTTATAGTAATTCGATTGCGGATCAAAGTCGTCAAAATACGGAGCGACATTGAGATTAGTTTCCTGTGGCATATCTCTTAGAATTGCAAGATAACTTTAACGTCTTCTTTCTGTGAAGCTGATCTAGTAACTGAAGGTCTGTTGTCAACATAAATGATGTCACCAGAGTACTTGTCAGACTCTGGATTAGAGACTCCTTTAATGAAGTCCTGACCCAGGTAGTAGGTACGATTATTTATTACCGTTGAGACACCCGTAAAAGCGCCGTCAATTTGAAGCGTATTACCAGATGTAGGAATAATATCTACGCTACCACCAGATACAGGGTCTGCAGTGAACTTTAATTGTTCGAATCCATACTGAGGTGTAGTAAGTTTTGTTCCATCAGTATTGAAACCAGCAGTTCTTCTGTCCTGCCAATACTTTAAAATACCAGTTTGTTGATCGTATGAAACAACTCTACCAACAGCAGTTGAACCAAGACCAACAGTTTGGGTAACAAAAGTATCTGCTGTGAATTTTGCTTCACTGTATCCAGTACCAACTAATTTCAATGCATATACTGCACTTGCTTTATCAAGTGTCAAATTGGTTGTAGAATTATATGCCTTTGGATTCTTGACAATACCAACTTGTGCAAACTGGTTACCAGTGATAAAGTCTGGGTTTTGAGTGTCATTTTCAAATCTTGCATAAGAGAGAACATTATATGCACCTAACTCACGATAAACGTCAGCACCATGACCACCATTAGGAGGAATGATTATATCAAATACTGGAGCAATTGTTCCTGTAGGAACACCACCTCTTTCGAGATCAAGTGTACCGAATGAATATCCTTCACCACCCTTTGAGACAGTGACAGATTCTACCTTAGAGTCATTATTGATAACAACAGTTGCTTCACCACCTCTACCATCACCAAGAATAGGAACTCTCGTATAGGTTACGTTTGCTGTTCCTATACCAACACCACGATTTCTAATCGTGACAATTTTTAACTGACCACTTGTTCCTGCATTTTCTCTGACTGATTGATACGATGCATTTGTGTCCCAATCAGTTGGAACAGGAATATAATTTGTCGAATCAAACTTAATAATTTGATTTGGTTTGATAGTATAAAGATATTTCCAAATATAACCATCACCACTACTTCCAGCTTCTCTTGGTTCTAAGTCAGTAAAGTTAGGCTCATCAAGAGAAGGACCACCTCTAAAGCTATTCTCTGGATTTGCGTTATTGAATAGACAAATATAAACCTTGAACTCACTATTCATTACATAGAAGTTGGAGTCATAGATATCAAATGCTCCAGATGGTTGAGACGGGTTATCCCTATCAATATCATTTCTCCACATATCATATGTGGTACCTGACTGCCAAGAAATCTTTCTTACAACCTGACTTACATCACCACCATTGATCTTTTTAAGAGCCAACATGGTGTCCCAATAATAATTGGAGTCATCCAAACTATCCTTTGGTGCAGGAGGAGTAGTATTCCAATCACTCTGAAACTCAGGAGCATCTGGAAGACCAATCCAAGCATAATAGGAATTAGAAGAATCTTGTACAGAATCTACAAAATTCTTCGCATTCAAAATACGCAGTTGATCAGTAATTATCGCAGCCATTTGTTAGAGGACTTTTTTCTTATTTAGACGTTAATTTAGACCGTAAACAGGTTTGGATAGATGACAATCGTTCCACCCATACCAGCATGAGATGTACATTGATAGTACAATGAGTTTGGTGCACTAAATGGAACTTCAAATCTCAGAGTTCCGTTAGACACTGCATTATTTGTAACACCTGTTGAGAATGCAGATCCGCCATTTGAAGAACGAATTTCAAATGGATGAGCACCCATATTATTGACAAATTCGTAATTCTGTCCTCTTGCCAAGTAGATGACTGGATCTGCTGTAGAACTTAATCCAGCTGGGCCCGTAAAGAGATAGTGTGTGGATCCATCTGCACCAAGGTCCCACTTGGAATGTGTGATATAAGATGCATTACCATAATATGTAGCTCCAGTGACTACACCTACGGTAGAAACTCCAGAGACGACCAAAGTATTTGTACTGACATTTGCTGTAGTTCCGACACCAACAGAAATACCTGTCAGGTTTGATCCATCACCATAATATGTGGCTCCAGTTACCACACCTAACGTTGATACCCCAGAGACAACCAACGAATTTGTACTAACGTTTGTAGTACCTACACCGACACCACCTGTTGATGAGATGGTTGTAATACCAGCACTTGTTGTGACTGTGATGTTACTACCAGCAGAAATTAATGTAGTAATACCAGTCAGACCAGAACCATCAGCACCAGTCAGAGTTGTTACAACACCAGAAAGATTTGAACCATCACCAAGATAAGATTGAGCAGTGCAAATACCAGTTACACTTAAACCAGAACCAACGTAAACAGAACCACCAATGGTGACATGAGTATCAAATGATGATTCTCCATAACTTTGGAAACTACCGACTGTAGCAAGTCCCACTACTCTGAGTGTATCTGTCGTCGTGACACCTGTTACATTTAAATCACTAAAATTATTTGGTGAATTTGCAATGGTAGTTTCAATCGTATTTGTTGTAATTGCGTCAAGCGAAGTAATATTCTTAAGCTGTCTTCCATTTGTTAATACTATAACATCATCTAAGTACAATTCGCGAACAGTTCCGATACCACTAGCACTTATTGTAGTGGCAGACACATGAGTAATTATACCAACACCAGTAATAGTGAGATTTCTACCAGTTACTTCATCATAGACAACATCATCTTGTACATACAAATCTCCACCAACATATAAATCACCACCAGTTGTAGTCACACCACCTTGACTTGCAAGAGTTGTGATACCAGAAGTCAGAAGTGAAGTTGTGGTGGTAACTCCTAAGGTCGTGATCCCAGCAGCCTTGAGGTTTCTCGAAATATCAACGTCAGTGGTTGCAATAGAGACTGGGGTTGGTGCAGATACTGTTACATCGCCAGTTGAAGAATCAACCGTAATATTTGTTCCTGCAATTATCGAAGATACAATTCCACTTACCAAGGTAGAACCATTACCAAGGAGACTATAAATCTCAGTGAAGTTACTGTTGATTTTTATACCACCAGCAACTAGAGAGTCACCAGTACCATCATTTGGCGTTGTGCCAGTATTAATACCTTGGTATGCCATCTACTGTAGGATCCTTTTCTATGTTTTATTTATTTTAAACTAGATAGTTGTTGAACTTCAGAGGTCTGGTCCTCTGTATGATTGGAGATGTGGTCAATCCAGCATATCCATTTGGTGTAAATGTGAGAGCTTTACTAGCAACTCTATTCTTGAATTGAACTCTACCCCAGGTGTATTCACCCAGATCCTTACCTCTTGTAAATGATCCAACTGCAGTTGTACCCAATCCAACATTTTCAATTTCAACTCTCTTGACTACGGTTGTTCCGATACCAACAGATGTCAAATCAACCGTATGGTCATAAACATTATGTGCACGATAGATGCCATCACTAGTATTTGTAGATACTCCGAAGTTGGAAAGATTGACAACAAACAAATCACCAGTTCTGAGTGTACTGACTGTAAGAGCTGTTCCTACAATGGTAGTATCTCTCATGAACGAATCATATGGAATATACAGTTCAAGGATTCCCAAAGCACCAGCGGATTGAGCATAACCAACGATAATACCTTGATCACCGAAATACGAATTGACACCAACTTCTTCTCTTCTTGCCTCAGGAACCTCAACGAGAACTTGAGGGGGATTAGCAGCAGAATAACCAGCACCAGCATTTGTGATTGTGAACGATGTCACACCACCACCAGAAATGTTAGCCGTTGCAGTTGCTCTTGTACCACCCACAATATCAAATGGTTGTGAGATAGAGACAACAGCTGATCCAGAATAGCCAGAACCAACATTACTGATAGTAAATCCAGAAACCGTTCCAGTTGTACTGATTGAGACCGTTGCGACTGCACCAACGATAGGAGACTGGTCGATGATCGTCACTCTATCGTTATAATCAAGAAGTGCAGTTTCATTTGTTGAATTGAAGAATGGTCTAATACTATCAACATATGCGTCAGTAGTATTCACACCAATATATTGAGTGATATATCCATAAGGATAGATCGATGGTTCATAATCAACTCTATCCTTCGTTACAAAGGAACCATTAATAACAATATCGTCAATCTGCTTACACCATGTTAATGGTCTTACCAGAGACTGATTTGTCGTAATACCAGGACCATCATAAGCAAAAGTTGTGACAGTATCCAAGGTTGTGATACCTGTGACAATTCTTTCTTCCTGGAGTAATCCTATTGTTTGACCCTTTCCAGAGTCGTTCTTCAGTTGTAAAGTATCACCAATCTTGACGGTTTCAAGAACATCAACCAGAACAACGTCAACACCTGGAGTACCTTTATAGAAGATAACTTTAGAAACATCACCTTCCTTAGGTGGTTCTGTAAATTCAATGATACTACCACCATTAAACTTATATGCTGCATTAGGAACCTGAAGAATGTCATTAATGGTGACAATTAAACACTGTGCAATATTGATGTTTGAACCGACTGCGGTTTCGATTGCAAATAAGTTTCCTGCGATTTCAAGCGGGAATGTCTTTCTGACACCATCAAACAGAGGGTCAAGCCTATCAAATACATCGAGTTCACCAATTGTGAATCCGTTGAAGGTATCACGATAAACATCCGTTACAGTAAGTTTGAAGTGTTCGAATGATGCACTTGAGGTTGTTTGGATACCTGTCGTGCCACCAATGGCGAGTCTGAGTTCTTCACTCTCACCATAAGCAAGACCACCACTTACAATTTCAAAATTGATTACACTTGAACCTTGACCAACCTTGACATCAACCCTGGCACCTGTACCTATACCAGTTGATCCATCTGCATATACAAGTGGAATACCTTGATATGGAAGAGGTGCATCAATTACAACCTGTGGTGGATTATTCTGATCAAGATTTGATCCGAAGAACGATGTCGTGATTGCAACAACTTCACCATTTTGAACGGTTGCAGTACCGATGTTAACGACGGTTGCAAAACCAACGTTGGTTGTAATGATACCAACCTGAACTGTCTGAACACCAACTCTGTATCCAGATCCAGGGTTACCAATTTCGATTGAAGTGATTGTACCACCACCAGAGACGAAACATGAAGCACCAGCAGAGATCAGAGGTTGGAAACCAAAACCTGGTGTTGATGCAACCGAGATAATCGTACCACCTCTTGGAAGAGTTGCTCTGTTAGGATCATCTTCCGAAGAACTACTTTCACCAAGATATCTGATACTAGTGACACCTGCAATTTCAGTAAGAGTAAAGTCACCAGTGGTTGCCTGAGCACCCTGTGGTTCTTGAAGAATATTGGAGTTCAGGACGATTGCTTGGTTAGTTGCAAATCCAGTCACATTACTTCCATTCTGAACAAGTGAGAATACCTTCTTCTGACCATTGAAATCCTTTTGAATATTATCAAAAGTGAAGTTAGTGCTGTAAGTACTTGTGGTTTCATCTTCAATACCACTTCTCATGAATGTTCTACCTTGGAATGTAGAATGAGTGGTGATACCTGACCAATCAACATTATCAGGACCTGCAGTATCTGTTCCGATTGGAATATTACCGAAAGGTGCAGATGCAAAGTGAATGGTGCTGTCGATGATGTTATAATTACCACCAAGTTTCTGAACCGTAGTACCGTTTGCATGAGTACCAACACCAGTACCCATCTGTGCTCTCAGAACCTTGAAACTATTTGCTGTGGTCACACCAACGTTCTGAATCAACATGATTTCATCATCAATCTTAATCAGATCATTTGCTTTGAATGATGTGATTCCAGTGACTTCAAAGTCAACATCAAATATAACTTCTTCATTCAGAGTTGTTGATACTACAACCTCAGTGACTGGAGCCTGAATCATATTATCAATAGCCAACAATGCTCTTGCATTTTGGTTGGTTGATGTCAACTTGTGGAATGTTCCAATACCAAGAGTCAAAAGGTCAATAGTGTCAGGAGTAGCTTTAAGTGCAGCAGCTGCATTTGTTGCAAGACCAACCTGAGTGTCACTTACTTTAACTGCATAGACTTCTGTTGGAAGTTTGTCAGTAGAAACACCCGCAATTGATTGTGTGACAATTCCGATTGCATTAGTAGACTCATATAATGAATTCTCATAGCTGTAAATGAGTTTTTCACCAGTGACAAAGTAGTGATCAGGAACGGTGATCAAATTATTTGTAAGATCTACAATACTTGAATCATTTCCAAGGAATGCTCTCTGGAAGATTGGAAGATCATTGTGCTTCAGATTAAATGCTCTTCTTGTGTCGAACTTGGTACCTGTGTAAGTACCGTGGTTAGAGAAGAGAATGTTATTTTGAAGATCACTGATTGAAGTGATACCAGTAATATTGTCAAAGTTCTTCAGACCAATACCAAATACCTTCACCTCAACAGCGATGTTTGCATTTGGAGTAAAGTTCAAACGAATCGAACTTCCAGTCTTGGTCATGCCAACCGTACCAAGTCCTACACCAGAGATAGTGTCAATTCTACCGTACTTAGTAATATTTTGATTACTACTGGAGTCCAAGACATGACACTCAAACATCTCATACTCTTCATTCGTAGTATCATGGACAGTTACCATGAAGTACTCTGCAGCAAACGGATTGTTAAATGAAGCAATCTCGTTTGCAGTAGGTGTACCAGATGAAGAGATACTTGTATGGTATGATGAGAGGTTAGTCACGATCATTCCAGTGGTGTCAACACCAGTGTTTGTACCATGTACTTCGACTGACAGGATATTCGCCGTTACAGCAGTTCCTACGGTAGGATGAATGTCAATCTCAATGTTACTACCACTTATGTTAGCAGTGTAAGTTCCAAATCCTGAAGATGGATCTGTAGTGGTATCAATATCACCATATTGAAGGAGTTGTACATTTACATCATCATAAAGGACGTTCAGTTCATTATAGAAGTAGTTGTCATTACCATCTTCCATCTGAATGTGAACTTTTGCAGATCTAGTCGCAGTTGGAAGTTCTAACAATGTGGTTGTAGTACCAACACCAACAGCAACAGAAGATGATGCAATTGAAACCATACTACCGATTGCAGTCGATCCAATTCCAGTCAGATTTTCTACACCAGCAAAGTTGAAGTAAGATACTTCATAGTTGTTGTATTCAAACAGATTTGGATACCAAGCGAGACCAAACTGACTTGTACCAATACTGACATGTTCAAATGAACCAAGTGCTTTACCTGTATCGACCGTACCGTATTGATTTAAGAAACCGACTGAACCATTCTGGAGAAGAGTGACAATACCAAACTGTTTTCTATTTCTAATTTCAGTATCTTGAATAAGAGTAAAGAACTTATTCCATGCATACTTGTTATCAAAGAAACTGATGATTGAATAAGGTGTGTCTCTTGGATCACTATCAAACTCACCACTAAAGTCATCAATTCGAAGAACTCTATTACCTCTTGATTCGAAGTAATCAACAAGAACTTTATTTTCAAATACAATTTCGTTGGAGATCGTTCTTCCATTCGAAATATCCAATGTCCTTTCAGTTGCGCCATCAAAGTCAGGGAAACAGTTGAGCATTCCCTCACCAATAAGATCGACAACAGTAGAAATCTCAATATCTGCTGCTGTTACAATACCAGGTGCATTATTATCAATTACCAAGTCAGCAAATTTTTCAAAACCTGCGGTGTGGTTCAGAGAACTTACTGCATCATCCCATGTGTCTAAAGCAACTCTCGATTTGAGAGAGTATGAGAAGTTTTGATAGTATTCATTATTAGGAATGACTTGAAGGTTTTCATTCAAGAAACCAGAGTTTGTCTGCCAACCATCAATAAACGTTGCACCAACACCAAGTTTGATCGTTGAATCAAAAACAGTTCTATCTAAAATTGTTGCCCTTACACCAGATGTTTCAGATACCACATCTGTACCAACTACAAAATCGTCTTCGGCAGAAACGAAGAGATATCTACTTACCTCATCAAATCTTTCAACAACACCAGATCTTCCTTCATTTGTAACCTTTTCTCCAGCCAACAGAGGTGAAGTTCTGATCACAGGATCAACAATTTGGAAGTATACCTTAGGAGTTACAGTACCAGAGATTGAACTGACAACTGCTCCAGGAACTTCACCTGTACCAAGAACGTCTGAAAGACTATATTCAATAAATGCACCACTTCCTCCGAGCTGACTATCTAATGAAGTCACCTTGAAGAGTTTGTATCCATAATCCTCAGAGTTGTAACCCTTACCTATGGTTCCAAAACCAATCGCAACGTTTTCTACAAGGAATTCCTCACCAACCTTGAATGGCCAATCTTCAGGATCACTGAATTGGTGAGAGAAGGTCAAACGTACAATTTTTGAAGTATTATTGTACGTAATTGAACTAATACTGAAACCATTAGTGTTTTGAATAGGAATAATATCTGGTTCAACATCATTCAGGGATTGTGTATTCTGGACAATATTGACAAAATTCTCATTAGGATCAAATCTCAGATCAAGGTCAGAAATTTGTAATCCTGTCAAACCATCAAGAACTACTAATTGTGGTGGTTGACTATAATTTACACCACCTGAAGAAATACCAATCTGTTCGAATGAACCAAGTGGATCGACTCTAAGAACCTGTGGAAGATTTGCAACAATGTTCAGAGTATTGTCTGACGGGAAACCAAACCCAATGTAGTTCATCTTCTGTTTAAGAACCGAACCGATTGTTGTACTCTTTGGTTCTAATAATGCACCAGTTCCTTTTGCACTTCTGACAGATGTAAACCCTGGAAGAGTTTTATATCCCGTTCCTTCATTGACTGCATTAAGCCTGTCGATAGGACCAACTGCAGTTAATGAATTGGTGTTATAAGTGATTGTAGAATTAGTTGAACCATAAGATACTATGGTATCACTATTATATGGAATATCGTAATCAAAAGTATCTGACGTTATCCCTATAATATTGTAAATACCATCAAATTTATTGGGAACTACTCCAATAGTATTATGTTTGAATACTCGGTCATCTTCAAATATTCTTAATTTGACTGGTGGTATAATATCGAGGTTGTCTGGTTCAAAACCATAATACAGGTTCTGAGGAAGTTCGTTACTTACTCTTAAAGTAAGATTTGCTGTGCTATCAATACCAATTTTTCCTGAAGTTGTAACTTCAAATGATGAATCTGTTTTTGTTGTGTAGAATTTATTAATCTTCTGAGAATCACTGTAAATAAACATCTCATATGCAGAATAAGTAATTCCCTTATCAACAAACGACAACGATGGGTCAGATAAATCAAACTTTAAATTCTCATTTCTATAAACTTCAATTCTTGGATTTATTCTTGCAATACTACCAGTTGTTGCAGATCCAACATTAACAAAGGTTGGGTTTTCTGAGAACAATTGGTAAACTTCTTCTGTAAGTTTGATTTCGTCATTCTTGTAGACGTAAACATAATACATTCCATTTGCTGTCAGACCCTCTGATGGATCACCAGAAGTATAGATGACTTTATCGCCAGTTCTATACTTATTTGGTGGGACAGTGAGCATATTACTAACTGTGTTGATACCTGATGGTTCAATGGTATCTCTATCAAATACGATTCTTCTATTAAAATCGTCGTAAATTACTTTGATAGTTTTCGTAGCAGTTGGATTTACATCAACTTGTATCCTATCCCCTCTCAACATTCCATGAGTTTCGCCAGTGGAAACTGTCACTATGTTTTGGGAGATTCTACCCGTAAGAACTGATGGAAGAACAGTTACAAGACTGTGTGTCTGTCCAAGATTTGTGGAGTTGGTAAAATATAATAAACCACCCTTTGAACTATCAACACCTACGTATTGATCAGTTACTGTACTTAATGCAACTCTATCCGATGCCAGACCAATAATATCTTTGGAAATTGGAACCGCAAACAGATCTCTTGTCTCATCAAGATTGAATATTGAAGAGGATTGAATACCACTCCAAACTGCCAAAGAAGTGCCATCACCTTTGTAATACTTAAGTGGAGTATTGAGTTCAAACCCGTGATCTGGATAGAAGAACTGCTGTTGTTGAAGTCTTACTTGTGTTAATCCGACACCAGGGTTTGAGAATGTAATTGTTGTTGCAGTGCCTGTAGTTACAGAACCAAGACCCACAGACTCATTAGGCATGAAGTAATGAGTCTTGTTTAAGTTTGAAGGTTTGTTTGTACTAATGCCAATAGTAGTAAATCTTACTTTTCTGGGATCGTCTCTTACGAGAGTACCAGCTGGATGAACAGTTTGTGGTGAACCGTTATATCCTCTCTCAACTCTTATTCTTCCAGAAAGTGCATCAAGGTTCAATACCTTGAATTGTTCACGATTAATTCTTAAAATGTCGTTTGGTCTTACGGAGATCAAATCGATAAAACCATTAAGATAGATAAATGTTACAATACCCGTGGCTGTACCAGTCCTGATACCAACGGACGTATACCATCTTTCACTTGATACACCAATTCTATATGGTCCAGCAATACCCCTATAGAATTCAGACAGGCCATCAATATAGACAACATCATTTGGTAATAAATTATGAGGGACTGAAGTAAATCCAACAAATTCATTTCTAGAGATACCTCCAACAATTTCACTGTCTTCGAATATAGTTGTTGCCAGACTTACTTGATTGACAGTCTTACCTTTAAGTTGAGCAACTCTCCAGTTGACCCCTCTTCCATCAGTTTGAGATGAGTCAAAAATAACTCTATCATTTACTTTATAGTTTTCTCCTGGATCTTTAATTTCAACTTTATCAATACCACCCAAGGAAGTTGCAGTAATATCGACAGATGAATTTCTTATCAGATCTGAATTGAAGATGTAATCATATCCATTATTTCCACCGTTAGTAAAATAGAATCTGGTGTTTCTCAACCAATTGTTTTTGGTAATGTCATATTCGGTTTGATTAGAAGATGCCCTGAAGTTGAATGCATTCGGTAAAGACTTGAACTTTTCACCAATAACGTATGGGAACTGTGGAAGTCTATAATTATTGAAAGGACCCGAAGACTCAATATCATTACTAATGGTACAGAAATAAGCATACACACCATTTGGATAATCGGGTGTGACACAGAATCTACCATTGTATTCATCAAGGTCACCATCTCCAGCAAACTCGTAGTCATCAACAAAGAATCCATTACGGAATGCAGTGTATGATGGTCTGTTGACAGGGGTATTCTTTAACTTATATCCACTTTGCATTCTACGAATGTTACCAGATCCGTTGATATTTTCGTATGCATATGGACCATAAATTGGATTTCCATCGTATGCCCATCCAAGAATAGGAGAGTGGAATCCACTGGATGTTTCCTCACCACCTGTGGTCAGTTGTAAGTCAAAAAGACCATACTTGAGATTATCTTCTTCAAATCCATTGATTGAATTAGAAGCTGCTCTGAGAGGTCTCTGTGCAAAGAAGGATGCAAATTGTAAAGATGTGTTGGCGATATTCTCCGTCAATACACAATCATCATCTAAGATATTGTTAAAGCTCTTTTCGAACAGATTAACGTTCCAACCTCTTACATTTGTTTGAACTCTTGCACCTTGACCCGCAGCAATAACATCAATAGAAGTCTTACCTACAGTATACCCTACTCCACCTTTTTGGACGACGACACTATCAATTTTACCATCCTTGATGATTGGAACAAGAATAGCATAATCACCTTTGTCATCTAAACTCCTGACAATTAAATCTGGTGGGGAGTTGTATCCACTTCCAGGTGAATTAATAACAACTTCTGAAATCTGTCCATTATTGATAATGGGGGTCAATATGGCACTTTGTCCTGATTCAAAGGTAACTTCTGGTTGTCTATTGAAATCGATAATTGTCGATGCACCATATCCAACACCACCATTTACCGTATCGATGGTTTGAATGGAACCTCTAAACACAGGTTGTAATTTTGCCTCATACAGAAGAATATTGCCAATAAATGGATCATCACTAATAAGCCAGTTTGCATCTTCACTGACGAGAACATAATATGGATTATGAATCTCTGCTTCCGTGTCTGTCCAGGCAAGAACTGCAGGTGGTGTAATAATATTTTCAGTAATCGGAGATTCAATTACGTATAGTTCTTGGAAATCCTCAACAAAAGTTTTATCGAATGATGCTGCTGCACCTTCTACTTCAACGGTAATAGGTGGATAGTTGAAGGATCCCCTACCAGCATTGATAAAATCGACTGTTATTCTTCTGTCAAAAAAATATGAGTTATTTTTAGTACCAGTTCCAACTTCAGTCAGAGCAAATTCATCATCATTAATTTTCAAAACATAATAATCTTTATTTTCAGATAGTCCTTCAACTCTTGGTAAAGAATCATCCCTTGTGTATCTTACAATTTCTCTATCTTTATAACCATGGTTTACAATCTCAACTCTGTTTGAAACGGTATTGACACCAACAGATGGAATTGTTCTCTTCTTATTTTCATAACCTGTTCCAGGATTAGTGATTACGACACTGGAGACAACGGATTTCAGTTTAGATGCAGTGATGTACTGAACACCATCACCAAATTGAGTTAAATTTATGGTATTAATACCTGCAACAGCTTCAGGTTTTGTTCTATGAAGTTTAAGGGTTTTTTGACCAGTAACAAATACAAAATATTCAGAATCGGTTGTAAGACCAGCAATACCTTTTGTACCTCTTGGTTGATAGATGACACTTTCACCATCGAGTAATTTGTGATCTGTTTTAAAGGTAAATGTGTCAGTTGCAAGATTTACATCATTTGAATTTGCATTAAATGGATTCTCATGTACAATTGAGACCATTCTTGGTTTTGCTGCTGCACCTACACCATTACCACCCTTAATTGTAATAGTCGGTGGCTCATAATAACCCAAACCAGTGTCAATAACGTCAAGTCTTTCTAGACTTCCAATTACGTTAGCGATAGCTGTAGCACCAACACCAGTTTCATCAGATATTTTGACAATAGGAGGATTGATGATGTCATAATTTTCTCCACCTCTCGTGACATTAAAACTAATAATGTCACCATAGTATACACTATTTGTGGATTTATAATTTAACAGTTCAACACCATTATTCCAAATACCAGTAGTACCAGATTTTGTAAATTGATTGTCAATTCTATTATTAGTAGGTTCAAGTATTTCTCTGTAAATACCCTGGGGTTTGATATTTTTCTTATAGAATTCAAGTAATGTTAGAGAGGCATTAACAACATTACCATTGAAAGTTAGATATGTCCCTTTGAATAAATCTGCCTTACTTCTTGAGAGACTAATCTGACTCTCATTGATTCTTCTTACGAAATAAGATCCTGATGATACACCTTCAAAACCCCTACCAGCTGACTGAAAATAAACAGAGTCACCTGTATGGAAACCATGATCAGGTAAAGTCGTTGGGTTAGTTGGAAGAGTAAGGATTTGTGTGCTTTGAAGTGTCGTTGAGAAGGTTACACTACAATTGTAGGTATTGGTTAAAATATCATCGAATTTCGGAATTGAGTTCGATGAAACCATCACCTCACCATCAAACTTGGCATACGTATTCTGAACGTTTGCAACAAATTCTTCGATATATGGATATCTTGTTGAAGATCCCTTCAAAAGTTGATTTTCTACATAAAATTCGCCTGTGAGAGGAATTTGAGAAGAAAATCTTACATTGACCGTATCTTTTGAAATAACCCTAACAACTGTTCCCAGCAAGGATATGTTTTGATCGGGATTTTCATACCTTAACTCGTATCCTTCACTAAAGAAGTGAGTTTCTAGAAATTTAAACTGATATATAAACGCAAGAGGATCAATAACCGTAGTATCACCAACTCTATACTTTGGTTTGATGTTGAGAAACCAATTATTATTCTTTTTGGTTGTAGCCTCATAACCAAGAGATTTTATCTGAATAGTATCAAGAGGTCTGAAGTAATTGGTCTTTTCGTTTTGAACAAAATCCTTCAGAGTTGAAGTAAAACGTACCTGAATCTCAGTATCAGTATTAATTCCAACATATGCATAAGAATAGTCATCAAGTTTGACATCTTCAGTCTTATCAATATCTTTAACGATCCCATCACAATTGAAAAACTGGTTTGATGTCTTTCCAGAATATCCGATGGACATTTCTTGACCATCAACGTCATTGATAGCCAAATTTCCGTATTCAGGGAAATCTATGGTAGAGTCAACACTGATAATTGATGCACCAACACTGACACTCTCAAGAATTTTCGTCAATGGGTTTGGTTTAAATTCACCATAGATTGAAGCAGTGTCACTGGTGTAATCAAAACCCTGATCAATACTGATTTGATAGAATTGATAGTCTGCATAGGGAATTCTTTGTACATTTGTGACTGCACCCCTTGCCCCTGTCCTCTTTTGGAAGATAGTGAGATTTTTTAAGTCTAAGGGATCGCCTTGAAGTTCTTCAACAACATAATCCTTAGTAACTTTATAGTTTGCATTAGATGGAGTAAAAAGAAACTCGGATGGTTTCAGAATCTCGACATCTTCACCATATAATGCTCTGAATAAAATTTCAAATGACTGATCTGTACCTTTTGAAGAGTAAAAACTCTTCGCATTGTAGATAAAATTCTTTTTATTTAAATCTCCGTAAAAATTTCTATCGTCATAGCCTGGTGTGACCTGTTTTTTGAGTTTTTTGAAGAATTCCTTCAAAAACAGCACATTAAGGTTCTTTACCTCTGCACCTGAACTATGTGTTTCGGAATCAGTTTGACTAAAAGTCAATTCATCAGGATTTCCTGTAGTGATATAGGTTGTGATACCACTAAATCCCCTTTTACAACCAGTTAATGAGGTTGGAGTGACACCAGAGTAAAATATGACCTCATTGTCAATTTGAACGATACCGTTATTTTCAGGAAAACCAATAGTTGACGATACAGGGATGGTTTTCGCCGTCAGACTGAGATTCGACGATAAAGTCGTATTATCTACAATATCAAATAACTCTTCTACCTTAACATATTGATCAATATTTTGAATAATGTCAGCAGGTCCACTTTGAGACTCTTGGGAAATATAATATTGCTCTAAAAAATCCGAAAGAAGAGGAAAATCTTCTCTAACATATCTTGGAAGTTGGCTGGTGACAATTTCCTGGAATTTTACTCTATCTACTGCCATTTTTTATTAATTAGTAGGATCTACCGAAGGTGTTAGAAGATGTTGTTGAAGGTGTTACCGTTTGTGACGCAGAAGTTGCGGCCGCAGTCTCTGAATCCACATCAATGGTGACAATTGGATTTCCTCTTACCAATGTATTCACACTGTAACTTGAAGATACAATATAATTCGTACCAGAAACATCATTTCCAGAAGAAATGTTGTCAGATACAGCACTCACTGTTGTATTATTTACATCCAATTGTAAGAAGAGATCTTGGAGACCAATTACGTCATTTGAGAAAGGATTTGCAGATACTTCGACAATAGGAGAGTTCTTATTTACCTGTGTACTAATAATATTGATGGGATTCAATCTTATTTCTCCCTTCATGTAATCAATCGTACCAACATTCTGTTTAACGATAATTGGTTCGGTTGGAGAATTAAGTTTGAAAAGGAAAACTGTTCCTTGTTGAAGGTTTCCAGTGGGTCTATCACCAAGATATACAGTTCCACTAATTCCACTTACTGTAAATCCAGTTGATCTGATATTATAACCGAGTAAAGTACCATCATAGACTGGACTATGACCATGATTCTTGACATGGAAGCGATTTCCGAAGCAAAGTTCGTATTCAGCAAAGGTATTCAGCCTCGCTTGCATGTCTCTTCTCATTTTGATGGTCGTAATGTTCGATGTCATCGATTCATTACTACTATCTACGACTTTTTGGAATTTTGAATACTTAAATCGAGCACCAAATTGGTTTAATTCTGAAGAATCTGCATATTTTGCAATATTTTGAGTCACCAAATTCTGAACAAACGATCCAGATGGTGCTTTATTTGGATTATAGTACGCTTCAACGTCTGCTTCGACGTAAAGATACTTAAGATCGATGATTTCGGGTCTAATTCCTGCAACAGTGTACTTTTTAATATGTTGTTGGAGGTTTTGTTTGATGGCAGTTGACAAAAATACACCGTTATAGGGCTTAATACTGATGAAAACCTTACCAAATTCAGGTGGATTCAAGTCTTCACCACCAAAAGCAGACACAGATTCGGCTTCTGGGTAGATTTGAGGAACTAAGGCCTCATAATCTGCTGCTGTAACTGCTCTATTTTGCGATGCATAGATCTGCGGAGCGTATTTTTTGATCGATTCGACACTTTCGATCTCCTTTCCACCGTAAGAAGGGACGTTTGTGGAGACAATCGAGACTCCTTGACTTACACTTGAACCGTTATTGTCTACGATATTGCCGATATAAGTGAAATTATTGATATTGTTGGCGGCTGAACCGTTGGAAACAATGTATGTTGCCTGAACAAAGTTATTATTATCAAGTTTGACGCCAAAAATTCCATCTCCGAACAGTAATTCATACCTCTCCTGATTAATTTCATGGATAAAGTAACACCTCGTATCCTTAGTAACGTCAAAAAGACTGTCAAAAAGTTCAAATTTTCTTGAAACTGTCGAAAGTTCAGTATCTTTAACGATTACTGACAAGGTGTCACTGTCAATACCAGAGTTTGGAAGGGTAAATTTCTGTTGTGGGTTACCAGTATCGACAGTAAACGTCTGAGTTATGAATGTTCCTTCGTATACATCAATGGTAAAACGTGCAAAACCGTCCGAACCTACAGGAACGGTAACATCATTTGGAATTGAGAAGATATAATTTCTATTTCTATCAGACTGTGTTGATCTTGAAGTCAATACAGCACCAGCTTTAAGTGTCAGTGCAACTGCTGTTGTACCAGATGCATTTACAACGAAAGATACATTTGCTACAGAGCTCTTTCTAGATCTTGGTACATATCCAATATTCCTCGCGAGAGACACCACATTCTCCCTGAGAGTGGCGCTATCAATGAATACCTCATTAGATACCATATTGGCATTGTATGAGGTAATGTACGTATTATATGCTAACGTATCGATAATTGTGCTTAGATTCGATCCCTCAAAATCATAGTCAGTGAAGTTCGAGTTTGTACGAAGGTAATCCTTGATGGATTCCTTGATCTGATCAAAATCTAAGTTTGCGAAATTAACTAGAGGCATTTACCTAGTCGGTTGTAATACAAATGATAATTGTTGTTGCGGAACATCGATTCCAACAATATTATATTTGATGTAACAATCAAATGCATTATTATCATAATCAGGTGTTACTCTAACCTGTACTAATTCTACTCTAGGTTCATAGTTGATGATTGTAGATTCAATCTCACTTTGAATTGTACTAGCAGTTAGAACGTCAAGGTTCTCAAATAACAGAGCAGTGACCCTAGAACCGATATTAGGTTCAAATGGTTTTTCGCCAGGTATCGTAGAGATAAGATTACGAATTGCACGTGCAATCGCAGTCTCATTTGATATTGAGATCAGGTCGAAATTCATAGGGTTGATCTTGAACGTTGCACTAACGTCCTTGAACCCTTTACTTACCCTTTGGACTGGCACTTAACTATGTTACAACAATCTAGGGTTATTTATAGGGGTATCCCGACAAATTACTCAGTTAAAATTTCAGCTTTATCTTCATTCTCCCAGAAGTCTTTCCAGTCCGCTTCAGACGCTTCATAGAAACCATCTTGACGGACTTTCTTCTGATTCTTTGGTGTTTTTTGATCGTGATTGATCTCTCTCAAAAAGTTCTTATCTTCCATAACACTTTTTGATTATTTATTGCGGATCAGCGTATCTAAACTCTTGTGATTTCCAAGTATCACCTAAACCATCAAAATCATCTTGTGGTTCTTCTAAATCAGTCACCTCATACATGTAGTGATCAGATGTTTCCATCTTTCTCTTATTCTCTACACTATAGACAGTGGTATCAATCTCAAAACCAGGGTTCTTATCAATACGTTTGAATGTCCATGCATTATCATACCAAATGATCCGATTGTTAGGATAGGCGTAATAATTACCAGTTTCAACCTTAAACAGGTGTGCACACTTATGTTCAGGAGTTTCTGAATAGTTCAGGTCTGGTACACCTTTATTCTCCCAGGACCAATCCATCGTGAACATATAATCACCCAATACTTTCTTACCATCAGGTCGAATCAATTGTGCCTGAAGACCAGCAAGTCGATGTCGTCTCTGTACATCAATATAAGGACTAAAGCAATCCCAGTACATGATGTCCTCTAAGGGTTCTATCTTCGCCTCTGGATCCCAACAGAAGGCATGTAAGGGTCTCCGTGTCCAATTGACACCATTCTCCAGAAACGCCTCAAACAAAGGGACACGTTTCTCCATACTCGCGACACTATGGACATCAGCCTTAGTGACTTCTCCATGTCCCTTCTTATGGTTGTACAGGAACTCATTACGAATGTAACAAGACCAATCAGGTAAACTGTGATTTAAGTAAGCCAATCCCTTTCTCCTGGAAAATAATAATCAGTGAGTTCTTCGTCCTTAATTATATCACGAATCGCATACAGTTGTCCTGTACTACGTTCGTAAGCCACATTTGGATGATGTGAATGATTGATGTAATACTGTTGACCCAATCGTTGTAGATCATCATCAATCCAATAACCATTATCATCATAGTAAGTCATCTTCTTCAGATAGGTCTGTATCTCAGGAGACACATCAGTAATCTGAATACACCTCTTTGGTTTGAAGATAATAGTATCTCTTGGTATATCAACCAAAGAAAAAACACCTACCCCGTCACAGACTTTACTGGGAGCGAGATAAGTGTATACAGTCAGGTTATAACCTTCGATCAACGTCCTTGACCACGATAACGTTTCTTCTTCTTATTAGCAGAAGTTGCAGCAAGTTTCGTGTGTTTACCCATGCCCTGACGAGTCTTTTTCGGAGTCGAGTCGATCATTGTCTGACCAGTCAAAGATTTTTTGAGTTTTGCCATTAATCTCCTTGATGTGTAATTACAAGACCTAACCCACCACCCATAAAACTAAAGATAGCCAAATTGGTCAGAGTTTCATTCTTACCATGAGCCATCACACCAATCAGGAAAGAAATAATAATGATCAAGAAGAACCTGAAACTCCAATCAGTGGTGTATCGAGTTTCATATTTAATGATATCACGACTTCCACAATGTGGACATCTTAAAGAACGATTCTTTCCTCTTGGATACCAAGTGTAACCACAATCGTCACACTCGTTCTTTGGTCGGTAGGTCATGCCTGTCTCATTTGTACCCTCATATCATACTGAAAAAGGTGGGTCCTGTCAAGGAACCCACCTGAGAATCAAATGACTCGTGTCTTCTCGTGACCAACTCGAATCCGTGGATCACACCAGATCTTATATCCTGCGTCAATTGCATCCAGACAGAACGAAACGTCCTCACCACACATA
>Ga0213858_10000219_pt1 | contig 28144 bp, 21 predicted proteins | sample PICome_FD_160122 | JGI IMG/M metagenome (GOLD analysis project Ga0213858, IMG submission 160122) | Coastal seawater microbial communities near Pivers Island, North Carolina, United States - PICO245 | ecosystem: Environmental > Aquatic > Marine > Coastal | place: USA: North Carolina | collected... | reverse complement strand
CACGGCCGAGTTCGTGGGGTTCCTCAGATTGGACATCCTGCAGGATTCAGCGCATGATCCTGCATCCTGCTCGGATTATCAGCCCCCTTGCCGAAAGGTGGAATCTCCACTGTTGCAATGCGGCGCTCCCACCAGTCGATTTCAGAAGGACACACAAATGAACAGAGCATGGTTACATTCGTACTCGCTGTTGACGGCAATACTGATTGCAACAGCGGCATCTGCACAGGAATGGAAAAGCGGAGTGGAGTGGCAGGAACCCCCGGTTGTTACGCCCGGCCGGGAGGTCGGTTCAGCGCCATCAGATGCTGTCGTCCTGTTCGATGGCACAAACCTTGATGCGTGGGAAAACGGCGATAAGTGGCTCGTGGAAGACGGAACAGCAACGCCGAAACAGACGGCCATTGTCTCTCGACAGCACTTTGGTGATATGCAACTGCATCTTGAGTGGTCAGCGCCTGCCGAAGTTCGCGGAGCAGGGCAGGGACGCGGCAACAGTGGCTGTTACCTGATGAATCTTTACGAGGTGCAGATTCTGGATTCCTTTGAAAATCAGACTTACTTTGATGGACAGGCCGGTTCCATCTACAAACAAACTCCACCGCTGGCCAATGCCATGCGCAAGCCGGGCGAATGGAATACCTATGACATCATCTTCAACGCCCCGCGTTTTCGGTCCAATGGCGATGTTGAAAAGCCCGGTCATGTCACTCTGATTCAAAACGGCGTGCTGTTACTGAATCACTTTGAATTGCAGGGGCCAACCAGTTACGTGGAAGCCCCGCACTACAAGCCACATGCGGAAAAAGGCCCCATCTCGCTGCAGTTTCACGGAGATCCGGTTCGGTTCCGGAATATCTGGGTTCGCGAATTTCGACAGGCTTCGGGCGTTCGAGTATCTGCACCGTTCAACATTGAGCAAAAGAAACCTGCACCTCCGAAAGAACCAGCTGACAAGCCGGACGAGGCGGACCCGGGGGACGATGCTGCAGAGTGATTTTCAGCAGCTGCTGCGACAGAGGTGAGCGGTAAAATTTGCGGTGTCAGTCTGATCGACGAACAGTCGCCGCCCGCAGCAGGGGCGGTGACTGTTTGTGGGTCAAACCACAGAGTGGGGAGACAGCGCCAATACCGGGCGGAGCCAATGGCTTGATCTGCGAGAATGGACTGGCAGCGATCACCCCGCAGCGGTGTCCACATCCTCGTAGAGCACATTCATCACCTGCCCCTGATTCAGGTGTACCGGCCGATTGAGTCGGTCACGAACCACGGAATGTGGGTCAATTCCCAGAGCTGTGTAGATGGTTGCCCCGAGATCATCCGGAGACCATGCTTTCGTGACTGGATAAGCAGCAATCTCATCAGTCTCACCGATCACCCGTCCCGGCAGTACACCGGCCCCGGCAAAGAGGGCAGAAAAACAGGGTCCCCAGTGATCGCGCCCGCCCTTGTCATTGATTTTGGGAGTCCTCCCGAACTCACCGATCAGCACCACCAGTGTTTCCTCCAGCAGTCCACGCTGGTCAAGGTCCGTCAACAGGGCCGAAACACCCTGATCCAGTGGCGGCAACAATCGATCCTTCAGCGTATTGAAGATTGCCCCGTGATTGTCCCAGTTCTGCACCGGCCCCATATTCGCCTGAACGATCGGAACACCAGCCTCAACCAATCGCCGTGCCAGCAGCAACGACTGACCAAACTGATGCATGCCGTATTGATCACGAGTGCTGGCTGGTTCTTCATGGACTCGAAAAGCCCTCGAGAGCTTCCCGGAGTTCAGCATCGAAAACGCCAGTTCCTGATCACCCCTCATGCGAGCCGCAGTCAGGTCATCGCGGAGCGAAGAGCTTTGATCGAGAGTATTCAGCAGTGAACGGCGACTGTTCAGGCGACCGTGATCCAGCCCACCAGAAAGAGTCAGTGAGTCGACCCTGAATTCGGGATGCTCCGGCTTTCCAACAATCTGCCATGGGTCAAACTTTGGTCCGAGGAAACCGGCGTGTTGCCCGGGCCATGTCAGAGGGGAAGACATCAGAAATGTGGGAAGATTGACCCCGCTGGGGATCCCGTCAGCACGCGGCTGCAGAAACTCGCAACCTGCGGAATAGCATGGCCAGTCGTCGCGGGATGCCACCTTGTCAAAAAAACCGCCGGGCTGCAGATGGCCGGTCAGCACGTGATGCGTGGACATCAGATGATTGTTGTCTTTGTGCGACAGGGTGCGAAGCAGCGAATAGTGGTGGGCAAGTGTTGCAAGTTTCGGCAGATGTTCACTGACCTGGATCCCGGCAACAGAAGTACTGACCGGATTAAACTCCCCGCGGACTTCCCGTGCCGCATCTGGTTTCATGTCGAGCGTGTCGATGTGGCTGATCGCACCGGTGCAGAACACCATGATCATTGACCGGGCCTGCGGAATGGCGGGCGCAAAATCGGCGGCCTGCCCCTGTTGACGAAGGAGCGGCAGCGAGAGACCTGACAGTTGCAGCAGATGTCGACGCGACAGATTCAGTGTGTCGGAAACGATCGGGTTGTTTGAACGAACACGGGCCACGGGCTGCCCCCCGAAAGGAATTGTTTCTGCAATGCGGCACGACAACAGACTGTGTGCCTGCTCCAAATTCTATCGGAAACCAGCAAACGGCGGAAATGGAAAGACGTCAACTGCCGCAGTCCGCAGCAGAATCAAATACTCTGAATTCCGTCATCCTTGTCTGGCAGATCGTTTGCGAATCTGGTCATTATCCCCGTTTTTTTGTCATGGGAACAAGAGTTGCGGCTACTATCCATCAGGGAGTTACCGCACCGTCAAACTGGCAGCATCCCGCTCCTGCATTCGGTGATTCGTTACCGACGACGATGTGAATCTTCCGTCTGCCAACAAACACCAGCCTGCCTGTGGACTCTACGAGTTTTCCGGGGGCCAGCGCGAACACTATCAGGAGTTAACCCGTGTTTGGAATCTACTTTGATCCGCTCTACATGGTGATGGTGCTGCTTCCCGGCCTGTTGCTGTCGGGCGTTGCCAGCATGATGGTGAAGTCTGCCTTTCACAAGTATTCGCGTATTCCCACGCGTCAGGGTTTTACCGGTGCGCAGGCGGCTGAGCGTCTGCTGCATCAGGCCGGAATCTATGACGTCAGTATTGTGCGTACCCAGGGGTTTCTGGGGGACCATTACAATCCGGCAACACGAACACTCGCGCTTTCCGATGATGTCTACGGAAGCCAGTCGATCTCAGCAATCGGTGTCGCCTGTCATGAGGCGGGACACGCTCTGCAGCACGCCGAAGCGTATGGCTTTCTGACAATGCGTTCTGCTCTCGTACCGGCGGTCAATTTGGGATCCGGCGCGTCCAATATCCTGTTGATGCTGGGCTTTTTTCTGCAGTCGCAGCAGCTGTTAATCCTGGGGATTGCCGCCTTTAGCCTGGTGGTATTGTTTCAACTGATCACTCTTCCGGTCGAGATCGACGCGAGCGCCCGTGCGAAACGTCTCTGCGTGGCGTCGGGCATTTGTGACGAAACGGAACGCGTCGGCGTCAGCAAGGTTCTGAATGCCGCCGCACTGACGTATCTGGCGGCTTTTGTCAGCAGCCTGCTGACGCTGCTGTACTTCCTGATTCGCTCGGGGTTGCTGGGTGGTCAGAGTGATGAATAGCAGCTTGATCAGACCGGGCAGTTGATTCTCATGGGAGCAGGGACTGCTCCCATTTTTTTTGCCGCTGCTGATTTCAGGAACATCGCTGCGATCACAGAGGTGCTCCTCGGAGCACCTCTTTCGAACTGAAAACCGATTTGGATTAACCGACGACGGAGGCTTTCAGCCGGAGATCGACTGCCGCTACACTTCAGGTTGTCGCGCCGGCGGAACAAGTTCAGCCGCAGAGTAGCAGCGATTGAATTTCGTGTGTCGCCCCCGAATCCACTTTTGACCTGTTTCAGAACCGGCCACTGCTGGCATTCTCGCTGCCCAAGTGTAATCCCTGTGATGTCAACACGTGCTGCAAGAGGAACAACAAGCGTGCTAAGACCATTCACCTGTGCAGTATTGACTTTACTGCTTTCGCATGCAGCGGGGATTTCCGGACGGCAGGCCGGTGCTGACGAAGTGCCTCCAGAACTCGGGGCCTATGTCTCTCAGACTGACTCGACCTTTGAGTGGAAGTTGCTCGAAACCCCAAAAATCAGTGGCCAGCGTGGCTATCATCTGGAACTCACGTCTCAGAAATGGCAGGGCATCACCTGGAAGCACAACCTGTTGATTTGTGAACCCCAACAGGTTGCTCACACAGACTCCATGCTGTTGTTTGTCACTGGTGGCAGGAACGGGAGCGGCCCACGGGATCAGGACTTCGCACTTGGCCAAATGCTTGCTGAAGCCTGCGGCGCACGCGTTGCTGTCCTGTCTCAGGTCCCGAATCAGCCGCTGCTTGGTGATCGATATGAAGACGATCTGATCACGGAAACCTGGCTTCGTTATCTGAAGACGGGAGACGCGTCATGGCCACTGCTGTTCCCGATGGTGAAGAGTGCGGTAAGGGCTATGGATGCTCTTCAGGAATTCTCAAGGACGGAACTCGGGACCGAGGTCCGCAGTTTCGTCGTCAGTGGAGCATCCAAACGAGGCTGGACATCATGGCTGTCTGCGGCAGCAGATTCGCGAATCATTGGAATCGCTCCGATGGTCATTGATGTGCTCAACTTTTCAAAGCAGATGAAACACCAGAAAGAGACCTGGGGCTTTTACAGTGAGCAGATCATCGATTACACCAGCAAGGGCCTGGTCCGGGAAGACGGTATTCCCCGCGAGGGACGCGAAGCACATTTGTGGAAGATGATGGACCCCTTCCGTTATCGTTCGGCCCTGACGCTCCCCAAACTGCTTGTAGTGGGTGCCAACGATCGCTACTGGACAGTGGACGCGATGAATCTTTACTGGGATGATCTGCAGGGTGGCAAACTGATTCACCGTGCTCCCAATGCTGGTCATAGTTTGGATGGTGGACGAGAGGGTGCCGTGCGTACGGTGGGAGCATTCTTTCGTCATCTGGCGACGGGAACGCCCTTTCCACGAATGACATGGGACTGGAAGATTGCTGATGGTGTAATCACGATGACGGTCACTTCGGACCAGCAGGGCAGTGCGGCCATGTTGTGGAACGCTGTGTCCGAAACCGCTGACTTCCGTGAATCAGAATGGCAGCCATACGAAATGACGTGCGACAAGAAAAACGTGTGGAAGGTTTCAGTACCTGCCTCGAAAGACCGCCGGACTGCCTTTTTTGCGACGATGGATCACGAAATTCACGGCGTCAAATATTCCTTGTCGACACTGGCCTACTGGAAGTAACTCGGAACCGAAACAAAGTTGATTGGGTTCAACCCCTGGGAACCAACTGTCATGCGAGCAGTCATTGTTCTGCTGATTCTGCTGACCGGACGACACATTGCCGCTCAGGAAAGCCTTCAGCAGCGGCAGCAGGAACGCATCAGTGTCCTGCAACGAATCAGCCCCAGCGTTGTTTGTGTCATGGACCCGAAGGGGGCAGGGGGCGGATCCGGTGTGTTGATTTCAAGCGATGGGTTTGCCGTCAGCAACTATCATGTGACCTCCGGCGCGGGTTCGTTCCTGAAGTGTGGCCTGAACGATGGACAGGTCTACGACGCTGTCATTGTCGGGATTGACCCCACCGGGGACGTCTCCCTGATTCAACTGCTCGGACGCACCGATTTCCCGGCAGCAACACCCGGGAACAGCGATCTGGTTCGTACTGGCGATGAAGTGCTGGCACTTGGAAACCCGTTTCTGCTTGCCAGTGATTTCACACCCACCGTCACCTGTGGAATTGTCAGCGGCACGCACCGTTATCAATATCCGGCAGGAACATTTCTGGAATACACCGACTGCATCCAGATCGATGCGTCGATTAATCCCGGTAACTCGGGAGGGCCACTGTTTGATCGGCTCGGCAACTGGATCGGAATCAATGGCAGGGCATCGTTCGAGAAACGCGGGCGAGTGAATTCCGGTGCCGCTTATGCCATCTCTGTGAACCAGGTTCTGTTGTTCGTTGAGCACCTGAAGAGCGGACTGATTATCGACCATGGACGCACCGGCTTTACCGCGGAAACATCAGACAACGGGGAAGTGGTCATCAGTCAGGTCTCCGAACTTTCGGAGGCGTACCGTCGAGGACTCCGTCCGGGAGCGATTTTGACGACGTTTGCGGACCGGCCGCTGAGTTCCGCAAATCAGTTGCAGAACCTGATTGGAGTTTTCCCCGAGGGAAGCAGACTGCCGATACAGTGGATTGACGATGACGGGCAGCATCGTGGCACCATCCGGCTCACCCCAATACATGACTTTGAAGCCGCCCCGGAACTTCCGATGGAACGCCGCCAACCGCGAAAACCGGATGGCGAAGAAGGGACCGCGGACGAAGCTGAAACTCTACCGGAGTCAATAACCGGGCTGTTCGAAGAACGCCGTGGTTACTGCAACTTCCATTTCAATCGACTCCGCACCGACGAGATACTGCGACCTCTGCAAACGCAGCCAGTGCCCGCTGATGCAAAATCGTGGCGACTCCAACTCAACACCACAGGCGACTCAGAGCAGCAGGCTGATGCGGTCATCGCCATTACTGCGGAAACAATTGGAATGCGGCAGGGAGAACAGGCATGGCTGCAGGCTCGAAAGGATCCCGACCCGTCGGAAGAGCCGGTTGGGTTTCCGGGGCTGCTGACTGCCCTCGGCGAACTGAGCAGCTTTGTGCTGCAGCGGGAGCAGGGCTTTGACGAAGTGATCGCTTTCGGAGAAACGACACACCTTCCGCTTCAGCAGAAGTGCCGTGTTCTGATCAGCAGAAACAGCCTCACAAAGAGTCGCTGGTACTTTGCTGAAGATCAGCCGTGGCCGGCAGCCGTGGATGTGGAGTACGCGGTTTCCACGGATGAAGCCCGACTGGTCTTTCGCGACTGGCAGACAGTCAACGCCGTCAGCTTTCCCCGACAGATCGGCGTTGTTGACGCGAATTCAGAAACCATCACCTGGCTGCTCGCCGACCCACTGACTCGAACGGGAGAGGCGGAATGAAGAACGCCATGCTGCTTGTAACACTCATCTCCTGTCTGTGGTTTTCACCGACCAGTGCTGCCGCTGACGAACAGATGCAGGAAAATGCTCAACGCGTGATTGTGAAGCTGTTTGGAGCCGGGGGCGGGACACTGGATTCTTACGGCACTGGAATCGTTGTCTCTGCTGATGGCCACGTATTGACGGTCGCCAGCCACCTGATCACGACCGGTGGACTCACCGCGGTCACTGCCGATGGCTCCCGATTTACAGCGAAGACTCAGGCAACCAGCATGCAGGCGGATGCAGCAATTGTGAAACTGAATCTTGCAGAGAATCAACAGTTGCCGTTTCTGGACCTTGCCACAGCTGCTGACGCCGTTCCGGGCACACCTGTTCTGGCATTCAGCAACATGTTTCGTGTTGCGGCAGGCTCCGAACCGGTCAGTGTCGTTCATGGAGTCATTGCAGCCACAACTCCTCTTAACGCCGTTCAGGGCCGCTGGAAGTTTCCGCTCCGAACCCCAGTCTGGATCCTCGATGCAATCACCAATAACTCCGGTGCCGCCGGAGGACTGCTGACCAGTCAAACGGGCAAACCGCTGGGGTTGATCGGCAGAGAGGTCCGGCACGAGGAAAGTCGTACGTGGGTGAATTACGCGGTTCCGCTGAAAACCCTGCAGCCGGTTGTCGAAGAATTGATGCAGGGGAAATCCACGCGACTGAAGAACGCTGACGAGACCGCCGCAGCCACGCTGTCAGACCGCCAGCTCACCGCTCAGTTTGGCCTGACAATGATGCCCAGTCTGCTGCAGCGAACCCCGGCCTACGTTGATCGGGTTATCGCCGGTTCTGCGGCTGCCGAGGCTGGTTTGCAGCGTGGAGATCTGATCGTGCTGATCGGGGACACCGTAATCACCGACGTTCGCGAAGTTGGCCGCGAGATGGGAGCTTTTCGCCAAGGCGTGAAGATTCCACTTACGGTTGATCGCAGCAATCAGCTGATCAATCTGCAGCTGACAAACTAGCAAATTACTCGAGGATCGGGCCGCTGTCACCGGACAGAATTTTCGCCGCCTCGGTCGTGTTTGCGGACGCGAGAAGAATGCAGTGTGAAGACCACCGCAACCGCATCACTCGCGGTCGCTGCAGAACGCAGTCACCCTTGCCGCTCACACTGGAAGGAACGTCAATCGCCTGTCATTTTCCCGGCAGCACCAACGTCCGATAATGTCCGTTATGTTGAGTTGACTCGAGAAATACCCAGTGTTTTCACGATTCATGCCTTCGAAGGAAACTTCGCATCAGGCAAACGGATTGCCGTGGCTTCGAATTCGCTGAGTGTCCGAGCTGGAGCGTCATTGCGATCCCACCTGCGATTCGAGGCGACTGCGTAAGTCCTGCTGAAGTTCACTTGTCGCGATCCCTGCAATCTTCAGCTGATGCAGAATGCGGACGTCCAGACGACTGTTGATGTCGGTCGCCGCATCCGGATCAGGCTGCAGGCCGAGGGCGTCACTGTGCCAGTCCTTCACAACAGCCTTGCGTACAGTCGGAGGAACACCTTCGAGAAATTCCTGAGCTCTTTTTTCCACCTCTGCCGGATCGGGATAAATCCCCGCAATCTGCTGCAGCAAGTCCCTGTCTCCCGCTGCCCACTCCAGTTGCTCGCGGAAAAAATCCCGCAGCAACTCTTCGGCCAGTTGTGGTGCCGCCTCATCGAGGCTGGACAAGAGTCGCTGCTGCTCTTCAGCACTGGATTCCAGCAGCAGACGACGGGCAGCGGAGGTGAGGCGTCCCTGCAACCCTGCAGGAAGTTCATCCAGAATTCTCTTCAGAGACGACTTGTCCTGAACGTCGGCGGGCGAGTTTTCCGGTGGCTTGGAATTCGGATTGGAAGTGGAGGAGACACTAAACAGATCATCCCAGGCAACAGTGTTTCCCTGCTCCAGTTCTTCACCGCTGACAGAAGTGGCATCACGCAGTTCATTGAAACCCGGCTGCAGGCGTTGATTGAACTGCTGCAGCACCTCATCCACTGACTGAATGGAGTGTTCAGGAACAAGCTGCAGAATCAGCTGCGAATGACTGAGAATCCAGGCAGCTCCGTAGGCGGAATAGGTTCGGGTGGTCGAGATCCGGAATCGGGGTACTGTGATCAGGAAATACATGATCGTCATGCAGATCACGATTCCCTTCAGCAGTCCCAGCCCGGCACCAAGATTCCGGTCCAGCCCGGATAACTTCGTGCGAACCAGCCAGCTGCCAACGATTCCTGCTCCAACAAACGACGCAGCACAGAGAGCCAGATAAACGATCAGCATGGAAATCCAATGCCGCAACTGCTCGTTCTGTACCGTAATCAGGGGTTCCACGTGGGGCGAGAGTGACCCGGAAAATTTGAAGCACAACAACAGCGCAACGGCCCACGACAACTGCGAAACCAGCCCTCGGGAAGCTCCCGAAACAGTGGTCCACAGCAGCACAATCAGGACTGCAACATCAATTCCCTGTGAGAGATCCATTAGAATCAGTCCGGTGACTTCGGAATCGTCTTCGCTGGAATTATAGGCTGGCTACGCCGCAAGGCGAAACCCGACTTCTGCAGCGTGTTTCCGGCTGCCCCGCGGCAGTAACAACGGCAGGAAATGAGGATCAAAGATTTGCAGCCGCGTTCTGCTTCAGAAAATACGACGACTGTCGAGCAGCAGCGTTACCGGCCCGTCGTTGAGCAATTTCACGTGCATATGAGCCTGAAACGTACCGGTTTCCACTGGCAGGCCCATTCCTCTGAGTTCTGCGGCCACACACTCGTAGAGCTCGATCGCTTTGTCCGGCCTGGCCGCCTGCACAAAACTGGGGCGGCGTCCCTTACGGCAGTCACCATAAAGCGTGAACTGGCTGACCAGCAGCACTGCCCCGGAAACATCTGCCAGCGCGAGATTCATTTTGCCTTCCGTGTCCTCGAAAATACGGAGCCCGGCGATTTTTCCGGCAATCCAGATCACATCCTGCTGAGTGTCATCCTCCGCGATGCCCAGCAGTATCATGAAGCCCATCCCAATCTGCCCTGTGATTTGCCCATCAACAGTGACGGACGCTTCGGAAACTCGCTGGATCACCGCGCGCATGAGCGAGGACTTTCTTTACTCGACAGGAACTGATCCGGATGAGGTACCTTCAGCATTCGCAAGAAATCGTTCCGGTTCAAAACCAGTGATCTCGATCGGCGGAGTCTCGCCACAAAGCAGGGCGGATGCAATTGCTGCAGTCCCGGGAGACATCTGCAGACCGGACCGAAAATGACCGCAGGCAATCACGACATTTTCAAAACCCGGCAGAAAACCAATCGCCGGCAACTCATCCGGACTGCCCGGACGCAGACCGGCCCATTGATGAACAAGGGGTAAACCGGCTAGTTCAGGCACAACGTCTGCAGCGAATCGGAGGAGTTCCTGAACCCCCTGCTCCGTCGTTTCGCACTGAAAACCAACATGCTCTTCTGTTGAGCCGACAAGAATCAAACCATCCTGTCGCGGCACAAGATACCGACGGCCCACTTCAAGAATGCACGGCAGCAGATCAGGAGCACCACGCAACTGGGCTATCTGACCACGGACAGGTTGCACAGCAAAGCCCGGAGAGTACCTGGAGAGCAATTCTGAAATCCATGCCCCACAGCAGAGCAGCATTTTTTGAAACTCGAATCGCTGTTCGCCAATTTCAATCCGACCACTGCTGATCTGCTTCGTCAACGGCGGACATGCACAGTCGGAAAGGATCTGAACGCCCAACCGGCGACAGGCTTCCAGCAATGACTTCAAATGCCGCGGGTTGCGTACCTGAGCCTGCTCCGGAAGCTCGACAGCAAATTGCCAGGCGGGCCCAATCTGTGGACACCGGGATTGCAGGGACCGAACATCATGCAGTTCCGCAACCGCACCATCCTGCTGCCATTTGTGAGCCTCACGCTGCGCCTCGTCGTACCGCTGAAAAAGCAGCATCGCACCACACTGGACGAATTCATTATCCAGACACTGCAGCTCCTGCAACTGCCGGTTAACAGCCGGCCACAACTGACAGCTAAGCGAGCGCAGTCGCAATTCGGCTGATTCAGACGTTGTTCTGAAGCCCGGCGGCAGCATTCCCGCTCCCGCCCACGATGCCTGCTGTGCAGGACTGGTCTGGTCAACAATGATCACCGTCGCGCCACGAATCGCAAGCTGCAATGCCGTTGTTAGGCCATTGACACCGGCCCCGACGATCAGCACATCACAAGTCTGTACGACCATTCTGCAACCACGATCTGACAGTGTTGACGATCTCAGCAGGACCTCGAATCAGCCGCAGCAAAGACCTCGATCCACAGAGCACAACGACTGCCCCGCCCTGCTCATCCCAACCACAAATTACTTTTGGCCGATGCACCACAATGTCTCACGACGCTGCAAGCCTTCGCCACTTGCGGTGCGGATGTACAACCGGTTGTCCGCAGCCACGATTGATGCAAAAGCTGAGGTGCCCAGCCGATTGCGGGCAATCTGCCGAAACTCATCCGGGGTCGCCTCGATGACCCAGATGCTTCCATCTTCGCTGGGAGCAAAAATTCGATCGCCGACCAGCAGCGGTGAAGCGCTTACCGGACCTCGCAGCCGCCGCTTCCACATCTCCTCCCCGGTTGAGGCATTCCAGCAATAGAAGATCCCCTGATCACTGAAGGCGTAGATGTAGCCAGCATGTGTCAGCATTGACTGTTCATAGCACTTCACACTGTTCTTCCAGACAAGTCCGGATCCATCGGCCTTCACTGCAGCAGTTTCCGGGTCCGGATAACCACCGCTGGCAATAACCAGATCATCCGTCCAGATGCAGGTTCCACATGTTGCCATGGTCAGACAGGGAGTCGACCAGAGCTGCTGTCCGTTTGCAGGGTCGTAAGAGGCAATCTGCCGACTTCCGCTCATTAACAACTGCGGACGTCCTTTCAGAGAAGCAACGATCGGTGACCCCCAGTTTAGCATTTTGGGGCGTTCCTGACTCCAGACGGCCTGACCATCGGACAAAGCCAGTGCAGTGATCCATGACACGGTGTCACATTCACCGGAAACAATCAGTGTCTCTCCAAAAATCGTCGGCGATGAGGCGTATCCGTACTCATAGATCTTAGGATCAAATCTCCCGGCAGTTTTTCTCCAGACAATCTGCCCGTCCAGATCCAGTGCCACCACTTCGATCTGCTTGTGATGACAGAATGCCGCGAAAATATGCTGACCGTCAGAAGCGACCGACGACGAGGCGTGAGTGTTCTTGGGGTGCAGTTTCGGAAACCCGCCGCGAGCAATGCTGGTGGTCCACAACAATTTGCCGCTGGATCGACCGAACGCCACAACCGACTGTATCTGCTGCCCCTCATCCGCCGTACAAAGAACAACCAGATCACCAATGATGACCGGTGAGGAATGCCCGCGCCCGGGGACCTCTGTTTGCCAGATCACATGGTCATTCGGACCAAATCTGTCAGGGATCGCCTGTCCGGCTGCAGCAATATTCAGACCACCCGGACCACGCCACTGCAGCCAGTCCTCCGCCACAAGTGTTGTTGCGGTCAGCGTACAGCACACTGCGACGACAGCCACACTGGACAGGAATCGTCGTACAACAAAGACGGAAGGCATCTGAAAACCTTTTTTTGAAGGACAGGCGAATTGGTCTGTCGCCGGAACTCAGGATGCAACTGCACACGAAAGTCACAGCCCAGCGTCAATGACCGAAGGTTCGTACTCCGGGACAAGTCCGTCAAGCACCAGTTGTCGAATCCGCCGCAGATCTTTGGATCGACAACCCGAGCAGTGTCTCGCTTCTGTAATGGTTCAGAGGAGTCCACCGAGATTATCTGTTGGAAACTCTCTGCCGGGACCGGTGAGATTCCTGTCGCGGACCGCTACACTCAGGGGACCCGGCTGCTGAAACGGATTACGACACTCGAACATTCGTGGGGTCTGTGAAGGCGGCCAACTCATTTCATGGCGGAGAATACTGCGTTGCAATCCCAGGACCCACCTGCACACACATGGCTGCTGTTGCTCGATCATCTGGAATTCGCAGACCTGCATACAGTCGATGATCGCCCGCAGCTGATCCCGGACCCGGTCCAGGCCCGCGCGGTCTGTTTTGAACAGTACTATTTGCAGGATTCGCGGCAGAGCATGGCCACGGCCGAGATGGCGTCCGAGTTGATGAAGGCAATTCTTGCTGCACTGCCCGCTTCTGTGCGGTGCCAAATTATTTCGGGAGATGGTCCGGATCAGGCTCAGGTGATGCAACGACTGAGACCCGAACACCAGGCAAGGGTACTTTGGACCGCTGTCAAATCGACCGATCTGTCTGCAGCTGTCACGCAGGCGGATGCGAACTGCGACTTCCACGTGTGCCTGATGTCGTCGCAGGCTCTGCGCGAATCCGGCGGGCTGGCAGATGTGGTGGCAACAATCGATGGACTCGGAAGCAATGTCTCGAGGCTTCACACGCCCCGGATTCTGATCACAGGCCTGCAGGGCAGAAGATCTGTTGAGCAGTCAGGGCAACCTGCTGCAGACGATGCTCAGATGCACCTTCCCCTGCTCTACTGTGCCGATTCTTTACAGACGGACATCGTTCAGGGTGTTTGCGGAAGCGGGGACCTGCCCTGCACCGTTGCCGAACTTCTTAACAGCGAACGACCGATGAATCGCAGCGAACAAACATCGAGCCAGCATTATCTGCAGCAGCCGATGAGCCTGCTGGATATCCTGCGAAATGTGCCCGGACCCGCAAACCGGCTGTTGCCCATTCAGGGTGATGACTGGCAGGCCTGGCGAACACAGACCTGCCTTGTCTGGCAGCCCACTCAGACAGAGCAGGATCGCGTGACAACAGCCCCACACCTTTATCTCAAGCCGGAAGACCGCTGGAACCGCAACGACCTGTCCGGCACATACGCAGTAACGCTGGACGAAATCGTTAGAGCCGCTGCGCACACGGAAGAACGCGTGGATACCTTCCCGGAATAACCGATCTCCGGTTGCAGGTGCAGTCGCTGTCACGGGCGGATTCCAAACCAGTGCAGCTACTGCAAATTTCTCGCATGACCGCTTCCCGATCGGGTACAGACAACCGTACCACGGGCCAACCTGTCAAATCATGTCGAGTTTGCGATGACGCCGTTGTGGAGGCCGGGCACAGTCGGAACAAATCCCATGCACCTCCAACCGGTGACCGCTCATACGAAATCCATGATCGGCGGCAACACGCGACAGCACGTCCGAAATCTCGGCGTTCTGAAACTCCACCAACTGCTCGCAGCGAGTGCAGATAAAGTGGTCGTGCTGCGGATATCCGTAATCATGTTCGTAGACCTCGCGGTCATTGGAACGTGCCACGCGGCGAATCAGCCCCGCGTTCTCAAGTTCCTTGAGTGTCCGATACACTGTTGCTCGACTCACGCGTCCACCATCGCGCCCGGGCTGTGTCAGGCGTGATACGATCTGATCCGAATCAAAATGTTCATGGTCGGCAAAAATCTCGCGGACGATGGTTTCACGTTCCTGTGTCAGGCGTTTTCCACGTGTCGACAGAAACTCCCGGAACTTCTCGACAGGAGAAACCGTAACTTCCGTGGGCTCCAGTTCAGGACTCGTTTGTTCGCTCACGATAACGTAACTTTGATGCAGATGAGATTGTCGCGGGTACACGTGGCTGAACAGCCGAGATCAACGCCGCGTTGTGCGAAGATGTTCAAGTGACGGGGGCACTGCAAGCGCGGAGAAGTTTGCTTGTGCCTGCCAACAGTTTGAGGAGAAGCAGCATGAAATGCAGCAAAACGTGGCCGGATGCGGCCAGTTCGCTTTGAATTCGAAAAGACGAGAAAGTCGCAGGGCTCTGGCCAAATTTTAGGCAGATCACCCCGAATGACAACGCCGTACTGGATCAGGCGAGACCATCTTCATCGGAAATAACCCGTTGCAGCATGCGTGAACAGGCCGCTTCAAAGATCTCTTCTGAATCATACTCTCCGGCCTCAACAGCTTTTTTGATCGCCTGGAGACGTTCTTCACGGCTGCTGAACTGCCTGTCGCCTGCAGTCAGACCTTTGCCGGACTCGTTCGGTGCAGTCGAGTCCGCTTTTGGCTGTGAGTTCGGTTGCTGATCAGAGCAAGGGTTATTCATAGCAAAATAACACCGACAGGAGCGTGATGTGCGGAGGCATGATCTGCTGATCCAAGTGAACGACAGGGTGTCCGGTTTCAGCACCAGTGCAGCAGTTGTAGCTGCGGGTGAAGCAACAGATTACAGCTTGGCGATTTGGCAAAACTGCCGGATATCCCTGCAAACGACACAGGGGGAAACGGCCTTAAGACCACCCTGCCCTGCTCTTCCCATTCCGAATCGTAGGCCCCCGGGATAACTTGGTCCAGCACCAGACCGACAGAACTCCTCTGAAGTCGGGATGCAGACGAAGAGATCGGGATTTTCGCACAAATTGCTTGAGCGAGGCTTCGTGCGTTCAACGTGATCGTCCCCTAACCTCGTGCCGAAGTTCGGCTTGTGTGGGTAGCGCGGGGTATGAACGTTGTGAACCGCAAACTCCAGAATTTCGATGCGGAATGGCTGCAGACCTTTTTCTGCTGCAGAAGTTCCTTCAGGATACGTGCCAGAACGGGTCGCACGGCTGACAAAGCCGGGCCGCAGCATCAGTCCACGGGCGTTTTTCTCCAGGAGCTTCCCATGCATTTGCATTATACCATCGCGCGGATCCTACTGGGATTTTTCTTCCTGTCCGCTGTCAATGCTGCTGATCCGGTGGCCGATATCGAAGCCTGGCTGAGGGAGAATCCACTCTCAGATGCCGCACTACAGGAATTTACGAAGCAACCTGTTGCGGCCCAGCAACTCACAGCCGCTCAGGCAGACGAGGCAGCACGGCAGCTTTGGTCTGCGAGAGCAGAATTTCTCCGCAGCGATCGTCGGCAGGAACTGGATAGTCGCAGGCTCACTCTGGGTGATCTCGAAATGCCGTTCTGGTACAAGCGTTTCGGAGAGCCTGCGGAAACTGGTGCTCGACTGTTTATCTCCATGCATGGCGGCGGAGGGGCACCACCAGCGGTTAATGACCAGCAATTCGAAAATCAGAAGCGTCTGTATCAGCCCAGGGAGGGAATCTATCTGGTCCCTCGGGCCCCGACGAATACGTGGAACCTCTGGCATCAGGGACATATCGATCGTTTCTTTGAGCGTCTGATTACAGACCTGACAGTCCTCGAAGGAGTGGACCCGGATCAGGTCTACATTATGGGATATTCCGCGGGTGGCGATGGTGTCTACCAGCTGGCGCCTCGCATGGCTGACCGACTCGCTGCAGCGTCAATGATGGCCGGCCATCCCAATGAAGCTCGCCCTGAAGGTCTGCGAAATATCGGCTTCACGATTCACATGGGAGGCGAGGACAATGCCTACTCCCGAAATCAACGGGCGGCAGACTGGAAACAACGGCTTGCGGGTCTTCAGGAATCCGATCCCGAAGGATACCGACACTCGGTCACTATTCATCCCGGCATGGGACACTGGATGCAGCTGAAGGATCGTGTTGCTGTCCCGTGGATGAGTGAGTTCCGCAGAAATGTCTGGCCGGACAAAGTTGTCTGGGTCCAGGATGACGTTGTGCATCAAAGATTTTACTGGCTGCAACGCAATCCCGCAGACTGCCGCGCCGGAGACCGCGTGGACGCTTCTGTTGAACAGGGAAGAATACGCATCACTGCCAATCGGGACATGGCGTTGACACGGCTGCTTCATGATCACCTCGCTAACCTCGACGCACCGCTGACGGTCCAGTTCGCTGATGGCAGTGAGCAAACATTCGAGGCCGTTCGCACCGCGGCGACGATGGCAGAATGTCTGCTGCAAAGAGATGACCCCGGTGCAATGGCTCGGGCAAAAATTAAAATCGATGTTGCAGCAGCGACAGGCGAGTGAAGCAGGAATATGCAGGACCCAAATCACGACAGCAGGGCGCCGGTTGAGGGTGGGTGCAGGATGGACAGCCGACAGGAATTCCCCAACCTTTGCCAGGCAATTGATGACGGGATCCGTCGCCGTCTGCACACAGGATTGCAGGTCTATATTTCCCGCGACGGTCACACGCTGCTTGACAGCGGCTTTGGCGAATCGAGTGAGACAATCGCTGTAACGGCGGAAACCCGAATGCTCTGGCGCAGTGCCGGGAAACCGCTGACTGCTGCCCTGCTGCTGATGTTACTGTCGGAACAGCAGCTTTCCGTTCAGCTGCCGCTGGGTGATGTGCTTCCGGCGGCTGGTGACAAGGGCCGATTGACACTGCAGCAATTGCTCACACATCAGGGTGGGTTCCCGGAAACTGATACAGGATGGCCACACGTTTCGTGGGATGAAAGCGTACAGCGGGTGCTGGATACTCCGGGCACTCTTGCTCCGGGTTCAGCGGCCTACCATCCCCAAAGCAGCTGGTTCCTGCTGGCGGAGGTGATCCGCTGCCTCGACTCCGGTCCTCGTGAAACTCGTCGTGACTTTGCGGTCGTTCTGCGGGAGCGTCTGCTGCAACCGGCGGGACTGCTGCAAACATCATGTGGTGTTGGCGAACAGGCCGCCGGCCAAAACGAATTGCGGCTGTGTCCGGATCTCTACGAGCGAAAAGGAGGACAGCTGCAGAAATCTGTTTACTCAGCCGGCCCGTGGCGTTCTACGCCGTCTGCCGGTGGAAATCTGCGGGGGCCGGTGCGTGAGTTGGGATGCTTCTACGAACTGCTGATGAGACAGGGACGACTTCACAACGGTGCACAGCTGATCCCAGTGGAGAGCATTCGGCTAATGACACAACGGCATCGTACCGGGGCATTCGATTCCGTGCTTCAGCATCAGGTTGATTTCGGACTTGGACTCATCTGTAACTCGGCCCGATACGGAGCTGACACCGTACCCTACGGATTTGGAACGCCGGCATCGGACTCGTCTTTCGGGCACGGAGGTGCACAATGCTCGCTTGGTTTTTGCGACCCGGAACATCGTATCGTCGTTGCATGGGCAGCCAATGCCTTCTGCGGTGAAGGTCAGCACCAGCGGCGTAACCGCCAGATCAATGATGCAATCTGGCGCGATCTTGGCACGAAGTGTTGAATCGCGGTGTTGCTGTCTGCGCAGCAGACCGGCAGGTTCAACAGCGTCCACCGTGACTCGGCGAGGGTTTCACAGGGTTGTCGTTTCTGCACGTTGCCGGTGTACGATTCGGTGCAAGGCGGTAATATTGCTGCCGGAATCTCCGGGCAATGGTTCTCCTGACCAGGGTCATCGTTGGCAAGATGCGGTCAAGCCCGGCAGAACACAGTTTCCAACCCGCCCCTAATCTCTTCAAAGAAGAATGAAACCATGGTACCGGGATTCCGTAAGCGACTTTTATCCGGTGAGAAACTGCCTGGAACGATGCTCACACTGCCGTCGGCAGCAGTAGCAGAAATCCTCGCGGACTCCGGATTTGACTGGCTGTTCGTGGACTGCGAGCACGGCGCAATGGACACGCGTGCAGTACAGGAGATTGTTCAGGCTGTCGGCCATCGCTGCGCCTGCATCGTACGGATCCCTGAACTGAATGAAGGGACCATTAAACGTGTCCTCGACGTGGGAGCGCAGGGAATCATTGTGCCGGCGGTCAACACTGCCGAGGCTGCGGCAGAAACGGTAAAATACTCGAGGTACTCTCCCATCGGTGAACGCGGAGCCGGTATTGGGCGTGCCCAGCGATACGGCCGTGCATTTGCCGAATACACAGCCACGGCCAATGAAGAAATCGTCGTTGTCGTGCAGGCTGAACATCGCCGCGCAGTCGACGCCATTGACTCGATCACAAGTGTGAACGGCATTGACTGCGTGCTGCTCGGCCCGTACGACCTGTCGGCAAGTTTCGGCCTGATGGGGCAGATCGACCACCCGCAGGTTGTCTCAGCCATCGACAAGGTTCTGGAAAACTGCCGAAACAAAGGAATTTCGACCGGGTACTTTGGAGTCACTCCCGAAGTTGTGCGGGAGTATGGCGAAAAAGGATGCACCCTGCTGATTTCAGGGGTCGATGTCACTTTTCTGAGTGCAGGCGCCTCACGAATGCACAAGCAGATGACTCAGCCAGACCCAAAGTCACCTGTCGAACAAACAGGACAGGAAGCCCGGGGGGAATAAACAGGCCAGGCAACCACTCAACGGGCATCCCCTTCACGGAACCGCCAATGTATCGTGTGGCACTGTTGGTGTCTGTTGTTTAGCATTCGATGTACAGGCGACTGAATTCAGAAGGAATCCGTAGGCGCAGCAATGCTGCTCGTTCCTGATCGTTCTTTTCAGATTTTTCACGAATGCCGCAGGCCGCAACAGATGCGGAGGCGACGAATTCGAGAAATCACATTTTCCCGAGCAACCACCGATGCCTCTCAAGACGGACAACATCGAGGATCCTGCTCTGAACCTGACACCCATGATCGATGTGGTGTTTCTGCTGATTATCTTCTTTCTGGTCGGAGCTCGGTTTACTGAGGACGCAGAAGATCAGCAGTTTGACGTGACTCTTCCGGAGGCTGCCCCGCTGCGAACACTGAGTCGCGAACCGGACCCGATGGTCGTCACTGTTCGACAGGATGGTGGCATCAGCATTAACGGCCAGACTCACTCGTCTGAACAACTGCAGACAATCCTTGCTGAGTCGAAAACCGCATGGGATCAGCAGGCGGTCGTGATTCGCGGTGACGGCGACGGGGCATACCAGGGGGTCATCAACGTGATGAGTCTCTGTCATCGTGTCGGGATCAGCCGCATTTCTCTTGCTTTTCGTCCCATCGAGCAGGAGGGCGATGAGCAACCATGAATGCCCTGCGACAACTGCTTGAACAACTGCAGGCTGGCAAACCGTTGTCAGGAGACGAACTCGTTGCGCTCGTCCTTGTCATGTCGATGCTTGCCTCCGCAGCCCATTTGTTCACCATGCTGATCACTCGCTGGGGAGACCGAAACACGGCCATCAAAGCCCTGCTCGGGTCCCTGTTGATTCACAGCGTCTGCTTTCTTGGTCTTGAAGTCTTTGTGCCTCCCACAGCCGCAGCCAGTGACGCGACGCCGGAACTGCCGCCGGAAGACGAGATAACAATCGAGGCTCTGGTGGAAAGTGACCGGGATGTCTCAGTCCCCCAAAGCGGAAACACGGCCCAGCTGGACGCCCCCAGCAGACCGGAAATCCCCCTTGAAAGACTCGACGCACCAACACCGATATTCAGTCAGCCAATGACTCCGGAACGCACACCGGATCCCACGGAATCCATGCAAGCCGACGCCGAAGATCTTACTCAGTACGAGTCGCGGGAAATCACGGAAATGGCTCCTCTGGTGGACGCTGGCATCGAGGGCCGACGGCAGGTTGCTACAACCGACCCTGCAGCGGAACTGCAAACGCAATATGAAGTCAGTCAGGCGGATGTCATGACCGAGCGGATTGAGCGTTTGAAGCCTCGCCCCGGCCGCGACGATTCCTCGGAATCCTCGACGAACCTTGATCGGCCGGCCACCGCCCCACGCCACGATTTTGAAGTCACAGCAGCCGATCGGTCACCCGCAGCAGAATTTTCCGCTTCTGAGGACGCAGTAAAACTACCGCCCCGGATGGACAGTACCGAAGTCGTGGAAAGACCGGCTGCTCCAAATGACAATCAAACATTGATTGACGGTGTAGCGACCCCGAATCCGCAGCCACGCAGCCCCCCCGTTGCGGCGATGACATTTCAGTCCCGACTGCCTCGAAATTCCCGATCTCGTCCGGATGCATCGCCGTCAATGCGCCCGACTCGTACGACGGATCAGATTGCCCGCACACCACTTCCATTAAGTTCAGACTACGAAGATGTGCGTTTGGGAGTCGTCAGCCCGGAATTTGCCGATGCACTTGTCAGCTCAGCTGAGAAAACAGCATTGACACTCCCGGAGATCCGCCGAAGAAGCGGGCCTCCACCAGCGTATCGCCTTCGCGGTGTGCAGAACCGTGCCGATGCAGCTCGTCAGTTTGGGGGCACGCAGGAATCGGAAGACGCCGTGGAGCGAAGTCTCCGCTGGCTCGCCTCAGTGCAGTCTGCAGATGGTCGCTGGGATGCATCTCAGTTTGACTCCGGCCAGGTCAAGCTGGATGAAAACGGAGTCGACCGTGACTATGCCGGCCGTGACGCGGACACCGGCATCACTGCCCTCGTTGTCCTGAGCTTTCTTGGAGCAGGTTACACGCATGAAGAAGGCAAATACGCACTTGAAGTGGACCACGCCCTGGAGTGGCTGATCCGGCAGCAGGATCAGGATGGCAGTCTTTTTGGGAACGCCAGACACTACGCAAGAATGTACTGCCACGGCATGGCGACCTACGCCCTTGCCGAAGCGTGGGCGATGCAGGGATCGATGATTCCCGGCCCCATTGTTGATCCTCTGGGATTCACAACCGGCTGGAGTCTGTCAGAATCCGCCTTATCCATCACGTCGGCCCTTGCCGTCAGCCAGCCGTTGCTGGGAGTCGCAAGGCTGCCGCAGGAGTTCAAAGTGCGAGCCGCTAGTCGCGTAGCAGCGAACTTGCGGCGAGTCTCTGATTCAGATCTGCGGTCTGCCCTGACCCGAGCAGTCAATTTCACAATCGGTCACCAGGACCCCACTGGTGGTGGCTGGCGATATCGACGCGGACAGTCCGGCGATATCAGCATGCTGGGCTGGCAACTCATGGCCATTAAGAGCGCCGAGCTGGCCGGGATTGGGATCCCCCCGGTCGTCCGCACCAGAATGTCCACCTTCCTCGATCAGACAGCGCAGGGCGACGCCGGAGGTCTCTTTGGCTATCGACGTACAACCAGTTCTGCCGGTGTTCGTTTTGAGCCTCCCACTCCGACAATGACCGCCGAAGCTCTTTTTTGCAGACAGATGCTGGGCAGTGAACGCGAATCTGCGGCGACGCGAGAGGCTCTCGGGTTACTCGTGCGAAATCCCCCTCGCATTTCGCGGACGAATTACTACTACTGGTACTATGCCTCACTTGCGATGTTTCAGCAGGGAGGACCGGCGTGGACTCAATGGAACAGAATGATTCGCGAGTTGCTTGTCGACACTCAGGTTGTCAGCGGACAGATGGCCGGAAGCTGGGCCCCGAATGATCCGTGGGGGCGCTACGGCGGTCGCCTCTATTCAACAGCCCTGGCAACCCTGACTCTGGAAGTCTACTATCGATTCCTGCCGCTGTACCAACTCGGTCGTGGCAACGACGTAACATCCGGCAGCCTGCCCTGATCTCAGAATCCAACGAAACCCAGCAGAGCTCTCTCGCCAAAGTTGGGGTGACCGATTCCGCGACAGAATACCAGCAGGGTTGAATTCCGCGTTGCAGCCGCAGCCAGCGGACAAGTCCTCCAATCCTCTTCAGGGCTCCAATCCTCTTCAGGGATTGTTCGCTTGAAATCGCGTAGGAGGTCCGCCGTAAGTCTCCTGCAGACCTCTCAACTGCCTGCCATACGCGTCCATCGGATTCCCCTGTGGACTCATGGAACGAGTGCCGTTCGGCCCCTGCTGCAGGCGAGCACCGTCGCCTCCCATCATGCGTCCTGCTGCCTCCACTGGGAGCAGCCTTTCCGGAGCCGGCCACCCGGATCCATTAATCACCGAACTGCCCGGAGCAACGGTTGAATAGGAACCTGTCTCACCGCTCTCCACGATGCGCTGCAATTCACGGAGAGTGTTCTCAGCTTCCGTTCCTGATTGACCGACGGGAAACAGAACGCCTGGGCCAGTATTGATGCCGTTGGAATTGATTTGTCCCTGAGGAACGCCAGAGACTTCGCGATTCACGTAGCCGGCAGGAGCCCCCTGCCCGCGGTTCTGCAGCAATTCAGACTCCGGCGTTTGTCGCGTTCCCGCCGGCTGTGCAGGTCTCGTTAACCCGCTGGCATAGGAGCCGCCAGGAGCCGTCCGGGGATCTGCCTGCCAAACACCACCAGCCCCTGAGTAGACGGGCATTGCTGAACGCATTTGAGTCGGTCGTGAGTAGACGGATGTTTCGGGTGACCGGTCAAATCGATCTCCCGAATCAAAACTGCGATTGTCTAACTGTTGTTGAAGATCACGAAAATCGCTGACAGAGCGACCATCACCGGGATACGGGGGAGCATCGGAATAGAGGCGATCGCCGGCAGGACGCGGCGGGGGCAATGATTCGCGGCTTCCTCGGGCTTCGTTTACGCTCGAAGATGCGTATCGAAATCGATCGTCTTCGCGAGACGCGGATGCGCGTGAAGAACGACTCTGTTCGGGGTAACCACGATCGCTCGCCGGGCGGCTGTTATTTCGGTCCTGTCGACCGAGTTCATCGCGTCTGTCGTCACGGTAACGGGCATCGCTCTCGTAGCGTCTGTCGTCGCGGTAACGGGCATCGCCCTCGTAGCGCCCGTTGTCGCGGTAACGAGCATCGCTCTCGTAGCGCCCGTCGTCACGGTCACGGGCATCACTCTCGTAGCGTCTGTCGTCGCGGTAACGAGCGTCGCTCTCGTAGCGTCTGTCGTCGCGGTCACGAGCATCGCTCTCGTAGCGTCTGTCGTCACGGTAACGAGCATTGCTCTCGTAGCGTCCGTCGTCACGGTCACGGGCATTGCTCTCGTAGCGTCCGTCGTCACGGTCACGGGCATCGCTCTCGTAGCGTCTGTTGTCGCGGTCACGGGCATCGCTCTCGTAGCGTCTGTTGTCGCGGTAATCAGGACTACGCTCGTAACGTCCGTCGTCACGGTAACGCGAATCGCGTTCGGGCATCCGGCGTTCATTCGGCCGGCGATTGTCTGCATAGTACTGATAACCGGTCTGGGTCACATTTCCATCTTCTTCCGAACTCACCTCGTCGGTTGACTCCAATTCTCTCCGGGATGAAACCGGCACCTGAGCATTTTTTTCGTCTGAAGGCAGTGACTCACGGGATTGTTCTGAGATCAAAGGGACTGCTGCCGGCGGTGCTTCAACGGGACCTTCAAGTGCAAAACCGCTGCCGTCGCCAATCCCTGCATGGTTGGGACCGGGGTACATTGCCTGCGTTGAATCGCTGCGATCATCATTTCCGCCTGTGCCGCGCAAACTGGCGCGATCGGGTCGCGACGGAGGAATCGCACCGTAGGCTGGTAACTCTTTGATTTCCTGAACGGCCTCAGCACGTTCTCTTCCCCGCCGCACAAGATCCTGAATTCGCTGCACATCCGCTGGCAGATCGGTACCGGGATCACTCAAGGGCGACCTTGAGAATTCCCCATTCATCTGCTCCTGCAAATCGTTGAATACCTGCAGTGCATCTGCAGAGTCAGGGAAAACCTCATTGATTTGCTTCATCGACGCAGATGGATCACCGCGTTTCAATTCAAGAAGCGCGAGGTTCAGGTGTGCCTGTTGCTGATCCGGATCAATTTCCAGCGATCGGTGCAGATAGTCGTCAGCTTCAGCATGACGACTTTGCAGGATGTATGAGTAGCCGACGTCCGACAGCAGGCGGGGGTTGTCTTTCTGGCTCTCCAGGGCGCGTTTGTAGTGTCTCTCAGATCGTTCCCAGTCCTGCTTCAAATCAGCAATCATCGCAAGTCCGTGATGTGCTTCCCATGCTGCAGCGTCCCCCGCAAGTGCCTCAGAAAACGCCTGTTCGGCATCTTCCAAACGCTGTTCGCGCAGAGCAGCCTTACCGCGTTCCACGAGGAACGAGGCAGGTGAATCCACAACGGGTACCGGGGGAACAACACTGTTGTCGGATTGTTTAACGAACGGTAATCGCGAGAACAGTCCGGGCCCGTCAGGCCTGATCTCAGGCAGCGAACGCGGCACCGCAGTTAGCCATCGATTCCAGATCCCATCGCTGCGGCAACCGGAAACTGCGAAAACGGAAACAGCAATCAGAATCAAGGACAAAAAACGGCTGCGCCCGGGTAGCTCATCAATGCACATCTCGAATTCCAGGTTGCAGATAGGCGAAGTCATCAAACCGCCTCAAAGAAACGCAATTTCACCGCGGAGAAGCAGCACTTAGCGAAAAGACGATTCATCTCGTTGGATTTGATCTCGCAATCACTGACTCGCCGCGTACAGAGGCTTCAACGCGCCCCAGAGACCGCCCATTGTTTGTAGGGCAGCCGATCCGCAAATGTCGAGATGCATCAAAGCCCTTTTGGGCAACTGCGATGATGCGAAGAATCTGCAGGGGGGCATCGTGGTGGCTCACTGGCAATTCCTGCCGAACGACCTCTGTTTTACGTAAAAAGCAGCCCAAGAACACCCATACCATAAAAGGTGTATTCGACGTCGGGTTGGCGATCCCAGGCAGCGCCCCGAAACCCCCCGGACGACACCTGCAGATCGTTTCGCACGTATCTCAGTATCCTGGCGGGCGGAATCACGTCCTTCACTCCGAGATCCTGAGCCGTCAACAGCCCTGTGAAAGTGCTGAGTCCATCAGCGAAGTCAATCCGGGTGTTAGCCTGAAAACCACCTTCCGTGCTGACAACATCCCCGAGAAAACCAAGTACATCTTCTCTCGTTTCCTCGTCCAGCGATCCCCGACTTCGCAGGAGTGCTACAGCAGCGGCCGTCGGATTTGTTCCGGAACGCTTCATCGGGGCAATTTCCACAAAGCCGCCATCGTCTCTTTGGCGGTCATACAGGAATTGGATGAGGGCGTTGGGACGCGGCATCTCCTGCCCCAGTAACTCCAGCGTCAGCGAAATGAGAAAGGAATGGTATGTACTCCCCAGAGCGCCCTCTGCGGCCTTGGCAAAACCACCATCAGATCTGCGCAGAGCCATTTGACCTGCAACCAGATTGTGGATCAGGTCATCCGGCTGATCCTCCATCAGGTCGCCCCCGCCACTTGCCTGAACAACCGCAGCGGAATAGAGCCAGCTGAGCAGGTCGATTGTTGCCAGCTCAATCGGATCATGCCCCCGCAGATATAACGCGAGTGCATCTCGAACGTCATCCGGAAAGCCGCCGGAAACAGCGAGTGCTCGCACGGCAAAACCGGTGTAGTAGAGATCAGCGTCACCCTCGCGTCCCCGAAAGCCTCCCGCGCTGGTTTGCTGCGCGAGAATGAATTCTCGATGCGGATGCAGGTCAAGTCCCCGGAGAGCACTCAAGCCACGAGCGATGCGATCAGCCAGATGAAGCAGGTACATACGGTTCTTCGATTCTCCGAGGGACGATCACTGGAATGTCCGATTGTAAGGACTGTGTTGGCAGAGGCCAGCCCTTGCCACGGCCAGGGAAAATTCTCGCGAGCATTGGCCCACCGTTTGCGGATACAGGCAGGCCTCCCCAGAAGTTTAGCTCCCGACACAGAAAACACTGAGTAAGCAGGTCAGATTCAATTGGTGGAGGTGGTGATAAAGCAACCACGCGTCCCCCAAAAGCAACAGCGGGATTCCAGAGATCAACCGAACCTTATCGTCGCAATGATCGACCGATCCCATGTTTTCCGAAACTGTGCCTGCACTTCAATAAACATGAACTATTCTCGGGTATGCGAGGTGTTACGGAAAGCTGCCACAGTGCATCATCGATGCGGTTGTGGGATTACAGCAATCCAAAGACACAAACTACTGGCAACAGAACTGCCAATAGCTGTCAGCTTCGCCCGATTAAGAAGCAGGACAAGGTTCCGTCAACATGCGCAGTTATTTCACCATATCAGCCCGGCGCGTCGAGAATCTGCGGCAACAGTTCCACGACGATCTGCGCCGTGGAGTCGCTGCGGTTGAAACCGCTGTTTGCCTTCCATTTTTGATCCTGATGGTCTTTGCCGGCGTCGAGTTCTCCAACGCAGTTTTTCTGAAACAAAGCGTAAATCTTGCCGCCTTTGAAGCAGCCAAAGTTGTCGTCCAGCCGGGCCAGCACAGTGACCGGGCTGTGAATCGAATCGAGGACATTCTTACGTCTCGTGGTGTCACCGGAGCTGTATACAACATCAGTCCGCCAGTCGACCACCAGACGGCTCGCGGTGTTCCAATTACGGTCACCGTCTATGCACCCGCAAACAGTCTCTCTATGGGCCCGATCTCCTTCATGAGCGGCAGAATCATGACTTCGACCGTCACCATGGCAAGGATGTAGAAACAGCGGTTCACACAGCGTGTCCAGTTTTCATAAACGCACCAGAACACTCCAGCAAGCAAGTACAGGAGAGAGAAATGAGGCTATCGAGAACCGCGAATCTGAATCTCGCCCGCCTTCGGAAGCCGGAACGCCGTGGTGCAGCCCACGTGATCATTGGCACGATGTTGTTTACATTCGCAATGATGACCGCATTCTCTGTCGACTTTGCTTACATGCAACTGGTGCGAACAGAATTGCGCAGCGCGACCGATGCGGCAGCAAAGGCCGGCGCGGAAACGCTGGTCCGAACCCACAGCCCCGAACAGGCAATCGCAGCGGCGGTCGATTACGCCAGCCGAAACACCGTTGGTGGACGCGATTTTGAGATCGCTCCTGAAGATGTCATTCTTGGCAGAGCATCCGCACTGGCAAACGGTCAGTGGGAATTCGAAGAAGGCGCCATCCCTTACAACGCGGTTCGAGTGAAGTCCAAAGTCGGCGGTACGGGAGTTTTTGCTCCAGTTCAACTGTTCTTCAACGGAGTCACTGGTGTCGACGGGTTCTCAACGACTTCTCAGGCGACAGCAGGTCAGCAGGAAATTGAAATCTGCCTCTGTATCGACCGCTCGGCATCAATGAGTTACGACATGCGTGGTATCGACTACCGCTTCGCCCGGCGTAATCCCCTGCTCTACCCGCGTACTTATTACCCCTCAGGTTTGTGGCGAAACATTTGCTCGCCACCCCACCCAACCGGCAGTCGCTGGGCCACGGTCAATTCCGCTGTCCAGGTCTTCCTGAATCAAGTGTCCACTTCCAGCGCTCCGCCACGAACCAGCCTGGTCACCTGGAGCTCCGAGGCGACTCTCCCCTTCTACCCGGAGACTTCCGT
>Ga0213858_10000218_pt1 | contig 28147 bp, 30 predicted proteins | sample PICome_FD_160122 | JGI IMG/M metagenome (GOLD analysis project Ga0213858, IMG submission 160122) | Coastal seawater microbial communities near Pivers Island, North Carolina, United States - PICO245 | ecosystem: Environmental > Aquatic > Marine > Coastal | place: USA: North Carolina | collected... | reverse complement strand
GCACTCATGTACTGTGTGGTACGACACAGTAGACAAACAAACGGTATTGCAATTCAAACTGGTTTACATAAGTTATTGATATTGCTTACGTGGATACACAATTGGTGCAGACATTAGGAACCAAACCCTCTCCTTGGGCACCATTATCGCATTAAATATACTATTCATAATATTGATATTTATAGCTTTATTCATAGATAGTAATTTACTAACTGTGTTAGCTAAGGCTAATATCTGGATGCATTTTTTTTTAAGTTCTGCGAAACATGCCTGAACAATTGTTAGTTCAGATTATCTGTTTAGTTGAATAATATTAGGCAGATTCTTTTTAGTAAGAAAGACTTGTATTTAAAAATATTAACCACTTTAATTTTGCATCGTTCCGCAAATTAAACTATAAAAAAGATATATTTCAAATTTACGTGTCCAATATAGTAAGATGTAATTCCGTCTTGGAGTAGCTGGGTCGAATGATTAACTATAATGAAGCATTTAATAGTGCGAGATTAGTTCCGGGAGCTCATAAGTACATCTCTGACTGGAAAAAAAATGCGGAGAATTTCCGTAATTCGATGTTAGAACAGAGCAAAGCTGAAATTGATTTCGAGTACAGTGATAACATAGACTGTAAAATGGATATATTTTACCCTGGTCCTTATGCAAAAGCGAGCATGATTTTCCTGCATGGCGGATTTTGGACAGATTATAACAAGTCTTACTTTTCACATCTAGCTATGGGTCCTGTGTTAAACGATATTCGTGTGGTTATACCAGACTTACCAAAGTGTCCGGATTTTACTATTCCTGAAATTGGAAATGAGTTTGTAAAGTGCTTAAAAACCGTGTCTCGGCGATTTAAGGGTGATATAATTTTGGTTGGTCACCAATCGGGTGCTCAGTTTGCTGGCAAGATGGCTTGTAAGGATGTGCTTCCAGAAGAAATTATGTCTAGAATAAATACTGTTATGGCTATTTCTCCTATATCCGATTTGCGGCCGCTGGTTTTTACCAGGCGAAAAGATGATTTACATTTGACTGAAGAAATAGCAGAAAATGAAAGCTTGGTTGATCAAGAGTTGTCTGAGAATATCCCTGTAACCATATGGGTGGGTACCGATGAACGGGAAATTTATCAAGAGCAAGCTAAGCAATTGGCTTCAAAATGGGGTTGCCCCTGGTTTAAATCTAAAAATAGGCATCATTTCGATATTATTGACGGCTTAGAGACAAAATCCACTCAATTAATGAGTGTTCTTTTGAGTAGTTTGGAAAAATAGATTTAGTTTAAATCTTATCTAATCATCAAATTGATTTTTAATAAATTTGGTGGAATGTCGACTTATATACGGCGTGACTGACGCGAGACAATTTATCCTACCTCAATTTGTATAATAATGTTGACTTTCTATGTGAGGAAAATACGCTCTAAACTGGGGAGAGGACAATACACTGCGGTTTATCAAAGCCAAGCCAATTTTTACTACAGTAAAACGCCACGTTTGTTATCGAAGTAGGTCCCCTAATATTAATTAGACTTTTCCGCATGGCAATTTTTGCCACGCTAAACTATTGAATGGAGATATATATGTTAGATAATTCTACACTATTTGTTTACCCAGGTGACGATGGCGCGAAATTAATGCCAAAAAGCAGATATGAAAATTTTATTGGTGGTGAATGGTGCGCGCCAAAAGACGGGAAATACTTTGAAAATACTTCACCAACTACTGGAAAAGTAATTTGTGAAATTCCGAGATCTAATTCTAAAGACATCGAGTTAGCTCTAGATGCTGCCCATAAGGCAGCTCCTGATTGGGGTAAAACTGGTCCCGCAATAAGGGCGAATATTTTACTTAAAATAGCAGATCGTATTGAAGAGAATACTGAAATGCTTGCTCTTGCAGAAACTCTTGATAATGGGAAACCAATTAGAGAAGGTCATGCCGCTGATATTCCTTTAACAGTTGACCATTTTAGATATTTTGCAGGCGCCATTCGTTCTCAAGAAGGTACAATCGGCAATATTGATGGGATGCAATCTGGGGGTGGAAACTCTGCTCTTGGAATGATGGCGTATCATTATCCAGAACCACTTGGTGTTGTCGGTCAAATTATACCGTGGAACTTCCCCATACTAATGGCTGCATGGAAGCTTGCACCGGCGTTAGCAGCTGGTAATGCTGTAGTTTTAAAACCTGCTGAGCAAACGCCATTTTCTATCTGTATTTTGATGGAATTAATAGAAGATTTACTACCTCCCGGGGTTGTTAATATTGTTCAAGGGTTCGGTGTGGAAGCAGGTAAGCCATTGGCTTCAAGTAATCGTATTGCAAAAGTTGGTTTTACCGGTGAAACGACAACCGGGAAACTTATTATGCAGTATGCTTCAGAAAACCTTATTCCAGTCACACTAGAGCTGGGCGGTAAAAGTCCAAACATATATTTCAAGGATGTTATGGATGGAGATGACGCATATATTTCGCGATGTGTAGAAGGCTTCTTGCATGCTTACTTTAATCAGGGCGAGGTTTGCACATGTCCATCTCGAGCCGTTATTCATGAAGATATTTACGAGCCGTTTATGGCTATGGTTGAAGAGCGAGTAAATATGCTGAATTGCGGTACTCCCTTTGATCTCAATACCCAAGTTGGTGCTCAAGCCTCAAATGAACAATTTGAAAAAATTATGTCCTATATGGATGTTGGTGTTCAAGAAGGTGCAAAAGTTCTGTTGGGCGGCGGAAAGCGTCAGATGGAAGGGTCGCTTAGTGGTGGTTATTATGTCGCTCCAACTGCTTTCAAGGGAGATAATTCAATGAGAATCTTCCAAGAAGAAATATTTGGACCGGTAGTATCAGTCACCACGTTTAAAGATGAAGCAGAGGCATTATCGATAGCCAACGATACCCTTTATGGCTTAGGTGCTGGTGTTTGGTCACGAGATGCAAATACATGCTATAGAATGGGTCGAGGCATCCAAGCTGGTAGAGTTTGGGTGAACAACTATCACTCATACCCTGCACATGCTGCTTTTGGAGGTTATAAGAATTCTGGAATTGGCCGTGAAACCCATAAGATGATGCTGAACCATTACCAACAAACAAAAAATGTTTTAGTGTCTTACGCAGAAGAACCAGACGGATTTTTCTAGGAACTTTGTGCCTCCGCTTTTTCAGCGGGGGCACCCTTAATTACAGAGGATGTTATCATGGTGGAACTGTTGACATTTACTGAAGCTACCGAAGAGTTAGTAAATGAGCTTGTCGATATACATGGCGATTTAGTCTTTCATCAATCGGGAGGTTGTTGTGATGGTTCGGCGCCAATGTGTTTTCCTAGAGACGAATTTAAAGTAGGATCTAGGGATATTTATTTGGGTAAAATAAAAGAGCAACCCTTCTTTATAGCTCATGATCAATATGCTTATTGGGAGCATACACAGCTAATTATTGATGTCGTGCCTGGCAGGGGTGGAATGTTTTCTCTTGAGGGCCCCACCGGTAAGCGTTTCCTTACGCGTTCAAAGGTTTTCTCAGATCAAGAATATCAAGAGATCCAAAAAAATCCTCCGTTAAACGCTAGTGATGTCTCAGATATAAATGGTTTGAAAACAACTAGTTAGTTTGTTAGATTACTTTATCAGTTTGAGAAATCATGATTAAAATTTCAATTATAGCTATCTGTTTCAGCCTCTTATTTGTAATGCTAGCTTGGTTCATGCTGCCTAAATTTTTGGAGCAGCCAAAATATAAAGTTGTCAAAAAAGAAAATGATATAGAAATTCGCAAGTATGATAAGATTTTGACGTCTTCAGTAAAAGTGTACGGCAATCAATACAATGCTTTAAGGAAGGGCTTTCAGCCACTTGTTAGATATATTGGTGCTAAAGAGAGAGATAGTGAAAAAATATCAATGACAGCTCCTGTTATTCAGACAACAAATGATGAGAGTGAAAACTGGACGGTTTCATTTGCTATGCCGTCAAAATACAATACTGATAATGTACCAAAACCTGCAAATGATGATATTTTCTTCGAAGAAATTCAACCAAGTTTAGCAGCTGTTATTAGGTTTAGCGGAGTAGCTGACATTAGCTTGTTAAATCAAAAAGCCAGCATTTTAAAAAGATGGTTGGAGCAAAATAGTTATACTGAACGTTCAAGCCCTAAATTTCTTTTTTACAACGATCCATCGACGCCAGGCTTCCTAAGGCGAAATGAGGTGATGATAATCATTGATAAATAATTATTTTCTTTTTTTTGATCCATGCTGCAAATGCAATCGTAACTATTATGTTTTTAATACCTCCCATATTAAAAAAATGGTCGGCCTTTCAGATCACCCCCCAGTATTTGAAAGAGCCGACCATACATCATTTCAAGTATAAGCGACCGGGGTAGCGGCGGTCCGAGACTAAGTCACAAGTTTTATCATTTTTTGCGTCTCTAAGATTGCTCCAGCTTCTTCCCGTAGTTTAATCATTTCTGGCTTATTCATTAAGCCCATCATGTGTTCCATTGATGGAATATCCATCACTACCCAAACTTTATTTTCGTTTTCAGCTTCATGTCCGTATGCAACAACATTAATTTGGTTTTCTTTCCTAAAGTCTTCATTTGAGAGAAATAATTCTTTCCAATGTTCATAACCTTTTGATAGTTCTACTGATGTAATAACTTTCATTTGATGCTCCATTTTTAATTTTAAATATATTAATAAATACTGGAATATTGCCTAGTACAGAGTTTGTATTTTGTTAGGATGGCGGTCTTTAATTAAAGAATTTAGTTTTTTCTCTTATATACAAAAGAGAATGCAAAAAGCCCTAATGCGATAAAATATAAGATTAAAGAAGTCGGGTTCATTGGCTGATTTACGATTGTGTCCCATACAAGCCCTGCGATACCAATCCCAATAGCAGTAGTTCTCATTAGTTGCTTTTTTTTATTTATCTGATCTTTGTTATTCATAATTGCTCCTTGTGGGTTGGTCTATGAAAGCTCTATCGATAGTACATACTTTTAATAAATCATACATTTAAAAATATTGAGAAAGACATATTATTAAATAATGAAAATGCAAAAAAAACAAAACTTACCGCAAAAAGTTTGTGGCGTATGCAAACGGCCTTTTTTTTGGAGGAAAAAGTGGGAAAAGGTCTGGGAGGAGGTAAAATATTGTTCTCAAAAGTGCAAAAGAGAAGCTAGATTAAATAATAACATTCACCCGTAATCATAATTCCAAATAGAGATCTTCAAGAGAATGTCTGAGCAAAATGAAACTAAAAAACATGTAAATCTTCAAAAAGCCTATAATCTTTCGTCTCCTGAGGACAATGTTGATTTTTATCGCAGCTGGGCTGAAGATTATGACACAGATTTTGCAGGTGGAATGGACTATATATTGCCATATCAGGTGGCAACTCAATTTATAAAATTTAACGGTAAAGGCCCAGTATTAGATGTCGGAGCTGGTACAGGACTTTTGGGTATTGAGATTAGTAAACGTAATAAAATAGAAATGCACGCCACAGATATTTCTGAGGAAATGCTTTTGGTGGCGGAAAAAAAAGGTATTTACTCAAAAAGTATTGTGGGCGACCTGACGAAAGGCCTTCCTATTAAAGATAATTCTTACAAAGGGATTGTAAGTTCAGGAACTTTTACCCACGGGCATGTTGGCCCAGAAGCACTATTTGAAATCACAAGAATTTTATCAAAAGGGGGTCTGGCAGTTTTGTCTGTGAATTCAGAGCACTGGCATAGCTTAGGTTTCGATAATGTGCTCGAAATGTTAAAAGAAACAGGATTAGTAGCAAATGTAACTGAGGTAAGGATCTATGGCGATAAATGTGAGTCTGACACTAAAGATGATACAGCGTATTTATTGACTTTGTCTGCCTAATGTTTGCATGGCCCCGATTGTTTTCTATTCATTATTTCGCCTCTAATTTGCTCTTCCATTCCGCCATGTTTCCCAATCTTCCGGAGTATCCAAATCAAGTGTCGCAATACTACCTCTAAATTTTAATACTTTTGTATTTTCTGATTTTTTAATAATTCCTCTTCCTCCCGTCTCTTTTTCCAACATAATAAGGTCTTTGAAATACTTACGAGGAAATAATACTGGGTGTCCTGGTCCATTATCATCTACGGCTTGGATAATTGACTGAGGAAATTTTGGGTGGGCAGTAAAAAAGGCTTGTATAGCGTTGTAGTCTATCAAAGGCATGTCCGCGGGTATTATTATAATTCCAGTCACGTTTGCGTCTTCGCTTTGTATGTTCTTTACACCTTCAGCAATTGAGGAACCCATTCCGGTGTTCTTTTCATCTAAATATATCTTGGTAATCGACATTGATGGCAGTACCTCTTCTCGAGGATGGTCTCTAAACGGAAGGGTAATGTAGGTATCACCATTTTCCGCACCAGCTTTAGCAATACGATAAAGCTGTGTCATCCCATCTATGTTCTCGAGTAGCTTATCGGCGCCTCGCATTCTTGTTGAGTATCCGGCTGAAAGGATTAAGGTAACGCATTTGTACATTGTTTTTATTTATAAAATTATATTTTCTCACATTATGGTTACTATTTAAAATTTATATTCATATGTTTTCGCATACTATAATTGAGATTTTACCTTTTCACTAAAGGTCTGTCAGTAGTGAACTTAATTATATTTGTAATTTTATGCGACGGTAAACTTCTCTAGCGTAACTGTTTCCTTGATTTAGATCGAAGTTATTATCAAAAAGTCAGTCGTCAGGGATTTGTTATAAAAATAGATGTGCAGGCTTTTGCGTGGTTGACGAAGTACCTTTGCTAATCAACAATGCCGAGTAAATAAAGAAAGTTTGTTCATAATTATGGCTACCGGTGGTGAAATTCTGATAGATTGCCTTTTGGCTCTTGGTTCCAAAAAAGCGTTTGGTATTCCTGGTGAAAGCTATTTGGCAGTTCTGGATGCGATCTATGATAAGCGGGAAGATTTTGATTTCATTTTATGTAGAAATGAGGGTGGAGCGGCTTTTATGGCCTCAGCGCATGGCAAACTTACACAGGAGCCAGGCCTTTGTTTTGTAACGCGTGGCCCTGGGGCCATGAACGCAGCTATTGGAGTGCATACTGCGAGGCAAGATAGTTCACCGATGATTTTATTCGTTGGACAGGTTGGGACTGCTCTCAAAGGGCGGGAGGCATTCCAAGAAATTGATTATGAAACCGCATTTAGAGACGTCGCAAAATGGTCTGTAGAGATTAATGAAGCAGACAGAATACCAGAAATTATTTCAAGAGCGTGGTTAACAGCGGTATCTGGGCGTCCAGGACCTGTTGTCGTAGCATTGCCAGAAGATATTTTAACAGATGAGACTGATGCCTTGCCCTTGATTAGTCCTGTTCATATTGAGAAAGGCGTTCCTGTTAGTGAGACTATTGAGAAGGTTCAGTTCGCATTATCAGACTGTAAACGACCTTTAATAATAATAGGTAGCAGTACTTGGTCTCAATCTGGTCAAAATGCGTTAAAGAGTTTTGCAGAATCTTCGAAGATCCCAGTAGTAGCCGCGTTTAGATATCAAGATCAATTTGATAACTTTTCCAGTGCGTTTTGTGGCGAAGCTGGTGTTGGTATGCCAGCTCATGTTAGAGAGTTAATTGTTGCTAGTGACTTAATTATTGCGATTAATATTAGGTTTGGCGAAATGACTACTGATGCCTATAGCCTTCTCAAAGTACCGATACCGGATCAAAAGTTAATACACGTTCACAGTGCAGAAAGTGAATTAGGAAAAATATATCTACCTGATATTGCAATACATGCCGATCCCAACGAATTTTCTAGATGTCTAGAAAATGTTTCCAGCCGTTGGGAGGATTGGTTTTCATCTGCGCGACGCAAGTATCTAGACAGTTTGATCGCTCCTAAACAGCCGTCCATGGTGGATATGGGGTTAGTGATGCAGTATTTACAGAAAGTTCTTCCCTCAGATGTGATTATTACTAATGGTGCCGGTAATTTTGCAGTTTGGCCGAATAAGTTTTATCAATTTGCAGGTTATTCGCGACTACTTGCACCTCAAAGTGGAGCTATGGGGTATGGTGTTCCAGCGGCTATTGCTGCTAAGAGTGCATTCCCCAATCGGACAGTAGTGTGTTTTGCTGGTGATGGTGATTTCCAAATGACATGTCAGGAGTTGTCAACGGCAGCTCAAATAGGAATTTTCCCAATAATTTTAATATTAAATAATTCTTCTTATGGCACAATACGTGTACATCAAGAAAAAAATTATCCTGGTAGAGTAAGTTGTACAGACATTGTTAATCCTAATTTTACCGCTTTAGCAGAATCTTTTGGTTTCTTGGGTTTACGTGTCGGGACAACAGATGAATTTTATGTTGCATTTGAAAGTGCGCTTAATTCGGAAAGAGGTGCTGTTTTAGACTTAAACGTTTCTTCAGAATCTCTTGTTCCGAGACAGTCATTGAGTGACATAAGGAAAAATGCTCTGAATAATCAGTCAAAAAAATAAAAATTTATTCACTTATTGAGAAACGAAATGGAAGATAGGTGCGATGTTATTGTGATTGGAGGGGGAATAATAGGCTGTGCTACAGCTTATTTTCTGTCTTCTAATCCTGATTTTTCTGGCTCGGTGATAGTGCTAGAGCCTGATCCAGCGTATACTTATTCTTCATCAACACTGTCAGCATCTTCAATCAGAACACAGTTTTCAAACGCGTTGAATATTAAGATTAGTCAGTATGGGTATGAAGTTTTAACAAGTTTTCATGATCTGATGTCTGTTGGGAATGACCGGCCTGATTTAAAATTTCATGCAGGCGGATATTTATTTCTGGCGGAAACTGATGCTCAGGTTGAGATTATGAAACAAAATTATAGTGTGCAATTAGCCAATGATGCAGATGTAGTTCTTTGGTCGCCGTCCGAGTTGGCTTCTTCATTTCCGCATTTAAATGTTGCTGACATCAAATTGGCTTCTTACGGTAGATCTGGGGAGGGTTGGTTTGATAATGCGGATTTCTTAAATGGATTTAAACGTAAAGCAGAAAGTTTAGGTGTCAGGTTTATTAAGGATGAAGCGATTGGGTTTAATGTCGAAAAACAATCACTTAAGTCTGTCAAATTAAAATCTGGAAAAAAAATTGAGGCTGATTATTTTGTAAATGCTGCTGGGTCGCGAGCTGGTAAAATAGCAAAATATGCAGGAATAAATGTGCCAGTTGTGCCAAGAAAAAGAACTGTATTTGTTTTTGATTGTGAGCAGTCTCCGCAGGGATCGGCAGCGGTAAATATGGGTTTACTGCCTTTGATGGTAGATAGTACAGGAGTTTACTGCAGACCTGAAGGTAGCGTTTTTATAAGCGGTTGCACTCCAAAAGAAGATTTGGACGTTGATTTTAATGACTTTACTCCGAATTACACTGAATTTGATGATATCATCTGGCCAGCTTTGGCTAACAGATCAAGTCATTTTGAAGCAATTAAAGTGATGAGCTACTGGGCAGGTCATTACGCCTATAATGTCTTGGATCAGAATATGATATTAGGGTGTCATCCTGCAATTGAGAATTTATATTTTGCGAATGGTTTCTCTGGACATGGGCTACAGCAGGCTCCTGCAACCGGGCGGGGACTATCGGAATTGATAATTTACCGGGGGTTTCGCTCACTGGACCTTTCCCCGTTCTCTTGGGATAGAGTAATAAAGGGTCAACCTTTTTTGGAGAGATCTATAGTTTGAAGGTTAAGAGTTGAACCTAATATTTTAACGGCTTTAACACATTATTTCTGGTTAACTCGTTGACGATATTGATTATTTATGATTAGCCTTGAAGCTACAAATAAAGGGTTGAATTTAGCAAGAAAGAACGCTGTAATTGTAACCCATTAAAGGGAGATATATTTATGAAGAAATTACTATTCGGAACTGCGTTGGCTACTTCTGTTGCTGCATCAGCTTTCGCAGGTGGACATGCCAAGGAGGTCACAATTGGTGTGTTCCTAGGATTTACAGGTCCTATTGAATCAATGGTCGCTGAAATGGGACCGGGAGCAGAGTTTGCTATCAGTGAAGTAAATGATAGTGGTGCACTGCTTGATAACGCAAAAGTTAAGGCCGTGAGAGCTGACACAACTTGTATCGACTCTGGTGCAGCTCAAGCAGCGATTGAACGACTTATTACTGCTGACGGCGTAGATGGTGTTGTCGGTGGCGATTGTTCAGGTGTCACAGGCGCTGCATTGATGAATGTGGCACTTCCAAACGGGATGGTGATGGTTTCTCCTTCAGCAACAAGTCCAGGCCTTTCTCACAATAATAATGAGGACAAGGGTTTGTTTTTCAGAACTGCCCCATCAGACGCCAGACAGGGTGTCGTGATGACGGAAGTTCTCATGGATCAAGGCATAAAGTCTGTAGCTGTAACATATACAAACAATGACTATGGAAAAGGTTTGGCAGATGCTTTTCAGTCAGCGTATGAAGCAGCAGGTGGTACTATAACCATCAATGCTCCTCATGAAGAAGGAAAAGCTGATTATTCGTCAGAAGTTGCTGCTTTGGCGGCCGCTGGTGGAGACAGGCTCGTTGTCGCAGGTTATGTCGATCAGGGCGGCGGAGCTATTATTCAAGCCTCACTGGATTCCGGTGCGTTTGATACATTTCACTTCCCAGATGGTATGATCAGTGACACGCTGTCTAAATTTGGGTCTGATATTGACGGATCAACCGGTCAGCACCCTGCGCCTTCTACTGAGCTAGCTGAAAGTTTTACGGCGCTTGTGGGTGGTGCATTTAACGCTACCTCACCATTTGTTCCTGAATCATATGACGCAGCAGCTTTAATTATGTTGGCTATGCAGTCTGCTGACTCAAAAGATCCAGCAGATTATAAAGATCATATTATGAAGGTTGCAAACGCACCTGGTACTAAAATCGGTGCCGGAGAGTTGGCCAAAGGTCTAGAAATTTTACGCGGTGGCGGAGATATTGATTATGTGGGTGCTTCTGGCGTTGAGCTAATTGGACCAGGAGAAGCTTCAGGTACCTATCGTGAAGTAGTCATGAAGGGTGGAAAAGATACAACAGTAGCTTTCCGATAATTATTATTGAATAGTTTCTATTTTTGCAGCCCGGTTTTATTAGGCCGGGCTGTATTCTTTAGTAGGATTATTTCTAAGGGATTTGCCGTTGATCGAAATACAGGATTTACATAAGCATTTTGGCGGCTTTCATGCTGTTGACGGCGTCTCTTTAACAATAGAGCAGGGGTCTATAACAGGCTTAATCGGACCAAATGGTGCAGGAAAAACCACTCTATTTAACGCTATTGCTGGTTTGCATAAACCAACTCACGGCCAGGTGTTACTTGCTGGTGAGGATATTACGGGCCTAGCTCCTCATCAATTGTTCGACAAAGGAGTTATGAGGACTTTCCAAATCGCTCATGAATTTGCTTCGATGTCGTGTCGTGAAAACCTTATGATGGTACCGTCTAATCAATTTGGGGAAACTTTATGGAATACTTGGTTTGGTAGAAAGCGGATTGCCGATCAGGAAAGAGCGTTAACAGCGAAGGCAGACGAAGTTTTAGAGTTTTTGACCATATCCCATTTGTCTGATGAGAAAGCTGGTCAAGTTTCAGGTGGGCAAAAGAAATTATTAGAATTAGGCAGGACAATGATGGTCGATGCCAAGATTGTTTTTCTTGATGAAGTTGGAGCAGGGGTTAATAGAACCTTATTGAATACTATTGCAGATGCTATCAAGCGTTTGAATAGAGAACGAGGTTATACTTTTGTCGTCATTGAACACGATATGGATTTTATTGAGAAGCTTTGTGATCCTGTGATCTGTATGGCAGAAGGTAAAGTACTAGCGCAAGGTTCCTTACGTGAAATAAAAAATAATGAGCAAGTGATAGAGGCTTATTTAGGAACAGGGCTTAAAAACAAAGAAAAGAATGTTGTGCAATGAGTGAGCCGTATTTAATCGGGGAGTCTATGACTGGTGGATATGGTAATGGACCCGATATTCTTCATGACTGCACCGTTTCTGTAGAACCCGGAGAAATTGCTGTAATTGTGGGTCCTAATGGTGCGGGCAAGTCCACTGCAATGAAAGCAATTTTTGGTATGCTAAGTCTTGGAGAAGGTAAAGTAAAACTAGATGGAGAAGATATTTCCAAGCTAACGCCTCAGGATAGAGTTTTAAAAGGCATGGGGTTTGTGCCTCAGAACCAAAATATTTTTACCTCAATGACCGTTCAGGAAAATTTGGAAATGGGTGCATTCATAAGAACAGATGATTTTTCTGTTACAATGGAACAGGTTTTTAATCTATTCCCTGTTTTACTTGAAAAGCGTAATCAGTCCGCTGGAGAATTATCGGGAGGCCAAAGACAGCAGGTCGCGGTTGGACGTGCACTGATGACTAAGCCGTCGGTCTTAATGTTGGATGAGCCTACCGCAGGAGTTTCGCCAATAGTTATGGACGAATTATTCGATAGAATTATCGATGTGGCAAAATCTGGTATTTCGATTTTAATGGTAGAGCAAAATGCGAGACAGGCACTTGAAATTGCTCACAAAGGATTTGTTCTTGTTCAAGGGCGTAATGCGTTTTCTGGCTCTGGAAAGGATTTATTGGCCGATAAAGAGGTCCGAAAATCCTTCTTGGGAGGATAGATATGGAATTTCTTCACGCTGTAATTGTGTTGTCCAATTTTGTTATAATTCCTGCAATAACTTACGGCAGCCAGTTAGCACTAGGTGCGCTTGGGGTCACATTGGTCTATGGTATTCTTCGATTTTCTAATTTTGCACACGGTGACACAATGGCCTTCGGTACCATGGTGGCAATTTTGTTTACTTGGTGGTTTCAAAGTATCGGCGTATCTATTGCTCCGCTACCCACTGCTCTTCTTGCACTGCCGATAGCAATAGTTCTGACTGCATTATTACTTCTTGGAACGGATCGCGTGGTATTACGTTTTTACCGTAAGCAAAAATCAGCTCCTGTAATCTTATTAATTGTATCTCTAGGAATTATGTTCGTTTACAATGGTTTAGTTCGATTTATTATTGGGGTAGGCGATCAACGTTTCTCAGATGGATCTCGCTTCATAATTTCGGCGAGGGATTTCAAGAAATTAACTGGTCTCGATGAAGGATTAGCAATCAAAACAACACAGGTTATTACTGTTATTACTGCTATTCTGGTAGTAGCCCTTTTATTTTGGTTTCTTAATAGGACGAGAACTGGAAAGTCGATGAGGGCTTTCTCTGACAACGAAGATCTTGCTTTGCTTTCTGGCATAAATCCGGAACGGGTTGTCTTGTATACGTGGTTAATTGTTGCTGCACTGGCCACAATTGCAGGTACCCTATATGGCCTAGATAAAAGTTTTAAACCATTTGTATATTTTCAATTGTTGTTGCCGATATTTGCGGCTGCGATCGTAGGTGGACTGGGCAATCCACTTGGTGCTATTGCCGGTGGCTTTTTGATAGCATTCTCGGAAGTGTTTATTACGTATGCTTGGAAAAAGGTTCTTACGTATACACTGCCAGAACAATTCGCGCCTAGTGGACTAATGCAGCTGTTGGCAACTGAATATAAATTTGCTGTAAGTTTTGCAATCTTGTTGGTAGTGCTTCTTTTCAAGCCAACTGGGCTTTTTAAGGGTAAATCGTTATGACGGATAATATTAAAACTTATTTATTATTCGCAGCCGTATTTTTGCTCATTGTGATTACTGGTTTTATTCAAAGTTGGAATTCAGCCTTATTTATTTTGAATATGGGATTAATCAGTGCGGTGATGTCTCTAGGGGTAAATCTTCAGTGGGGTATCGCTGGACTTCTTAATGTTGGCATAATGGGGTTCGTTGGGCTTGGAGGTCTGGCCACTGTTTTGATTTCTATGCAGCCGGTACCAGAGGCGTGGAATGCCGGTGGTCCTCGTATTTTGGCTGGACTGCTCTTTGGTGTTTTAACAATAACCCTTTCTGTTTGGGTTTATAAAAAGATAAAAAATGCCAGATGGCGATTTATTTCAATTCTTATTTTCTTGGTCTGTTCATTTTTCGTTTATAAATCCATTCTAACCCCCGGCGTAGTTGCCGTTGAGGCAGTAAATCCCGCTGCTACCGGTTACCTTGGAGGATTAGGACTGCCGGTTCTGCTGGCTTGGCCTGTAGGCGGTTTAATGGCTGCTGGGGCTGCATGGATAATCGGAAAAACTGCTCTAGGATTAAGATCAGATTATTTAGCCATAGCGACCTTAGGAATATCTGAAATAATAATTGCAATTCTGAGGAACGAAGATTGGATGACCCGCGGTGTAAAGAATGTTGCAGGAATTCCACGGCCAGTTCCATACGAAATTGACTTGCAAGCAAGTGAGAATTTCGTGAATCGAGCGGCAAGTTTTGGTTTAGATCCAACTACTGCTTCTACTTTATTTGTAAAGATTGCTTATGCGGGTTTGTTCGGTCTAGTCCTTATTGTTTTGGTATGGTTGTCGCAGCGAGCTCTAAATAGTCCTTGGGGAAGAATGATGAGGGCCATAAGAGATAATGAAACTGCAGCACAAGCTATGGGTAAAGATATCAAATCTAGACACTTGCAAATTTTCATCCTTGGGTCTGCTGTGTGTGGAATAGCTGGAGCAATGATGACTACATTAGATGCTCAGTTGACACCCGGTGCTTATCAACCACTACGTTTTACCTTTTTAATATGGGTTATGGTGATTGTTGGAGGGTCCGGAAGTAATTTAGGATCGATCTTAGGTGGTTTTTTAGTTTGGTTCCTGTGGGTGCAAGTCGAACCGATAGGTTATTGGTTGGTTGATCTCATAACTGCGCCAATGGACCCTGAAAGTCCTGTTCGATTACATTTATTAGACAGCGTTGCTCAAATGCGTTTATTAACGATGGGTTTATTTCTACTCTTGATGTTAAGATTTTACCCGCGTGGGATGATACCTGAAAAGTAAATTTTACATAGAATCTTTAACTTCAAATTGTAATTCGTGAAGATTTTGATCCGCGCTCGCGATAAGGCGTAGTATTGTAATGTGTTCGATAACATTTCGAAAAATGGGATGGTGATGCAAAACCGCATGCTAACGCTACATTGATGACGCTCATATCAGTTTGCATAAGTAAGTTTCGAGCCTTTTGAAGTCTTAACTCCATATAATAACGCTTAGGACTTCTATCTAAATATCGCCGAAACAACCGTTCAAGCTGCCGAGTAGACATTGATACGTCTTTAGCCAAAATTGAGGGACTTATTGGTTCCTCTATATTCTTTTCCATCATCTGTATAACGAGACTTAGCTTTGGGTGGCGGACGCCTATTCTCGTTGGAACAGATAGTCTCTGACTATCCTGATCCGTTCTAATTGCACTATAAATCATTTGATCTGCCACAGCGTTAGCTAAATCCTCACCATGGTCATCAGCAATTATTTTTAAGAATAAGTCTATAGAAGATGTTCCGCCTGCAGTTGTCATGCGATTTCCATCTATTATGAAAACAGATTTTGTAAGATCGACTTCTACAAATTCTTCTGAAAAACTATCCTGGTTTTCCCAGTGAGTTGTGGCTCTTTTACCATCAAGTATACCAGCTTTAGCAAGGGTAAAAGCTGCGGTACATAAACCGCCAATCTTCAAGCCACGTCGAGTTTCTTTTCGGATCCAATTTAAAATAGGTTTAGTTGTTGTCTCACTTATGTTCATACCACCACAAACCATAATCGTATCGTCACGATGCAAATCAATTAAATTGTCGTCAACATTGAACGATGTGCCTGCTGAACAACTTACCGGGTTGCCGTCCTCGCTTAGAAATAACCAACTATAGATAGTTTTATCAGACATCCTGTTGGCTATTCGAAGTGCATCTACAGCTGATGCAAAGGACAATAAAGTAAAATCCTTCATTAACAGAAAAGCAAATCGACGCGGTGAATTGTCAGGTGCCGCAATATCTATTACAACTTTTTCATCTCGAAAATTCATGGCTAGAGCCTGACAAAACTAAATTCGCCTGCTAAAACGCAGTACCCTAAAATACCTTGTGAGTTTTTTTAACAACGTCAAGTCATTTCATTCGAGTGGTATGGTTCTTTTTTTAAAAATCAATTATATCTTAGTGCAAGTATCTTTTTTGAGGAGGAGCCAATGATGAAAGAATGGCAAAAATCCGATTGGCGTGCTAAACCACGTGTTCAAATGCCAGACTATACTGATGATGCGGCTTTGGCAAAAGTTGAGCAGCAGTTGTCAAATTATCCTCCACTTGTTTTCGCTGGTGAGGCTAGGTCTCTTAAGGAGGAGCTTGCGGCCGCATCTAAGGGAGATGCATTCCTGCTCCAAGGTGGAGATTGTGCTGAAAGTTTTGAACAATTTAGTGCTGATGGGATAAGAGATACTTTTAAAGTTATGCTGCAAATGGCGATGGTCCTTACTTATGGTGCGAAAGTTCCCGTTGTAAAAGTTGGTAGGATGGCCGGTCAATTTGCCAAGCCAAGATCTGCTCCAACTGAAATTATAAATGAAGTTGAGTTACCTAGTTACCGAGGTGACATTATTAATGAGTTAGAATTCACCAAGGAAGCTAGAATTCCAAATCCATCTAAAATGCTTCAAGCTTATACTCAGGCTGCTGCTACTTTAAATCTTTTAAGAGCTTTTTCTAAAGGTGGATATGCCGATGTCCATCTGGTCCATGGTTGGACACTTGGTTTTATTGAAGGAGAGAAGGCATCTAAATATAGAGAAATGGCTAATAGAATTAGTGATGCGCTAGATTTCATGAAGGCAGCAGGGTTGAATAGTCATGTATCAAATGAACTACGCACAGTAGATTTTTATACTAGCCATGAGGGGTTGCTTTTAGAGTATGAGGAGGCTCTTACTCGACTAGACTCCACGTCTGGTAATTGGTTAGCTGGCTCTGGCCACATGATTTGGATAGGCGATCGAACTCGACAGCCCGATGGCGCTCACGTTAATTTTTGTAGCGGTGTCTTAAATCCTATTGGGCTAAAATGCGGCCCTACAATGACTGAGGATGATTTAAAAAAGTTACTAGAAAAATTGAATCCTGAGAATGAAGCAGGAAAACTTACACTGATTGCACGCTTTGGTGCAGGGAAAGTTGGAGATCACTTGCCGCGCTTGATTAAAGTAGTCAAAGAAAGCGGTAGTAATGTTGTATGGACCTGTGATCCAATGCATGGAAATACAATTAAATCGTCAAGCGGATATAAAACACGTCCATTTGAAAGCGTTCTTAAAGAAGTCCGCGAGTTTTTTCAGGTACATGCTGCCGAGGGTACTATTCCCGGGGGAGTACATTTCGAGATGACCGGTCAGGATGTAACAGAGTGTACCGGCGGAGTTCGGGCTGTAACAGAAGAAGGGCTGTCAGACAGGTATCATACCGCATGCGATCCCAGACTTAATGCAAGTCAATCATTAGAATTAGCATTTTTAGTGGCTGAAGAATTAGTTGCTCGTAGGGGCGGTAGTACTGTAGCTAAGGCGGCAGTTTAATAACTTTAAAAGTGCGGGTTTATTTGGCCTGGAGTATAAAATAGGTTAATCACTGCATAGAATGCTATTAAGTTAGGTAGTTTCGATAACCCAGATGCGTAGAGGTCTCATTATTATTCTTTCGTCTCCTTCAGGAGCTGGAAAGTCCACGCTGTCTGATAGGTTGAGGGCTTGGGATAAAGATATCGTATTCTCCATCTCTGCTACTACTCGAGAGCCTCGGGATGGCGAAAAAGATGGACGCGAATATTTTTTTAAGTCTAGAGAAGATTTTTTAAAAATGGTTGATAATCAAGAAATGCTCGAACATGCGGAGGTATTCGGCAATCTTTATGGCAGTCCTCAGAAACCTGTGTCGAATGCAATTGAGAATGGTCAAGATGTACTATTTGATATTGATTGGCAGGGCGGTCAACAAATTCGAAATTCCGTGCTTGGAAAACACGCGCTTTCGTTATTTATCCTTCCACCTTCAATAGCCGAATTGGAGCGTAGATTGAATTCACGAGCAAAAGATAATCACGACGTCATCAAAAATAGAATGGCATTAGCTCGTGATGAAATTAGTCATTGGCCAGAATATGATTACGTTTTGATAAATAATGATTTAGATAAGACAGAAAATGACTTAAAAACAATAATTAAGGCCGAAAGATTAAAGTTAAGTCAACAACCTAGAATTGTAGATGATGTGCGGAATTTGAATAACGAATTTGAGAATAGATAATGACTGTATACGCTTTTGAAGGAAATTTTCCAAAAATCCATGAGAGTGTTTTTGTAGCGCCGGATGCAAATATAATTGGAAAAATTAGTCTAAACGAGAAATCTTCTGTCTGGTTCCGTTCTACAATTAGAGGAGACAATGAACTTATATCTGTGGGCTTTGGATCCAATATCCAGGAAAATTGTGTATTACATACTGATATTGGGTACCCGCTCACAATTGGCAAAAACTGTACAATTGGTCACAAGGCAATGCTTCATGGCTGCACGATTGGTGACAATACATTAATTGGAATGGGCGCGACAATTCTTAACGGTGCGAAAATAGGTAAAAATTGTTTAGTTGGGGCAGGGGCTTTAATCACCGAAGGAAAAAGCATACCCGATGGTTCGATGGTTTTGGGAATGCCAGGTAAAGTTGTGAAGCAGCTTGATGAAGTAACGATCGAGGGACTGCTAAAAAGCGCAGAGAATTACCAGGCTAATGCGATTAGATTTATGAAAAGCCTAGATATTGTTGAAGGCTAAAAATAATGTCAAAAAAAAATGAAACCATTCAGCGTCCTATTCCATTGCAGCCAGGGGAAAGCGCTAGTGTTGTATCGCCTATCTACCCGTCAGTTGTTTACGCGTCTGAAACTCCAGATATGTTGGATGATCTATACGAAGGTCGTATTCAAGGTTATACATATGCTAGGGAAGGCCATCCCAATGCAACAGCCCTTGCGAAACAGATAGATATTCTTGAGCAAGCCGATGGTGGAATTATAACTGGCTCCGGTATGGCTGCAATTACAGCCGCTATCATGGGTTCATTATCGTCTGGGGATCATCTTGTTGGTGGTGATCAGTTGTATGGGCGGTCTTTAAGGTTAATGAAATCTGACTTGCCACGATTTGGCATTGAGGTTTCGCTCGCCGACATGACTAATATTGCAAAGGTTAAAGATGCCATTAAGCCAAATACAAAACTTATTTTAATAGAATTGGTTTCCAACCCTACTTTAAGAGTTGCAGATATTTCTGGCATTGTAACTTTGTGCCAAGAAAAAGATATTAAACTTTTGGTAGATAATACCTTCACAACTCCAAAGGCGTTCAAACCCATGTGCGCCGGAGCTGATATAGTTGTAAACTCCGTGACAAAGTTATTAGCCGGTCATTCAGATGTAACTCTTGGGTATGTGGTGGCAAAAGATGAAACTACAAATAAATCTATTTATGACTTTGCAGTAACAACCGGTCTCACTCCGAGCCCGTACGAATGTTGGCTTGCAGAAAGAGGTTTGATGACATTCCCTTTGAGGTTCGAGAGTAGTCAAGCTACAGCGAAGATCCTTGCTCAGTACTTAACCACGAACAAAAATGTGGATAGAGTACTTTATCCAACTCTGCCCGATCATCCCGATGCAGCTTTTGTTAAACCGAGTCTCGGTGTAAACGGCTGTAATTTAGTAAGTTTTGAGCTTAAAAACAAAACACGAGAAGCCGCAAATAGATTTGTTAAGCAGTTAGAAGGTATAGCCTTTGCTCCAACCTTAGGAGATGTTGGAACGACCTTGTCTCATCCTGCTTCATCTTCTCACCGAGGTCTTTCAGAAAATGATAGGCTAGCTTTGGGAATTACTGAAGGATTTTTTCGTGTTTCCGTTGGTTTAGAAGATCCCGATACTTTAAAAGAAAAATTTGAAGCAGCCCTCAAAAGTATCACATGATGAGCATGGATTACATCGGTGTTATCAATAATTTTGTAGAGACTGTTCGCACGCCCATACTAGTAATAGACGATCGCTCTTATGTAATATCATCTAATAAAGCAGCAGTTGATTTATTAGGCAATGATTTTAAAGGCAGACATTTTTATGTAGCAATAAGACAGCCAATAATTATTAATCTGGTTGAAAATGCTTTTAATGCAAACGAGAACAAAAAAGGAAATTTTTATAAAACCGTTTCAGGCGTTGAGAGGACCTATAAGGTAACGGCGGAGTATTCTAGTGAGTTAAAAATAGTTAGCCTATCTTTTTATGATACTACTGATGTAATTCAAGCAAACCAAATGAGGCGAGATTTCGTAGCTAACGTAAGTCATGAATTAAAATCTCCTCTTACTTCTATACTTGGGTTTATAGAAACTCTTTCTGGAGTTATTAATAGCAACCCATTGAAAGCAAAAGACTTTTTGAGAGTAATGGAGCGAGAGTCCTTACGCATGAGTAGCTTGATAGATGATTTGCTAGGTTTATCACGAGTTGAAGCTGCAGAAAAACAATTACCGACAGAACAAGTAAACCTTGGCGATATTATGCGTGAGGTGCTGGAAATACTAAATCCCACTGCGGCAAAAAGAAATATTAGTATCAACTATGTGCAGGACGCATCAGATCCCTTGATAATGGGGGATTACTCTCAGATTGTGCAAGTTTTCACAAATCTTCTTCAAAACGCAATAAAATATGGTGGAGATGGTAACAAAATCAAAGTTATTATGAATAGTATTGAGTATCATAAATCTTTGCTGACAACTGGCTATAAAGTAAGCGTTGAAGATACTGGAATAGGTATTGAGGAACATCACTTGGCGCGACTTACCGAACGTTTTTATAGAGTAGATGACCACAGATCGAGAAATGAAGGTGGTACTGGTTTAGGGCTGTCTATCGTAAAACATATTATGGCACGTCATAACGGAAGATTGCTGATAGAGAGTGATCCAGGCAATGGTAGTGTATTTTCTGTAATTTTTCCCAATAGAATAAATTAGAGATATTTGTCACAAAACCGTAACAAAAAGTTCACATAAAAGATTCCTTAAAAACATATCACGTAGAAATTCCCGTCGGGAATCATATTTATTAGGAGTTTTTTTATGTATATTCGAAACTTAGCTCTGGCTACTGCCTCTTCTCTAGTGATAGCATCTGGTAGTGCTGTCGCACGTGATTATGTGCATGTAGCCGGTTCTTCAACTGTTTTACCATATGCGTCAATTGTTGCTGAAGCATTTGGCGAGAATTTTGATTTTCCAACACCAGTAGTCGAATCCGGTGGATCTGGTGCTGGCAGAAAGAGGATGTGTGAGGGAGTCGGTACAAACACTACCGATATCGCAAATTCGTCATCTCTTATGAAAGAAGAAGAGGGTATCAAGTGTAAAGCCAATATTGGAGAATATACTAAGGTACAAATCGGTTATGACGGTATTGTCTTTGCATCTCGTTTAGAAACCAAAGGCTTTGAAGATTTAGCGCCTGCGCACATCTATTTAGCTATTTCAAACAAGTCCGAAGTAACAAATTGGAAGGATGTCGATCCTAATTTTCCAGATAGAAGTATAAAAATGTTCATTCCAGGAACCAAGCACGGAACAAGAGAAGTCTTTGATAAAAAAGTTATGGTCGAAGGATGCAAAAAAGCAGGAACTCATAAATACCTTATGGATTCAGGTCTGACAAAAAAAGAAGCTGATAAAGATTGCATGAAGGTACGAACTGATGGTGTGTCGGTCGATATAGATGGCGATTATACAGAAACCCTTGCATCTCTTGCATCTAACAAAGAGGGTATTGGGGTATTTGGCTTGTCATTTCTACTGAACAACACTGATACAATCTATGCATCAAAAGTAAACGGTGTTACACCGTCGACTGAAACCATAGCTAGCGGTGAGTATCCTATTTCTCGTCCACTTCAGTTTTACGTAAAAAATGCTCATATTGGTCAAATTCCTGGATTAAAAGAATACATCCAGTTCTTCGTATCGGACGAAATAGCTGGACCTGATGGACCACTGGCTGAGTATGGTCTGGTTAGCGACCCAGAATTAGCCAAAACCCAGGCTATGGTCGATGGGTTGTAGGCTTTAATCGAGCTTAAATCTAAACTTAGGGTCGGCTCTTTATTGGCCGACCTTTTTATATATTGTACCTTGTTACACAGTTTTTAAAAAACTAGAGAATATTTTGTTGGATTAAAATATGGTAAAGATTGCACTTAATGGGTTTGGGCGAATAGGAAAGTTAGCTTTGCGCCGGCTTATTGACAACGATATTTCGGTAGCGTTCATAAACGATAAAAATGGTGATCCAGACCTTTTTGCACATCTTTTAGAATTTGACACAGTTCACGGTAGGTGGAGCAGAAGCATTTCAAATGATAGCGTTTCGTTGACTGTTGATAATCAAAAAATTCCAGTTCTACATGAAGAGAATATAGTTAATTTACCTCTTGATGAGATTGATATCGTCATTGACTGTACTGGTTTTTTTAAGTCTGAGCAATTATTAGCTCCATATTTTAACAAAGGCGTACAAAAAGTAATTATTTCTGCACCCGTAAAAACTGGATCGGTTGCAAACTTAGTATATGGAGTCAACCATAATATTTATGACCCAAACATGCATAATATCGTGACCGCTGCCTCGTGCACGACAAATTGTTTGGCACCTATCGTCAAAGTCGTACATGAGTCACTAGGTATTAAACATGGGTCTATAACAACTATACATAATGTTACAAATACGCAGACAATAGTTGATAGACCGTCAAAGGACTTTAGAAGGTCAAGGTCTGCACTTAATTCACTTATTCCCACCACAACAGGATCTGCAACTGCAATTAATTTGATCTACCCAGAATTAAATGGAAAATTGAACGGTAGTGCAGTTCGGGTGCCACTGCTTAATGCATCTCTGACCGATGCGGTTTTTGAGTTAAACACGGCTACCACGGTATCAGAGGTTAATGGTTTATTCGAAAATGCTGCTGAAACATATCTCAAGGATATAATAGGCTACGAAAGTCGAGCATTAGTATCGTCTGATTTTGTTAACGATCCTCGGTCTTGTATAATAGATGGACAGTCTACGATGGTTGTGAACGGTACACATTTAAAAGTTTATGCATGGTATGATAATGAATGGGCATATGTTTGCCGACTAGTTGACGTTGTTTGCATGGTAAAATTGTCATTAGATGCAGGCTGAAAAATTCTTAACAACCTACCTATTCGTCACTTTAGCATATTGGATATTTATGCTGAGTGATGGCGCTCTTAGAATGCTTGTCTTGCTTCACTTTCATACACTAGGTTATTCACCAATTCAGCTAGCATACATGTTTGTTCTTTATGAATTAGCTGGTGTTATCACAAATATTCTAGCTGGCTGGATTGGCTCACGATATGGCTTAAGCTCTACTTTGATTGCAGGCTTAGCGCTTCAAATAGTAGCCGTATTAGCGTTGTCGCAATTACATCAAGATTGGATAGTAACCTATTCAGTCATTTATGTCATGGCAGTGCAAGGATTGTCTGGTGTTGCTAAGGATCTATCAAAAATGAGCGCAAAATCGGCGGTCAAAGTTCTTTCTCCCGATGATAATCAAAAACTCTTTAGGTGGGTGGCTATTTTAACTGGCTCGAAAAACGCAGTAAAGGGTTTGGGTTTTTTCATTGGAGCTGTTTCGTTAAATTTATTTAATTTTGTGTCCATATTGTACGCAATGGCGTCGGTTCTTTTAATTGTATTTTTCTCATCGATTATATTAATTTCAAATAGACTTCCGAAAGGGAAAACTACTTCAAAATTTGCAGATATATTTTCAAAAAGTGCAAATATTAATTGGCTATCTTTTTCACGAGTTTTCTTATTTGGCGCACGAGATGTATGGTTTGTAGTCGGCGTTCCAATTTACTTTTATACATTTTTGTCCCAGCAAAATTCAGGACTTAATGAATTTGCCTTTTTTATAGTTGGCTCTTTTATGGCGATTTGGATAATTTTCTATGGGATTATCCAGGCTTACGTGCCAAAATTAAAATTCATAAGAAATAAAACTGAGAAACAGCTTCTCGAAGCACCATTTAGTTGGAGTATAATTCTTTCGCTAGCACCTTTAAGTTTATCTATTTTATTGTTTTTAATTGATTTATCATCTGTTAGTAGTCTGATTATAATGGTGGTGGGGTTATTAGTTTTCGCTGTATTATTTGCTATTAATTCATCAATTCATTCTTATTTAATACTTTCATTTACTAACACAGAAAGAGTTGCTCGAGACGTTGGTTTTTATTACATGTCGAATGCCCTTGGCCGACTCTTTGGAACTATTCTATCTGGTCTAACTTATCAGGCAAGCGGACTTTGGTTATGCTTGGCTACATCGGGTTTTATGCTATTAATTAGCGCGTTCGGTGCTCGGAAGCTTAGATAGTTCAAAAATGAAGATTTTTGGTTCTGTGTTTTCCTGACATATTTTTGAAACCTTTCCTTCATAAATTTTTAATACTAATTTGATAGAACAAAGAAAATTTGGATAAAAAATGTTCAGTTTCTTTAAATATTTTTTTGATACCAATAATTTTTTCGGATTTAGTATCGCGGATACCAGTTATGAGCCAATTGCTCATAATGTAACTCAGTTAATACATAAACCATTAACTGACAATCCAAATAAGTTAACAGAAATAAACTTGTCTGATGAAAAAGACAATTGATACTTTATTAATTGAACGGGCACCGTGGTTAAATAATAGCTCGGCCTTAGTTATTATCTTTAGTAAATTTTTGAAATATTTATTGAGATATAATGATACAATAAGTGCTGCGCAATCAGGACAAAAACTTGGCGCTGACGATCTATTAACATTTATGGCTAATAAGTTTACGAGTAGAATTAAATTTACTGGATTGGAAAACATACCTGAGAAGGATCCCTTCATTGTAGTGGTTAACCACCCAACCGGTATCTCTGATGCACTTGTATTGTACTCCGTATTAAAAGAAAGACGCCGGGATTTATTTTTCTTCGCAAATAGAGACGTACTTCGTGTTTTTCCGCAACTCTCTAATTTAATTGCGCCGGTAGAATGGCAAAAAGAAAAAAGAAATAAACTTAAATCTAGAGAGACTCTTGAGTTCTTTAAATCAGCAATTCAACATAGCCGTCCTTGTATAATATTTCCATCTGGTCGAATTGCAAAAAGAACTGGAATGCAATTAACTGAGCGTCCATGGGTTCCAACTGCTGTTTCGTTGGCAAAGCGGTATTCATTACCCATTATACCTGTAAATATTAAAGCGAGGAATTCACTTCTTTTTTACATTTTGGATCTATTTCATCCAACATTAAGAGATATTTCTCTGTTCTATGAAACAATTAATAAAGTCAATTTTTCTTTTGATATAATTATTGGGAGTCCTATTTTGCCCAACCGTTTAAGTGATAATAATCATCGCGATACCGAATTTCTTAGACTCCATACTTTAAATCTAAACTCGTCACGAAAGTGGACTGTTTCTTGTTTGCCTATGAAGAATTCCAAATTTTTTTTGAACTTGAAAAATATCCTTATTCGGCAATCATTTAATAGCTTTTAGACGGATATTAGCTTTCGAAGATTGATAATTCAGTACTGCGGAGCGGTGCATTGTCATAAAATTTTTACTCATCTTGGTATACTTGAAACATCTTGTTTTTGGCTTTGGTATAATTTCTTATGACTGAAAAAAAATCTAAAAATATCAAACTGTATAATGTTTACAGACGCTATAAAAAAGTAAGAGAAGTCTCGGTATTGTCAGATTTTATACGCCGAAACGGATTATCTGAAGTCAAGTGGCCTAAAGGTTTGAGTGATGAGCTTGCAGACCTATTAGATGCTGCTTATCCCTGGTCTGGTGAAAAGAGAATTGCAATTGATGATAGCTGGATTTTTTACATTTATTGGAGTGAAACCGAATACAAAACTGGCAAGATTGGAAAAAATTTGAAGAAAAAGGGAATTCGCGAAGTTGAAAAATGGTTTAGCCAGATGGGAAATCCGAAAAGGTATGAGTTTATTCAATCAAGGCTTCGTCAATACTATGCTACCTGGCGTGAAAGTCTTACCGAAGCAGAACTAAGTCAATTTAAAAATCTTGCGTCGAAAAAGTAACCCAATTTCGAAGATTAAATATCTTACTTGCTTAATTTTTCTAACTTGATTTATATCTCTCTTCAAACTCATACCCGATCGGTACTTCTCTGCCATTATCTTTACTCGTCCCCATAGCATATGTTTTTCCTCTTAGGATTTTCATCATTTGCTTTGGGTTATCGGAAAATCTTTTTAATTCTTGATAGCCTATAGGGCGACCAACTGATATCTTAATTGGTCTATCAATGCGATTTTTAAATTCCTTCATTAAAAGAGCCATTCTTAGGTTATAGTTAAGATGACTGGCAAGCTGAAATAATCTGCTATTATGACCTTCGAAATAAATAGGAATTACAGTGGCCTCAGACTTTGAAATCATTCGCGCCGTGAATGAACGCCATATAGGATCTAGTGGTTCTGAAAAAAGTGTTTTAGAAGTCGATACAGTTCCTCCTGGAAAAATACCAATAGCACCTCCTGATTTTAAAAATGTAACTGCGCTTTTTCTTGAAGCTATATTCAAATCAATGGCTTCACCGGTACCGTCAAACGATATTGGGATAATGTGCTCGCTTAGTTCTGTAGACTTACCAAACACTTGATGGGCCATGATTTTAAAACTGGCTCTCACCTCTGATAAAATAAATCCCATGATAAGGCCATCCAATATTCCAAATGGATGGTTTGCAACCAGAATGATTGGCCCCACTTTCGGAATATTTTGAAGTGATCCGGAAGTAATTTCCATTGATACTCCATATTGCTGAACCATTGCTTGAAAGAAAGAATTTTTATGCGAACTACATTGCTGATAGCCTTGGGCCCTACGTATAAGTCCCATCCTTCCGGTCAAATTCTCCAAAATTTTTATAGCATATTTGCCAGTTATGGACTTAGCAGAATTTGAATAGGTAATATCCTTCCTCAAATTACTAAGAGCATTATCATTTTGGATGTTATTTTTTTTCATCATTTAGAACAAATGTGCAAATTGGCTTGCATAATACATGGTAAAATAAAAAGGTATCGAATTCATTATTCCACCTAAATGTACAAATAATAGTTGTAGGCGACTATTGCGTCGAGGGCGAAAAAAGCATTAATTCGAGAGCTAAATTTATGATTTTTTAAAGGCAAAGCAGAACTAGAATTTGATAATATGTAAAATCCATCGTGTCTCTCTTCAATTTCCGCATATGTCTCTTTTTCAAGATCATTTATACGAAAAATTTTGCAATTCTTCAGTTCTGCGCTGCAATTCAGGGCCAAGAAGTCTCCAAATATATATGGGTTTTCCGGTTTTGTACGCATTAGCATAAAATTATAACTTTTTTTCTGAGGTCTCGGAATCAGAACTGAGAATTACTTGCTCGCAACTCGTCAGACAGTAATTGGTAATTGTTTCAAATTCTTTCGCTACCATCTGGATGTACATATGCTCAGTGATTGTTCTGATCTCATCGACCATAGCAATTAATAGATTTTTGAACAAATCATCGTATCGATTTGTTACATCATTCATATTTGCTATAACCGAGTAGGCGATAGAAATATTGTTTTGGGTAAAAGCTTTATTTGAATTACGAAGTATTAATTCAGAGTGATTTCCTAATGAAATTAATTCAGAAAATAATTTATTTTCACGTGATATTTCTGGTAGTGTCAAAACTTTTGAACCAGTTTCTTCGATCAAGCTGCCAATTTTAGTGAAACTATCTGAAATTTTAAGTATTGCTATAATACGGCGGGTTTGCTTTGCGTTTAGAGAAGACGCGGAGATGTGTTTAGTACAGTCTTCGGTTATCGTGTTATCCAAAGCTTTTAATATTCTATTGTTTCTGCCGATTTGCTCAATACTTTTTGGATCTCTATTAGCCAAAAAATTCATTAGCTCGTTAAGTAAATGAAC
>Ga0213858_10000216_pt1 | contig 28376 bp, 21 predicted proteins | sample PICome_FD_160122 | JGI IMG/M metagenome (GOLD analysis project Ga0213858, IMG submission 160122) | Coastal seawater microbial communities near Pivers Island, North Carolina, United States - PICO245 | ecosystem: Environmental > Aquatic > Marine > Coastal | place: USA: North Carolina | collected... | reverse complement strand
CATTTAAGAACATAGTTAAATCCAAATTTTTAAACATAGCACTAGAAACTAATGCTGAAACAACACCACCTGCAGCTGCAGCTAAACAAGTTGTTACAAGAGTTAAAGACGTAAGTTCAGGGTCAGCAGATAGAACTGAGCCGCCATTAAATCCAAACCAGCCTAACCAAAGAATCAAAACACCTGCTGTTGCTAGTGGTATATTATGACCTGGTATTGCTTGAAGCTTTCCATCTTTAAACTTGCCAATTCTGGCGCCAAGCAAACAAACCGCTACTACAGCTGCCCATCCACCTACTGAGTGCACTAATGTAGAACCTGCAAAATCATAAAAAGGAGTCTCCATGCTGTCTAAGAATCCACCTCCCCATTTCCATGATCCAGCAATTGGATAAATAATACCAACATATAGCACGGTAAAAATCATAAACGGACCAATTTTAATACGTTCTGCAACCGCTCCTGAAACAATCGTTGCTGCCGTTGCGGCAAACATTCCTTGAAATAAGAAATCAGTCCAGTAAGTATAACCTTCGTTATAAGCAAGATCTAGAGCACCAGTATCTGTTAATGGTGCATCTAATCCAAAACCTGCGAATCCTAAAAACCCATTAAAATCTCCAGGATACATTAAGTTAAATCCAACAAGACAATAAAGCAATAGGCCAACTGTAATTATAAATATATTTTTAAATAAAATGTTAATCGTATTTTTTTGACGTGTCAGTCCAATTTCCAGAAATGCAAAACCTAAATGCATAAAGAAAACTAGCGCAGTACAGATCATCATCCATACATTATTTGTAGTTAATAATTCCATGTTTTTTATTTTAAAGTATTTCCTCCTTTTTCCCCTGTTCTTATTCTATAGACTTCCTCGATATTTGATACGAAGATTTTTCCATCACCTATATCTCCGGTTGCACCAGATTCTAAAATGGCTTTTATGGTTACATCCTCAAAATCATCATTAACTACTATTGATAAATAGCGTCTTTGAATATCACTTGTGCTGTAGGAAATACCACGGTAAACGTGTCCTTCTTTTTCGTTTCCAAGTCCAGTTACATCCCAATAAGAGAAGAAGTTGACACCTACATCGTGTAATGCTCCTTTTACCGAAGAAAACTTGGATTTTCTAATAATTGCTTCGATTTTTTTCATGTTGCTATTTGTTAGTATTTAGATAATTATTTACAACACTTAAAGATGACTTGTATAGTTAAGTCACCTTTAAGTTTGTATAGTTAGTAAAGTTTAGATTTATTAATTATCAAGTTCTCTCTGTCTTTTACCTGGATAAGCAATTGACCCATGTTCAGAAATATCAAGTCCTTGAATCTCCTCTTCCTTAGTAACGCGCAGTCCTAGAGTCTTTTTAAGTATAAAAAAGACTATTGCTGAAAGGACTATTGCCCAAGCCGCATAGGCTAAAACACCTATAGCCTGAGAACCTAATTGAGAAGCACCACCACCGTTAAGTAAACCAATGCCTGTATCACCATCAACACCCCAAAGACCAATAACTAATGTTCCCCAAGCTCCTACTACACCATGAACTGAAACAGCACCTATAGCATCATCAACTTTAAGCTTTTTTTCAATAAACTCAATTGAGAAAACCACTATTACACCACCAATAAGACCTGCTAAAACGGCACCACCGTCTGTCATATTTCCACACCCTGCGGTTATACTTACAAGACCAGCAAGTGCGCCATTAAGTGTTTGGGATAAGTTTGGTTTACCATACCATATCCAAGTTGTAACTAACGCTCCTAAGGCTCCAGCTGCCGCAGCCAAATTGGTGATTAAAACCACTGTTGAAGCACCAACGGCATCATCTCCTCCCCAAGCTAGTTGAGAACCACCATTGAATCCAAACCATCCTAGCCAAAGGATAAAAACTCCTAATGTTGCTAAAATTTGATTATGACCTGGAATTGGTAACACTTTGCCATCAACAAATTTTCCAATTCTTGGGCCTACCATAATTGCAGCTATCAATGCAGCCCAGCCACCAACGGAGTGTACAATTGATGATCCAGCAAAATCTATAAATCCTAGTTCGGTTAACCAACCTGAACCTTGCCACTGCCATCCACCAGAAATAGGATAAATAATTGCAGTCATAACAATTGAAAATATAATATATGTTGTATATTTTGTTCTACCGGCAATTGCTCCTGATACAATTGTAGCTGCAGTTGCTGCAAACATTGTTTGAAAGAACAGGTCTGCTCCTTCTCCTTGCATTAACCCACTCCAAAAGAACCATCCATTTGAAGTGTCACCATACATTAACGAGTAACCTATAAACCAGTAAGTCAATGATCCAACGCATATGTCTAGTACATTTTTCATTGCTATATTCACTGCATTTTTTGACCTAGTCATACCAGATTCAACCAATGTAAATCCTGCTTGCATGAAAAACACTAGGATACCAGATAATAACATCCATAGCATTCCCATATCACCTTCAACAGCTGAAGTATCTTGAATTATAAGGGGCATATTTAATAATGACATAATTTTTAATTTTTTAGTTAGAAAATCTAACACCTGCTAATAATCTTTAGATATTAGGAGGTGCTAAATATGTATTTAGAATGTGTAGATTGCGGCTAAAGTAAATGCAGCTAGGTTATCAGTGGCATCCCCGTCACTATCTAAGTATGGCATGGAATCACTCCAAGAATCTAATCTAATTTCTGGTTTAATGATTAAATTATCAACTACATAGCTCCCAGTTAAAGTGAGTGCCAGAACACTTTCTTCAGCTGGATTTGAGTCACCGTGCAAACCAAAATATTCACCTCTTAAACCAATAGAAAAATCATCTGAAGTTGCTAACTGTGGATAAAGAGCAGCGCCATAAAAACCTGAACCATCATTATCGTTATATGCACCATTAATTCCTAAAAAGAAACTATCTGATAAATCAAAACCTCCCGTATAGTCTATTTCAAATCCTAAACCTCCATTATTTCCACTGTCATAATATAAATTAAGATATTGTCCGTAAAAACCTAATTGTGCACCAAAACCGTATTCTCCTGTAGCCGATACATTATTCGTATCCCACGGATTAGTTATTGCTAACATTAAGCTAATATCGTCTGACAATGTGAAATCAGCCTTTAAACCCATGTGCGAAAATGGGCCGTTAGAAAATAAATATGAACAACTGTAATTAAAGTTTGCCGCAGGCGCTATAACCTCATATCCTAAAAATGTATTCCATCTACCAAAAGTTAAAGTAGTATTTTCAGATACATTCCAATATACATAGGCTTGATTAACAATACCATCAATTATATCGGAATTGAATGTAGCTCCTGCACCTCTTGGTCCAGTGACCAGATCAACCACTGCACCAACTTTTGTTCCTTCATAACTGAAAATTACATTGGCCATACCCAATGCAAATCCAGTTTGGTCTGCAAAAGCAGTTCCAAAAGATTGATTGCTGTCGTCGGATGCTGTCAGATATGTTTGAAAATAGGCATCAACTGATCCGCTAATTGTAAATTTCTTTTCTTCAGTTTCTTGCGCATTAATTATTAATGCCGTGAAAAGTAATGTTAAAGTAAATAATCGTTTCATAAAATTCATCTTTTATTAGTTAGATGATCCAAAACTATATAATATTTAAACATAACCCCTAAAAAAAAGGGGTACAAAATTAATTTTTACGAATATAAGATATTTTACCCCTAAAAAATAAAGGGTAAACTAATTTTTATTGATTTTTTTATTGAAATGATAATTAGGATTTTCAATTATTTCTAAAATTTATTCTCATTTAATATTGAATTAATAATAAAACAATATTTTCGCAATCGTTTTCGTAATATTTAGCTGTATTTTATTAAAAAATCATGATTGAATATTTAGCATTATACGGGCAAAAATTTATCATTTTATCAATTAAAATCTTTTCAATTATCGATATGGGAAAAGTGTTTTCACTTTTTTTTTTATCGAACAACTGCGCCTATATTAGAGGAGTGAATTGTTGTGAAAAACCCTCTAAAATTTTGAATTATGCTGAAGAAACAAGGACTTTATTTACCGGAATTTGAACACGATAATTGTGGTGCAGGATTTATATGTAGTTTAACGGGTAAAAGATCAAATGATATAATCCATAAAGCGTTAGAAATACTTGTAAAACTTGAGCATCGTGGTGCTGTAAGTTCTGATGGGATAACAGGTGATGGCGCTGGTATATTAATAGATATTCCTCACAAGTTTTTTAAGATATTCTGTGAGTTTGAATTACCTGAAACTGGTCAATACGCTGTAGCCAATGTTTTTCTACCCAGAAAAGAAAACCAAAGGCAATATTGTATCGATATTTTTGAAAAGGAAATTGAATCACAGGGTCTAGAATTAATTGGCTGGAGAGATGTTCCGGTTAATAGTGAAATACTTGGTGAAATTGCTAAAACTACAGAGCCGTCAATTAAGCAAATATTCATTGGTAAAGCTGATGAAAAAATGTCCGATAGGGACTTTAATCTTAAATTATTTGCAGCAAGGAAAATTACTGAACATATCATATACGATTCAAAATTATCAGAAGCTCAATATTTTTATTTACCGAGTCTCTCTACAAAAATTATAATATTTAAAGGTCTTCTTAAGCCAGAACATATAAATGAGTATTATCTAGATTTATTCAATTCGGCATTAGATACGAGGTTAGCTTTGGTGCACCAGCGTTTTTCAACAAATACATTCCCAACATGGGATTTGGCGCAGCCTTTTAGATATATATGTCACAATGGTGAGATAAATACCTTAAGAGGAAATGTTTCTAGAATGTTTTCACGAGAAGAAATCATTAAAAGCGATGCATTTGGTGATGACATTAAGAAAATTATACCAACTGTTTTAAAAGGTAAATCTGATTCTGCAACATTAGATATGGTTGTTGAATTACTTCTAATGACAGGACGTTCTTTACCTGAGGCCATGATGATGTTAGTGCCAGAGGCATGGGAAAAAAACCCTGAGATGTCTGATGCTAAGAGAGCTTTTTATGAATACAATTCCTGTTTAATGGAGCCATGGGATGGTCCTGCTTCCATACCATTTACAGATGGTAATTATATTGGTGCTGTCTTAGATAGAAATGGATTAAGGCCTTCTCGATATACCGTTACAAAAAATGGCAATGTTATAATGTCTTCTGAAACTGGTGTTGTAGATGTAAAACCAGAGAATGTTGAATTTCATGGTCGATTAGAACCTGGTAAAATGTTCTTGGTGGATATGAATGAAGGACGAATAGTTAATGATGAAGAAATTAAAGAGAAAATTGCCAATAAATATCCATACCGAGAGTGGTTGGATAAAAATTTAGTGCATTTAAGAGACCTCTCCGCTAAAAAAGGGCCAATCCTTTATGATGAAATTGATCTTAAAAAACGCGAAGTAATTTTTGGGTATACTCAAGAGGACTTAAACACTATTATCAGGCCAATGGCACAATTGGGCAAGGAACCTATTGGCTCAATGGGTAGTGATACGCCTATTGCTGTTTTATCAGAGCGACCACAATTGGTATATAATTATTTTAAGCAACTGTTTGCACAGGTTACTAATCCACCATTGGATGGTATTAGAGAAGAATTAATAACAGATATAAGTTTAACACTTGGAAGAGACGTTAATATTTTTGACATAAATGATGAGCATTGTAAAAAGCTAAAAATTCAAAACCCTGTTATTTCAAAACACGATTTAGATAAAATTAGAAATTACGATTCTAATCCAGATTTCAAGGTTGAAACTATTTCAATGTTATATGAAGTTAATCGAGGATTAAACGAATTAGAAGTTGCTTTAGAAAAACTTGTGAATCAAGCATCAAAAGCCATTGATGAAGGCATAAATATTATTATCCTTTCAGATAGATATGTCGATGAAAACCATGCTCCAATTCCAGCCTTATTGGCATGTTCATATGTAAACCATGCTTTGCACAAGTTAAAAAAACGTTCTCAGGTTAGTTTAATAATTGAATCTGCTGAACCTCGTGAAGTTCATCATTTTGCCCTGTTATTTGGGTTTGGCGCAAGTGCTGTAAATCCATACATAGTTAACGAAATAGTACAGAAACAAATCAACATTAAAGATGTTACAGATTTAGAATATCTAACGGCAATAAAAAATTACAATAAGGCCATTGGGAAGGGTATTTTAAAGGTGATGAATAAGATTGGTATTTCAACATTAAATTCGTACAGAGCTTCTCAACTTTTTGAATGTATAGGGATCAATACAGCTACAGTTGATAAATATTTTCCAAACACACCAACACGTATTCAAGGTATTGGTTTAAGGGAAATTGAGCAAGAAATTGTTAAACGTCATCGTAAGGCATTTAGGCCAAACCAAACCAATTTAGATATAGAAGTTGGTGGAGATTATAGATGGAGACGTGGACAAGAAAAACATATGTTCAATCCATTAACTATTGCCAAATTACAAGAATCTGTTAGAACTAATAAAGCATCAACTTATAAGGAATACTCTGAGTTAGTTAATAACCAATCTAAGAGTTTAATGACAATAAGAGGTTTGTTTGAGTTTGATAAATTCGATCCAATACCTCTAGAAGAGGTAGAGCCATGGACTGAAATTGTAAAGCGTTTCAAGACAGGAGCAATGTCTTATGGTTCAATTAGTAAAGAGGCTCATGAGAATTTAGCGGTAGCAATGAATAGAATTGGTGGGAAATCCAATTCTGGTGAGGGTGGTGAAGATCAAGAACGTTTTTATAAGAGTTCTCAAGGCGATTGGCGTAATTCTGCAATAAAGCAGGTTGCATCAGGACGTTTTGGTGTTACTTCAAATTATTTGACAAACGCTAATGAGATTCAAATAAAAATAGCCCAAGGAGCAAAACCTGGAGAAGGAGGTCAGTTACCTGGTCCTAAGGTGAATCCTGAAATTGCCAAAACAAGAAATTCTACACCGTATGTAGGATTAATTTCTCCACCACCACATCACGATATTTATTCAATTGAAGATTTATCACAATTGATTTATGATGTTAAATCAGCCAATCGTGAGGCGAGAATTAATGTAAAGTTAGTTTCAGAGGTTGGTGTAGGTACTGTTGCCGCAGGTGTTGCAAAAGCCAAAGCAGATGTTGTTTTAATTTCAGGATTTGATGGTGGTACAGGAGCATCTCCTTTAACGTCATTAAGACATGCAGGCTTACCATGGGAACTTGGTATTGCAGAAGCGCAACAAACCTTGGTAATGAATGATTTAAGAAACAGAATTGTTTTAGAATGCGATGGGCAATTGAAGACTGGTCGAGATGTTGCTATTGCATGTCTATTAGGAGCTGAAGAATTCGGATTTGCTACGGCTCCATTAGTCGCTTCGGGTTGCATTATGATGCGTGTTTGTCATTTAAATACCTGCCCAGTTGGTATAGCGACTCAAAATCCAGAATTGCGTAAAAAGTTCAAAGGAAGACCCGAGCATGTTGTGAATTATATGTATTTCGTGGCTCAAGAGTTGAGAGAAATTATGGCTAAGCTCGGATTTAGAACCGTCAATGAAATGGTAGGTCAGGTTCAAAAATTAAATCGAAATAAAGCGATAGAACATTATAAGGCATCTGGTATAGATTTAACTCCAATTCTTCATAGAGTAGAGGTTTCTGAGGATGTTAAACTTTACAACACAAATCAGCAAGATCATAATCTAGAAACGCATTTAGACTTTCAAATTATTAAAAAAGCTCATCAGGCATTGTTCAGAAGACAACGAACACATCTAAAATTACCAATAACTAATATCGATAGAGCTGTTGGAGCAATTGTGAGTAATGAAATTTCAAAAATTTATGGAGCTCAAGGATTACCTGATGATACCATTAATATTGATTTTGAAGGTTCAGCTGGCCAAAGTTTTGGAGCTTTTACAACCAAGGGTGTAAGTATGACGGTTCACGGCAATACAAATGATTATTTGGGTAAAGGACTTTCGGGTGGTAAACTAACCATAAAGGTTCCTGAGGGATGTACCATTGTGCCACAAGAAAATATAATTACTGGTAATGTTACATTATATGGAGCTACTTCTGGTGAGGTTTATATAAATGGTAAAGCTGGTGAGCGTTTTTGTGTGAGAAATTCTGGCGCTTCCGCCGTTGTAGAAGGGATTGGAGACCATGGTTGTGAGTATATGACAGGAGGTATTGCTGTGATTTTAGGAGATGTAGGTAGAAATTTTGGAGCAGGTATGAGTGGAGGAATTGCATATATTTTAGACAATGATAATTCATTTATTAAAAAATGTAATAGTGCAGATTTAAATATAGATCCAATATCCTCACAAGAGGATGAGAATCAGTTAAAAGTATTAATTGAACATCACTTTGTAGCCACAAGTAGCCCGTTGGCAAAACAAATTTTAACTGAATGGGAAAGCTATGTGCTAAAGTTTAAAAAAGTCTTACCAGAAGAGTATAGGCAAGCACTATTGAGATTAGAGGAAGAACAATTAAAATTAGCGTAAGAAGATGGGAAAGATAACAGGATTTTTAGAGTTTGAACGTCAGAACGAAAGTTACATTGAACCAAAAAAACGAATTAAAAATTATAAAGAGTTTACAGTTCCCTTAGAAGAAAACAAGCTTAAGGATCAAGGTGCGCGTTGCATGGATTGTGGTATACCTTTTTGTCATAGTGGTTGTCCATTGGGAAATCTTATACCAGATTTTAACGACAAGGTTTATAAAGGTAAATGGAAAGAGGCAGCAGAAATACTTCATAAGACTAATAATTTTCCAGAATTTACAGGAAGACTTTGTCCGGCTCCTTGTGAAGAGGCTTGTGTGCTTGGCATAAATGAAGATCCTGTGACTATCGAGAATATCGAAAAGAATATTGTTGAAACTGCTTTTGAGGAAGGTTGGATTGTTGCAAATCCACCAGAAAAAAGAACAGGAAAATCAGTTGCTGTAATTGGATCTGGTCCTGCTGGTTTGGCGGCAGCACAACAATTAAATAGAGCTGGTCATACTGTTACGGTTTTTGAGCGAGATGCTAGAATTGGTGGTCTTTTAAGATATGGAATTCCAGATTTTAAAATGGAGAAGTATGTTATTGATAGACGTCTCAAAGTCCTTGAGGAAGAAGGTATTGTCTTTAAAACAAACGCATATGTTGGTGAGAATGTTAAGGCAGATAAATTGAAAGAAGAATTTGATGCCATTATTCTATGTGGTGGTGCAACGGTTAGAAGAAGTATTCCAATTCCTGGTGCAGATTTAAACGGTGTTGTACAAGCCATGGATTTTTTGAAAAAGAATAATGAATTTGTTGATGGTTTGAGGGATTTTGAAGATGTTATTTCTGCCAAGGATAAAAATGTTATTGTTATTGGAGGTGGAGATACAGGATCAGATTGCATAGGAACTTCAAACAGACATGGTGCGAATAAAGTGACCAATTTTGAGATTTTAAGCAAACCAACAGAGGGTAGACCGGCTCATCAACCTTGGCCATATTGGCCAATGAGATTAAAAACCTCCTCTTCACATCAGGAAGGAGTTAAACGCTTTTTTAGTGTATCAACAAAAGCATTTGTTGCTGATGAAAATGGAAATTTAAAAGCACTGAAAACAGTTGAGGTAGAATGGATTTTTAAAGAAGGTGAGCGTCCTCAATTAAAAGAATTACCAGGCACTGAAAAGGAATGGGAATGTGATTTAGCACTATTAGCATTAGGATTTACTGGTGCGGAGAAAACATTGGCTGATCAGTTTGGGTTAGATATGGACTTTAGAACAAATATTAAAGCTACAACAATGGATTATGCCACTAATGTACCTGGAATATTCGTTGCTGGAGATATGAGGAGAGGACAGTCTTTAATAGTTTGGGCTATTTCGGAAGGTAGGCAAGCAGCGTACCATATTGATAAATATTTAATGGGAGAGTCGCATTTGCCACTTAAGGATAATAGCGATTTACCTAGAGTGTAATTCTTATATTAGTAATACAAAGAACAAACTGATAGAGAATTATTAGGGTTAGGGCTATTAAATAACTAGTAGAGTTCAAAAAGCATCTGGAGACAGATGCTTTTTTTTAACTTGGAAATTTAGCTTTGATGTCTTCTAAACACAAATTATGTATACTTCCGATATGGGAGTGTTCCTTACCTAAATCTGGTTTGTAATTTCCAGATTGTACTTCATCTCCAATTTGTTTGTAGGCATCTCTAAAACTCATTCCATCCACTACCAAATTGTTTATGCTGTCAACAGTAAATAGGTATTTGTATTTATTATCGTTAAGGTTTATGTCTTTTACAATGACTTGTGCTATAGAATAATTGAAAATATCCAATATATCTTTTATACTTTCAATGGCATCGATCATATTTTCCTTAAGTAGCTGAAAATCTCTGTGATAACCACTTGGTAAGTTGTTTGTAATTAGCAACATTTCGGTATGTAATGCTTGAATTTTATTACACTTCCCTCTAATAAGTTCAAACACATCAGGATTCTTTTTATGTGGCATAATACTACTTCCTGTAGTTAATTCATCTGGAAAACTAATGAAATTGAAATTTTGGCTCATGTATAAACAAACATCCATAGCAAATCTTCCAAGTGTATTACTTAAGCTACCAAGGGCACTCGCCATACATCGTTCACTTTTACCCCTGCTTAATTGAGCAGCCACAACATTATACTTCAATGTTTTAAATTGGAGTTTATCTGTAGTAATAGTTCTATCAATAGGAAAGGAGCTACCATAGCCTGCTGCTGAACCCAAAGGATTTTGGTCTACAATATTCTTTACTGAATTAAGCAAATAAACATCATCGATTAATAACTCAGCATATGCTGAAAACCATAAACCGAAAGATGATGGCATTGCAACTTGTAAATGAGTATAACCAGGTAATAACTTAGACTTATGAGTTTCTGCTAAAACAATTAATATATCAAAAAGGGATTTTACTTTTTGATTAATGATATTCAGGCTGTCTTTGTAATATAACTGTAAAGCGACTAAAACTTGATCATTTCTAGATCTCGCAGTATGTATTTTTTTGCCTGTTTCACCTAAGTTTTTAGTGAGCTCGTGCTCAATTTTAGAATGGATATCCTCAAAGGATTCTTCAATTATTAATTCACCTTTTTCTGCGTCTTGATAAAGCTTGTTTAGTTCATTTGTCAACGCAGTTAATTCATAATCATTTACAATACCAATAGAATTTAGCATTATAGCATGGGCTATTGAGGCTTGTATATCATATTTTGCAATGTGCAGATCTATAATTCTGTCCTTGCCAACTGTAAAGTTTTCTATTTTTTTATCTATTGAAAATCCTTTATCCCAAAGTTTCATAATACTCGTTTTAGTAATCCTATATATATTTTAACACCTTCCTCAATTTCTTCTAAATAAATGAATTCATCTGCTGTATGGGATCTTGTACTATCACCAGGCCCAAGTTTTAAAGATGGGCAACTTAAGGTTGCTTGGTCCGATAATGTTGGTGAACCATAGGTTTCTCGACCCAATTCAATTCCGGCTTTAACTAATTCGTGATTCAAGGGTATAGATGAAGAGTTTAATCTAAGACTTCTTGCTTCAATACTGTCACAAGGTGATTTTTTCTTTAAAATTTTAGCGATTTCTTCATTGCTATATTTGTCGTTTACTCTAACATCTATTACAAGATCAACTTCTGAAGGTACTGCATTGTGTTGTTGACCAGCATTAATCTGGGTAACGGTCATTTTCACATTTCCTAGAACTGGTGATTTTCTTTCAAATTGAAAATCTTTAAACCAATTTAAAACGTCAATTGTATTATAAATTGCATTATTTTTATTTGAATTGGCTGCATGGCTCGGTGTACCTTTTACTTTAGCATCAAAAACCACAAGGCCCTTTTCTGCAATAGCCAAGTGCATTTGGGTAGGCTCACCAACAATGGCTACATCAATTTCTGGAATAATAGATAACATACTATTTAAACCATCTGGGCCACTACTTTCTTCTTCTGCAGAGGCCACTATTATGATATTATAATTTAGGTTCTTTTTAGAATAGAAGTATGTAAAACACGCTAAAAGTGAAACAAGGCATCCTCCTGCATCATTACTTCCGAGACCAAATAATTTACCATCTTCTACAATTGCTTTAAATGGATCTTTAGTATAGCCTTTATTTGGTTTTACTGTATCATGGTGAGAATTAAGCAACAAGTTTGGTTTTGATTCATCAAAATATTTATTTGTTGCCCAAACATTGTTTTTGGTTCTCTTATAAGCAATATCGTAGTTTTTAAACCACTTTTCAAGTAAAATCGCTGTATCCTTTTCTTCAGAGGAGAATGAAGGAGTTTCAATGAGGTCTTTTAATAATTCTTTAGCGTCTTGGATTAATTTCTTTATCATTTTACAATGGTTGTATATCCTTTTTTGTTTGTAAATAATTTGTCGTGTTTACCTATGCAAACCTTATCAATATTATGGTTTACGGCATTAATGCAATTACTTATTTTTGGTAGCATACCATCAGTAATTATACCTTCGGATACTAGCTTTTTGAATGAAATAGTATCTATTTGTTCAATTACCGAATCTTCATCATTGATATCTTTTAAAGCACCATTTTTTTCGAAACAATAATAAAGTTCCACATTATAACTATCGGCAAAAGCCATTGCAATTTCCGTTGCAATTGTATCTGCATTTGTGTTAAGTAATTGCCCTTCCTTGTTATGTGTTATTGCACAAAATACGGGAGTGATGTAATTGCTTATTAGAGTTTCAATTATCTCAAAATTCACCTTTTTTACATCACCTACATAACCATAATCAATTTTTAACACAGGTCTTTTGTCAGCTTCGATTGTATTGCCATCTGCACCAGTAAGACCTAGTGCATTGCAGTTAGTTGATTGTAGCTTAGCGACAATGGATTTATTTATTTTACCAGCAAAGACCATTGTTATAATATCTAAAGTGGCTTCATCTGTAATTCTGCGACCTTCAAACATTTTTACAGGAATATCTAAACTTCTTGCCATTTCGGAGGCAATTTTCCCACCACCATGTACTAATATTTTTGGGTCTTCAATTTTTGTAAAAGTCTCCAAGAAATCATCTAGACTTTTTTGGTCATCAATAATGTTACCACCTATTTTTATGACTTTAAGAGATTTCATTATAATTGCTCTAAGATATTTTTTAATACAATTTGTGCTGCAAATGTTCTATTATTTGCTTGTTGAATAACAATAGATTGATCACTATCCAATACATCGTCGTCAACCACAACGTTTCTTCTAACCGGTAGGCAATGCATAAATTTTGCTTGGCCTAACTTTTCTTTGGTAATTTTCCAATTGGTGTCCTGATTTAGAATTTGACCATAATTAGTGTAACTGCTCCAGTTTTTTGCATAAACAAAATCTGCATCTTTTAATGCTTCATTTTGGTTATAAGTAACATTTGAGTCTTTTACTTTTTCAGGATTTAATTCGTATCCCTTTGGGTGAGTAATTGTAAAATCTACATCCATTAATTGCATTGTTTCAATAAATGAATTAGCTACAGCTTGTGGAAGTGCTTTAGGATGTGGTGCCCAGGTTAAAACAACTCTAGGTTTTCTTTTTTCCGTAAATTCTGAAATTGTTATGGCATCAGTTAGCGATTGAAGAGGATGGCCTGTAGCACTTTCCATACTAATAATTGGTACGGTTGCATATTTTATAAAACTTTTCAAAATCAATTCTGATTCATCCTTATTTTTATCGGTCAAAGTTGGAAATGCTCTAATGGCAATTATATCTGCATATTGCGAAATAACATGAGCTGCTTCCTTGATGTGTTCTGTTGATTTCATATTCATCACCGAGCCGTCTTCAAATTCTAATTTCCAAACATTGTTTATATCTAAGGTCATAACTGACATGCCAAGGTTCTTAGCTGCTTTCTCGGTACTCAATCTTGTTCTTAGACTTGAATTGAAAAACAACATCATCAATGTTTTATTTTTACCAATGTCTTGATTTTTGAATGGATCCATTTTCAATAAAATAGCATCCTTAATCGTAGTTTTTAGATCAGATAAGTCTTTTATGTGTGTATAGTGTTTCATATTAATTAAGTTCTTTCTGCAAAGCATTAATTAAACTGTCTATATGTTCTTTTTTTATGGTCAAAGGAGGTAATATTCTAAGAAGGTTTGGGTTTTTAGAACTTCCAGTAAAAATGTGATGCTTATAAATAAGTGTTTTTCTTAAGTCGGAAATTGGAAAATCAAATTCTAGCCCTAACATTAATCCTCTCCCTTTTACATTCTTTACTTCAGGTATACTAATGACTGCATTTTGAAGGTGTTTTGAAATTATTAAGGCATTTGTCATTAGGTTTTCTTTCTCAAGTATCTCTAAAACAGCCAATGTTGCGCTACATGCGAGATGATTACCACCAAAGGTTGTACCTAATAAACCATAAGAAGCTTCGATCTTTGGATGAATAAGAATACCACCTACGGGAAAACCGTTACCCATTCCCTTTGCTATAGATATAATATCTGGTTGGATATTGTGTGCTTGAAAGGCAAAAAAATCACCTGTTCTTCCAAAACCAGACTGTACCTCGTCTGCAATGAGCAAGGTATTATATTTTTTACATAGCTTTTCTAGTCCTTGGTAAAAATCTGTTGAACTCTGTTCTAATCCACCTACACCTTGGATACATTCAATGATTACTGCACATGTTTCATTTTCCTTTAAAATATCTTCAACTTTTTCAAGTTCATCAAGTGCAACAAAGTCCACACGTTGCTGTGCATTTACCGGCGCAACTATTTTCTTGTTATCAGTTGCTGCAACCGCAGCAGACGTTCTTCCGTGAAATGAGTTATTAAATGCTAGTAATCTTGATTTCTTATTGTGAAAAGAAGCTAGTTTAATTGCATTCTCATTAGCTTCGGCACCAGAATTACACAAGAATAATTGATAATCTTTACAGCCTGAAATTTCATTTAGTTTCTTAGACAGTTTATTTTGTAATGGATTTTGCACTGAATTGCTGTAAAATCCAATTTTTTCAATTTGATTTTTGATTGAATTCACATATTGTGGGTGTGAATGACCTATGGATATTACGGCGTGGCCTCCATATAAATCAAGATACTTTTTACCATCATCACCATAAACAAAAACATCATTTGCCTTTACAGGTGTTACGTCGTACAATGGATATACATCGAATAAACTCATATTTGTTCTTTTTTGATGGTATTTATTTTCTTAAATGAAGCCACCATTCCTTGTATTAATGAAGAACTTAACCCTTTATGTTCCATTTCATTTAACCCTTCGATAGTGCAACCCATTGGAGTTGTAACTTTGTCTATCTCTTCTTCAGGGTGATTCCCATTTGTGATTAGCAAGTTTGCCGCACCTTCGGATGTATACATTGCTAATTCTTGTGCTTCTTTAGCGTCAAATCCTAATTGAATTGCTGCTTGGGTAGTGGCACGTATTAATCGCATCCAAAAAGCAATTCCGCTTGCACATACAACTGTTGCGGCTTGCATTTGACCTTCTGGAATTACAATTGAATTTCCAAGCCTATTAAATATAGAGATTGCAACCTTTATACGGTTTTCTCCTTTTGCATTGCTGCAAAGACAGGTCATTGATTTACCAACGGCAATAGCTGTATTTGGCATTGCTCTAATTATAAAATTGTCCTCGCCAATTATATTTTCAATTTTGGAAATGCTAAATCCTGTAATGGTAGAAATAATTACATGATTTTCATTTAAAAATGGCTTAATTGAAACTAATATATTTTCTAAATGTGCAGGTTGTACTGCAAGAATCAAGATATCTGAATTCTTTACAGCTTCAATATTGTCCGAAGACAGGCTTACATTTTTGTAACCGTTAAATTCACTTAATTCGTCTAAATTTCTTTTGGTTAAGTATAATGTTGTTATTGCATTATTGATAATAAGTCCGTTTGCTATGGACTTACCTAAATTTCCTGTTCCTATTATTGCGATTTTCATAATTCTTAACTTTAGAAATAATTAGCTTTTAGTTTTAATCCTTCGGATTCGTCAAAACCAAACATCAAATTCATATTTTGAATGGCCTGACCAGAAGCACCTTTAAGCAAATTGTCTATCACACTACTTATTAGGATCGTATTGTTGTGTTTATGCAAGTGAATGATGCATTTATTAGTGTTTACTACTTGTTTAAGATGTATTGGTGAGTTAGAAATAACCGTAAATGGTGCCCTTTCATAATATGACTCGTAAAGATTATATGCCTCCTCTATACTTCCGGTATAATCAGTATATAAAGTTGCATATATACCCCTTGAAAAATTACCTCTATTTGGCATAAATAAAACTTCAGATTTAAAGTTGTTTTGTAACTTTTTTATGTTTTGATTGATTTCACCTAGGTGCTGATGAGTAAAAGGTTTATAGTATGAGAAATTATTGTCTCTCCATGTAAAATGTGTTGTTGCTGATAACGATGTTCCAGCACCAGTAGCTCCAGTAACAGCATTAACATGCAGGTCTGATTGTAATAAACCTGAATTTGCTAATGGAAGAAGTCCCAATTGAATTGCCGTTGCAAAACAGCCTGGATTAGCAATATTAGTTGCGCTTTTTATGGTCTCTTTTTTTAATTCTGGTAATCCATATACAAATGTTTGTCCTTGAAAAACTTCGTCTTTTTCAAGTCTAAAATCATTACTCAGATCAATAATTTTTGTATGTTTTGAGAATTCAGTTTTTGATAAGAACTCTTTGGAGTTACCATGTCCCAAACACAAGAACAAAACATTAATTTCCAGATTAATTACAGATGAAAATTTTAGTTCTGTAGAACCAACAAGATCTTGATGGACTTGGTGCACAGAATTACCAGTGTTGGAAGTGCTATAGATAAAATCGATTTTTACCTCCTTGTGGTTTATTAATAACCTTATCAATTCTCCAGCTGTGTAACCAGCTCCTCCTATAATACCTGCTTTAATCATAACTCCAAGTTTGTTAATTGATAAATTTTGTTGGCATTTGCGTTGATTTTTATAAAACCTTTTGCTTCGTCTGCTGTCCAACCGCTATTTTCTTCTCCATAACTTCCAAATTTAGTATTCATTAAGTCATGTTTTGATCTTATACCATTCAAACTAAAATGGTATGGCTTTAAGGTTGCGCTAACCTCTCCAGAGACCATTTTCTGACTACTCTGAAGCATTGCCTCCATATCTCTCATAACAGGATCTAAATATTGCCCTTCGTGTAGATGCATTCCATAAAAATTAGATATATAATCTTTATGCTGTAACTGCCATTTTGTAAGAGTGTGCTTCTCGAGTAAATGATGTGCCTTTATGATTATCAAAGCCGCAGAGGCTTCAAAACCTACTCTTCCTTTTATGCCAACTATGGTGTCTCCTACATGGATATCTCTCCCAATAGCGTATGATGATGCAATATCATTTAGGATTTCAATATTTTTTTCAGAGTCATTTTGATTTCCATTTATTGCGATTAATTCACCTTTATCAAAAGTTAATATTACTTCTTCCTTACCTTTCTTTTTAAGTTGAGATGGATAGGCCGAATCTGGTAATTGGTGCTCTGAAGTTAAAGTTTCAGCACCTCCAACACTAGTACCCCAGAGACCCTTATTCACAGAGTATTTTGCCTTTTCCCACGATATATCAATACCATTTTCAATGAGATATTTAATTTCCTCTTGTCTTGATAGTTGTTGGTCTCTAATTGGCGTTATGATTTTGATATTTGGAGCTAGGGTTTGAAAGATCATATCAAATCTTACTTGGTCGTTACCAGCACCTGTACTACCGTGTGCAATGAATTCTGCACCTATATTTTTAGCATATTCAATTATTTCGATGGCTTGTATAATTCGTTCTGCACTAACTGATAATGGATACGTATTATTCTTTAGTACATTGCCAAAAATTAAATATTTAATGACCTTGTTGTAGTAAGTTTTAATGGCATCAATGTTCGTATAAGTAGAAACACCCATTTTATAGGCATTAGATTCAATCTCCTTGATTTCTTCATCTGTAAATCCACCAGTATTTACTGAAACAGCATGAACTTCATAACCAGCTTTACTTAAACTAAGTGCGCAATAAGATGTATCTAATCCACCACTAAATGCTATGACTAACTTTTTCATTTTTTATCTTTTTTTAAAAGGATGGTCTGTTTTATGTTTTTTAATCTTGTCCATACTTTTTTATCGTAATTATGTTTTTGTTCTTTTTTGTTTAATTCTTTTGCTGGATCATATAGCATCCCAGTACATAAACACATTTTTTGTTCGGTACGTTGTAAAACGTCGTAGTTTTTACAAGTTTGACAACCATCCCAAAAACTTTGATCATCTGTAAGCTCTGAAAAAGTAACTGGTTTATATCCAAGTTCACTATTCATTTTCATAACCGCGAGACCTGTTGTTATGCTAAATACTTTTGAATCTGGGAATTTATTCCTTGAATGTTGAAATACTACCTTTTTTATTTTTTTTGCCAGCCCTATTTTTCTGTAATCTGGATGTACAATTAAGCCTGAGTTTGCAACAAATTTTCCATGCCCCCAGGATTCTATATAACAGAATCCTGCAAATTTTTCGTCATCTAATGCTATAACAGCATTGCTGTTAATAATTTTATTGATAATGTATTCAGGTTTTCTCTTTGCGATACCAGTTCCTCTAACCTTTGCAGCTTCAGCAATTGTTTCACAGATGATTTCTGCGTAAATACTATGTGATTTGTTTGCAATAACAATTTGCATTGTAATTGAATTTGAATTAAAGAATTTATTGTAATTATTGTTTTGAAAACGAAACCGGACTCACCTAAGTTCCAAGAATGAATACATACCCTTACGGGCGACGTGATAAAATACGGCGAATCAACAAATGGTTATCTTTCGAGATGATTGTGATTAATGATTGATATGTAAAACTTGAATTGTGCACAATAAAAAATGATTAATTAATAGAGGATTGAGTTGCTAAACAGAATATTAGCGACAGCGAAATGTAGTACTAGTCCCAAAGGGGATGTGGTCTCTATTGAAATTGAAAAATACAATCATTGTACTAAACTACATATTATATTTTTATAGACAATACTTAAAAGAAACATTTTAATTAAAATTATGAATTTGTAAATTATTCATAATAAATATTGTTAAAATCATATTATAACCTATAGATTAAAGAATATAATCTGTGCTTACAAAGTTTGATGCTTTTGAGTCTAATAGCTCTTTAAGTATTTCATTGTTGTATTCATTGTCTTTAGATGCAACAAATGTTCTAATTGAAAATGATCTAAGTGCATCACGAACACTTAAGGTTGCGACAGCAGAATCTTTTCTACCGGTAAAAGGATACACATCTGGTCCTCTTTGGCAAGAACTGTTTAAATTGACACGACAAACGAGATTAACTAAGGTGTCTATTAATGGCGCGAGAGTTTTGGTCTCTTTTCCAAATAAGCTTACTTGTTGCCCATAGTTTGAGGATGCCATGTCGTCCAATGGCTCCTCAATATCATTAAAAGGAATTATTGGAATTATTGGTCCAAACTGTTCCTCTTGACAAACACGCATTCCGTTGTTAGATGGGTACATAATAGCAGGGAAGATGTAGTTTTCTGTTGTTTCTCCCCCCTTGTTATTAATTATTTGAGCACCATTGTCAATAGCATCATCAATTAATTCTTGAATGTATGCAGGTTTATTTGGCTCGGGAAGAGGTGTGAGTTGAGCTCCTTCATCCCAGGGATTGCCAAACTTTAAATTATCAATTTTTTCAGAAAAACGCTTATTGAATTCATCAACAATATCTTTATGAACATAAAGTACTTTCAATGCTGTACAACGCTGGCCATTAAATGATGTCGTTCCATTAATACACTCTTGAATAGCTAGTCCGAGATCTGCATCTGGTAAAATAATCGCGGGATTATTGGCCTCCAATCCCAATACCATTCTTAACCTATTGCTTTTGGGGTGCACATCTTGTAAAGCATTAGCTGAATTACTATGGCCAATTAAGGCTAAAACATCAACGCGACCATCCTTCATTATTGGTGTTGCTACAGTGCGACCTCTACCAAAAAGTATATTTACTACACCTTTAGGAAAACTATTTTGAAATGCCTCAATAAGAGGTGTTAACAATAGCACACCATATTTTGCAGGCTTAAAAATTGCTGTATTACCCATCATTAATGCTGGAATGAGTAAAGCAAAAGTTTCATTTAAAGGATAATTATAAGGGCCTAAACAAAGCACTACACCAAGAGGACCTCTTCTTATATGTGCATGAACGCCACCTTGCTTTTGAAACTTTGCACTATTGCGATCCATCTGTTTGTAATCTTCAATAGTATCATAAATATATTCAACTGTTCTATCAAATTCTTTTTCAGAATCAGGCAGATTTTTACCAATTTCCCACATAAGTAATTTCACCACTTCCTTACGTTTAGTCTTCATTTGCCGAACAAATTTTTCCATACATGAAATTCTGTCGGCAACCTTCATCGTGGGCCACAGTCCTTTACCTTTACCATAAGCATCTGAAGCTGCATCCAATGCCATTAGCGCTTCTTTTTCAGTTAATACAGGAATACTGCCTAAAAGTGTTGGTTGATAGTCTCCAGTTGAAGAAATGGTAGAGTAAATATTGGAGGTATCACCTCTCCATTCTACTAATTCTCCATTTAAAAGATAAGTAGTCTGATGAATTAATTTATTTATTCTAAACTTTTCTGGAATTTCGATGAAAGAAGATGTCATAACAGTTTATTTAAAAATGTTGAAGTTACGATAAAGCTCAAATACAATAGGTTAATCAAATGTTAAGTTACACCAAAAATTGAAATAAGTCAGGTTTGTCATTTAGATAGTCTCCATAAAAATTATATAGCTTCATTTTTGTAATCAATGGTTTTAAATCCTCTGGAGATTTTAATTGCAAACCAACTACAGCTGCGCCATTTTCACGATTGGTCTTTTTGGTATATTCAAAATGAGTAATATCATCTGTTGGTCCTAGAATTTCAGCAACAAATTCGCGCAAAGCTCCAGATCGCTGAGGGAATTTAATTATGAAATAGTGTTTAAGATTAGCATATAATAAGGCTCGTTCCTTTATTTCTGCTGTTCTTGTAATATCATTGTTACTACCACTAATTATACAAACCACATTTTTGCCTTTGATATACTTCTTGTATTGCTCTAAACCTGAAAGACTTAATGCACCTGCTGGTTTAACAACAATTGCATCTTTGTTGTAAAGATCTAATATGGTTTGACAAATTTTTCCTTCGTCTACCGTTATAACATCATGCAATGTTTCTTTGCAGATAGTAAAATTCAAATCACCGACTCGTTTAACAGCTGCTCCATCAACAAAGTTTTCAATTGATTTTAATTCTGTGTTTCTATTATTTTTTATTGATGTTAGCATCGATGGAGCACCCTTTGGTTCAACACCAATAATTTTGGTCTGTGGCGACAACACTGCAAATACTGAAGATAAACCAGCTGATAATCCACCACCACCAATAGGTACCAACACATAATCGATTGGGTGTGATTTAAATTGATCTATTATCTCCAAACCAACCGTGGCTTGTCCTTCAATTACCTTTTCATCGTTGAAGGGATGAATAAAGGTCTTATTCAATTTTTCACATTCTTCAATTGCAGCGTTATAGGCATCATCAAATGTATCACCAATTAAAACCACATTTATATAGTCTTCACCAAACATTTTTACCTGCTCAATTTTCTGGTTAGGTGTTGGAGCAGGCATAAAAATTGTACCTTTTATTTTTAATAGTTTACATGAAAGCGCTACGCCTTGAGCATGATTTCCAGCGCTGGCACAAACAATTTCATTTTCTATTTGACTACTACTCAAGGATGAAATTTTATTATAAGCACCTCTGATTTTATATGAACGTACTTCTTGTAGATCTTCTCTCTTGAAATAGATATTAGCATCAAAATGCTTAGAATATCTTGCATTATTAATTAGAGGAGTTACATTGGCAATACCATGTAGTTTTTCAGCAGCTGTTTCAACAGCCTCTAAAGAGGGTTTATATGTTGTGTCGGTTTGTTTCATCCAAAATGTATTAATTACATCTTAGCAATTTATGCTAAAACGGAATCCTCAACAGATGTAGTTTTAATAACTTTCATTGCTGTCATGGCTGTACGTAATCTTTGACCAACTTCTTCAATAGGGTGATTTCTGATTGCATCATTTACAGCAATTAATTCTACATTATCTACAGCGTTTGTATTTGAATATGGTTTGCCTATTACTGATAAATCAACAGTTTTCATAAAGTCAGCTAATAATGGTTTACAAGCATGATCAAATAAATAACAGCCATACTCTGCAGTATCAGAAATTACACGATTCATTTCGAATAGTTTCTTACGTGCAATAGTATTTGCAATTAATGGTAATTCATGTAGTGACTCATAGTAAGCAGAATCTTCTATTATACCTGCACTTACCATAGTTTCAAATGCTAATTCTACACCAGACTTAACAAATGCCACTAATAAGGTGCCGTTATCAAAATATTCTTGCTCTGTAATGTGATCTGACGTTAAAGTAGTTTTTTCGAAAGCTGTTTCACCTGTTGCCTCGCGCCATTTTAATAAATTAACATCATCATTAGCCCAATCTTCCATCATGGTTTTTGAAAAATGACCAGAGATAATGTCATCCATATGTTTTTCAAATAATGGACGCATAATTCCCTTAAGTTCTTCGGATATTTCAAAGGCTTTAATCTTAGCCGGATTAGATAATCTATCCATCATGTTGGTGATGCCTCCATGTTTAAGTGCTTCAGTAATTGTTTCCCAACCAAATTGAATTAGTTTAGCGGCATATCCAGGTTCAATACCTTCTTCTACCATTTTATCAAAGGATAAAATAGCTCCTGTTTGTAACAATCCACATAAGATAGTTTGTTCACCCATTAGATCTGATTTTACTTCAGCAATAAATGAAGATTCTAATACACCAGCTCTATGACCACCTGTTGCCACAGCGTAAGCCTTCGCTTGAGTCCAGCCCTTTCCTTCTGGATCATTTTCTGGATGAACCGCTGTAAGTGTTGGTACACCAAATCCTCGCTTATATTCTTCTCTAACTTCTGTCCCTGGACATTTAGGAGCAACCATGATTACCGTAAGGTCTTCACGGATATTCATTCCTTCTTCAACAATATTAAATCCATGAGAATAACTTAATGTCGCCCCTTTTTTCATAAGTGGCATTACAGACTTTACAACGTTTGTATGTTGCTTATCTGGTGTTAAATTAAGTACCACATCTGCAGTTGGGATTAATTCTTCATATGTCCCTACGTTAAACTCATTTGAGGTTGCATTTTTATAAGAAGCCCTTTGTTCTTTAATTGCAGCTGGTCTTAATGCATAAGAAATATCCAATCCAGAATCTCTCATGTTTAATCCCTGATTGAGACCTTGTGCTCCACAACCAATAATTACGATTTTTTTACCTTTTAATGCATCAACGCCATCTTCAAATTCTGAAGCATCCATAAAACGGCATTTTCCTAATTGTTCTAATTGTTTCCTTAGTGGTAAGGTGTTAAAATAATTTGACATTTTCTTTTTGTTTTAATGTTGAAATGCTTCTAGCATTTTTGATATTTCCATTTGATTTTTTGTAACCGCTATACGTCCAGAGCGCACAAATTGCATGATACCAAATGCACTTAACTCCCTATATAGTAAATCTATTTCTTGTTTTCTGCCTGATTTTTCTAGAACAAAAAACTCTTTGTTTACCGTGACAATTCTAGCGTTACTTTCTTTAATGATATTTTGAATCTGACGTTCTTCAAACAACAAATCAGATTTAATTTTAAACATTGCAGATATTTGATAGATTGTTTCTTCGTCTGTATGATAGTATGCTTTTATTACTTCGACCTGTCGCTCTAATTGCCCAATGATTTTTTTCATTTGATCTTCAGTAATATCCACTACAAGAGTAAATCTCGACACGCCTTCAATTTCTGATATAGAAGTATTTAAACTCTCTACATTGATATGTCTTCTTTGGAATATTGCTGAAATCCTATTCAGCAATCCAATATTATTTTCAGTATAAATTGATACTGTAAAATGTTTTATTTCTTTATCCATAATTATGCTAATCTTATATCTGAAACTGTTGCACCTGATGGTATCATTGGAAACACATTATCCTCTTTTTCCACGCATACTTCTAGGAAATATGGTTCTTTACTGGCTACCATTTCTGCAACAGCACCTGCAAGTTCTTCACGTTTTGTAACCCGTTTTGCATTTAGATAATATCCTTTTGCAATAGCAACAAAGTCTGGATTGACCATTTCTGTAGATGCATACCGTTTATCGAAAAATAACTGTTGCCATTGTCTTACCATACCTAAGAAATCATTGTTTAGAACTACAACCTTAACAGCAACTTTTTGTTGAAAGATGGTGCCCAACTCTTGTATGGTCATTTGGTATCCGCCATCGCCACAGATTGAAATAACTTCTCTTTCTGGAGCAGCCATTTTAGCACCAATTGCAGCAGGTAGACCAAAGCCCATGGTGCCAAGTCCACCAGAGGTGATGTTACTTTTGGTTTGATTAAACTCCGCATAACGACAAGCGACCATTTGGTGCTGGCCAACATCGCTGACTATAGCAGCCTGTCCTTTGGTTTGCGTATTAATTTCTTTTAATACTTCACCCATGGTAAGACCTTCCTTGGTAGGGTATAAATCTTTCTTAATTACTTTTTCAAATTCAATCTTATAAAGATCTTTAAATTTCTCATACCACTCTATATGAGTGTTTTCTTTTAGAAGTGGAAGTAATTTTTCAAGACTGTCTTTTGCATCTCCTAAAACAGCTACATCGGTCTTTACATTTTTATCAACTTCAGCAGGGTCAATTTCAAAATGAACAATTTTAGCCTGTTTAGCATATGTCGCTAAATTACCAGTAACACGATCGTCAAATCGCATACCTATTGCAATAAGAACATCACATTCGTTAGTGAGTACATTTGGTGCATAGTTTCCATGCATACCAACCATTCCAACATTTAATGGATGAGATGTAGGTATAGCCGAAACGCCTAAAATGGTCCAAGCAGATGGTATTCCTGCCTTTTCAATAACAGCTTTAAATTCTTTTTCTGCTTTTCCTAGAATGACACCTTGACCCCAAACTATTAATGGTTTTTTTGCCTCATTAATCAATTTTGCAGCTTCAACAAGCGAGTTCTCATCAGTTTTAGGTACGGGTTTGTAACTTCTAATACCTTTACATTTTTCATAATTGAAATCAAACTCTTCAAACTGAGCGTCTTTTGTTATATCAATTAAAACAGGACCAGGTCTGCCACTCTTCGCAATGTAAAATGCCTTTGCTAAAACCTCTGGGATTTCAGATGCTTTTGTTATTTGATGATTCCATTTAGTTACTGGTGTAGATATACCAACAATATCTGTTTCTTGAAACGCATCACTTCCTAAAAGATGAGATGGTACTTGGCCTGTAATACAAACTAAAGGTGTAGAATCAATTTGAGCATCTGCAATACCAGTAATTAAATTTGTTGCTCCAGGACCGGAAGTTGCAATGGCAACACCAACATCTCCAGAAATTCTGGCATACCCTTGAGCTGCGTGTGTAGCACCTTGCTCATGTCTAGTTAATACATGATGGATCTTATCTTGGTATTTATAAAACTCGTCATATAAAGGCATTATGGCTCCACCTGGATAACCATATACAGTTTTTACATTTTCTTCTAACAAGCATTTAACAATAGCTTCACTCCCTGTTATACGAACAGAAGCATCTTTGTTTTGTGCTTTGTTTTTTAGAGTTTGCATTTCTTTCATAGTATTCATTTTAATCTCTTAGAAAATTATGCCCGAGATTTTATATTAAAATTCGTCAGTCACACAGCCTTTTGAAGCCGATGAAACTGTTTTTGCATATTTGTAAAGTACACCACGTTCAAACTTTAAATTTGGTGCTTTCCAATTTTGTCTTCTTTTCTGTAATTCTTCTTCTGAAACTTCTATAGAAATTGTATTTGTTTCAGCATCTATAGTGATAATATCTCCATCTTTTACAAAAGCAATTGTACCTCCATCTTGCGCTTCGGGTGTGATATGCCCAACGACGAAACCATGAGTTCCTCCTGAGAATCTGCCATCTGTAATTAAAGCTACAGATTTACCTAGGCCTGCTCCCATTATAAGTGAAGTAGGCTTTAACATTTCTGGCATTCCAGGACCTCCTTTTGGTCCAACATATCTTATAACGACTACATTACCTTTACTAACTTCACCATTTGAAATTCCAGTATTGGCTTCTTGTTCACTATCATAAACCACTGCTTTACCTTCAAAAAGCAAACCTTCTTTCCCTGAAATTTTTGCTACAGCACCTTCTGAAGCTAAATTGCCATAAAGAATTTGAATATTTCCAGATGATTTTAAGGCTTTGTCTGTCGGAAAAACAACATCTTGTTCTTCAAATTCAATAGCCTCGACTTCAGCTAAGTTTTCTGCCAGTGTTTTTCCGGTAACAGTTAAACAGTCACCGTGCAAATAGCCTTTTTCTAGCAAGTATTTCATAATTGCAGGTGTTCCACCTACGGTATGAACATCTTCCATGAGGTATTTACCAGAAGGTTTCAAGTCTGCAATTAGTGGTGTTCTGTCACTGACACGTTGAAAATCATCTAAACTAAAATCAATATCGGCCGCATGTGCTATCGCTAAAAAGTGCAATACTGCATTTGTGGAGCCACCAAGTGCGTTCACCAACGCAATAGCATTTTCTATAGATTTTTTTGAGATTATATCTAAGGGTTTTATATCCTTTTCAAGTAAGTTTCTGATGGCTCTTGCATGCCTTTCAGCTTCAGAAAGTTTATTTGGGTTTTCTGCCGGAATCGATGAATTATATGGTAAGGCAAAACCCATACATTCAATCGCAGATGCCATTGTATTCGCAGTATACATTCCGCCACAAGCTCCAGCTCCAGGAATGGCTCTTTTTATAATTTCTCGATATTCAGTTTCATCAATTTCACCAGCAACTTTTTGTCCTAAGGCCTCAAACGCAGAGACAATATTTAGTTTTCTTCCTTTGTAATTTCCAGAAGCTATTGTGCCACCATACATCATAATTGATGGTCTGTTTAGACGTAGCATAGATATTACTGCACCTGGCATGTTTTTATCACATCCTACAATGGCAATAAGTGCATCGTAACTTTGAGCATTCATTACGGTTTCAATTGAATCTGCAATTATATCTCGTGAAACCAATGAATAATTCATCCCTGAAGTTCCCATTGAAATACCGTCTGACACTCCAATAGTATTAAATCCTAGACCTACCATATTGGCAATGCTACATTCAATTTTAACCTCGTCTTTTAAGCTATTTAAATGCATATTACAAGGATTGCCATCATAACCTGTACTTGCAATACCTACTTGGGCTTTTTGCATATCTTCATCGTTGAATCCAACGGCATAGAGCATTGCTTGTGAAGCTGGTTGCGAATCGTCTTGAGTAAGTCTACTACTATGTTTATTTAATTGACTCATAAGAATCTGGTATGCATAATGTGTTTACAGTACACTAAATTACTTTTTGCACTTTTCCCTTAGATTAAGCAATTCTAGTTTGTAGCTAAAGTCAGAGTACTTTAGAGTTATTTAAAATACTGTTAATCAGTTATATAAGTCAATAATTATATGATGTTCAAATGAGTTAATAATTAAATATTTTTTTATGAACTATTAAAAATCCTTGAGCAATTTCTTCCGAAATCGATTTCGGGTCTGAAAATTGGTGTTTTTACAAAATTTGATTTATACCTCAATAAAGATTTATAACTTAATGCTTTGAAATAGAGTATTTATATATGAATAAGCGAATTTTATTGTGGTCAGTAACCGCTGCTCTTGCTGGTTTTTTATTTGGATTTGATACCGTTGTAATTTCTGGAGCAGATAAAAAATTACAAGCCCTATGGGGATCATCTGATGCATTTCATGGTTCTGTTGTAATGGCAATGGCCTTGTGGGGAACTGTGTTTGGGGCAATTTTTGGTGGTATACCAACAAACAGATTGGGACGAAAAACCACGCTTATTTGGATTGGTCTTTTTTATTTGATATCTGCGGTAGGTTCCGCCTTGGT
>Ga0213858_10000215_pt1 | contig 28396 bp, 25 predicted proteins | sample PICome_FD_160122 | JGI IMG/M metagenome (GOLD analysis project Ga0213858, IMG submission 160122) | Coastal seawater microbial communities near Pivers Island, North Carolina, United States - PICO245 | ecosystem: Environmental > Aquatic > Marine > Coastal | place: USA: North Carolina | collected... | reverse complement strand
GATTTGGTTGAGCAATCATCTGAAATATCATATAATGTTGCTTTCACCTTGTCCTTTCCTTTTCTAAGAACTCGTCCAATACTCTGAAGATTGCGGACTCTTGATTTACTTGGAGAGGCAAAGATAACATTATGGAGTTTTTTAATATTGATACCTGTACTAAAAGTTCCATAAGAGGCGACGATAATAGCGTTGTTTTCTCGCTCTGTTATCTCTCTTACCAATTCTCGTTCTTCAGCACCAACACCACCGTGTACAAAAAATACTTTACGGTCCTCACTCTTGTTATTATTTATCTTTTCATAGAGAACCTGTCCATGGCTCTCGACTCTCTGGAAAAGAACAAGTGTATTCCCTTTAAGATCAAGAGATAAATTTCTAATAAAATTATTACGTTGTTCGTGAGAGATTAAATACTGTATCTCATCCTCATAAGTTTCAAAAGTTTGTGGTGCGTGTTTGAGTACAAGACATTGAATATCAAGTTGAGATAGATGTCCCTGTCTCATCAACTCATCAGTTCTTGTCACTTTATATGACGGACCAAAAAGACCCTCTAACACCCACTTATGAGTTTGTGTTCCATCCAAAGTTCCAGTAAACCCAAAACGATACTTTGCATGATGAAGTTTAGTCATAATCTGAATCAAAGATTTCGACTTGAATAAATGTGCTTCATCACCTATAATACAACCATACTCTTCAAAGAAAGATCTATCTAGTTTATAGACAGATTGCCAGGTTGTGATTGTCACTGGAGCATCATTACTTTTCTCTCTACCAGAATAGATACGGTGACAGTATGAATCAGCATCCCAACCATAATCAAGAAAATCCTTGTACATCTGCTCTACAAGGGATGTCGTTGGAACAACTAAAAGGATTTTTTCTCCTCGGTCTACATAATATCTTACAAGAGAGTAAATCATCAAAGATTTGCCTGAAGCAGTGGGGCTTATCAATAGCTTTCTATTATGCTTTAGAGCACCGTATACTCCCTCAATTTGGTATTTGCGAGGAGTGTGAGAACAAATAGAGTTCATGTAATCTTTTACACCCTCCATTGAGATATTTTCATTCTCTTCAAATGGAGTTCCGTAGAACTTATTGTCCTCAAACTTATAAGTATATCCGTAATGATCGCAGAACTGAACAATCTTATCTAACAGACCGACGTAGATTTGTTTGGAACGCATATCAAAGAGATGGATCTCTCCGTTCCAGTTTCTACCACGGTACTGTGGCATAAATTTTGCATTGGGAACCTCAAACTTAAAGTGATCTCTAAGTTCATATTCTATGTGAGGCTCAGTTCTTACTTTTAGAAAAACTTCGTTGGATTTGGATATGACAAGATTTGCTGTTGTATCAATCACAGATATCCATACATCTGTTAATATTTATTATCCTAATCCTGATTGGAATCTCATGAATTCAATAGCATTTTTAATTTGAAAAGTTCTGTTCTGAACTACTTTCAAAATACTTTCAATGTAAACCAAGATCGTATCATAGTAATCAATTTTCAAAGATACGTTTGATAATTTTTCGTCGGCATCCAAATATTTTTGCATTGTATCTTTATCCCTGATTTTTTTCGGGAAAGGATTCTCCACATAAACATCGGGATCTGCTTTGCCACTGAAGTATTCATACCTCTCGTGACGAATGTTTTTTCTTTGTTGTTCTGCTTTTTTTCTTAGTAGAAAAATTGTATTATAAAGTTCAAAGTATTTTGCATGAAGAGATGGGATCTTCAGAGATTCTTCGTGTAGATTGTCTCTATCTATTTTTGAATCTTTTTCCCACATCTCTTGAACGGATTCAAGATCTACGGTCATAAAGCCTTGTTATTCAAATCTGTCAAGTTGTATATAGTATACTTGAAAGTAACGTCTGCTGTAAAGTATTCGACATCTGTGTCAGTAGCATCAAACGTAATCGTGGACAATGAAGTCGGGAACAAGTCCTTAAAGTTTACGTTGAATTTAGCAACTAAGTTACTACTTAAAATCTGTAGTGTGCCGTCAGAATATATTTTATCTCCTTCTCTATCATATATTTTTTCAACAACTGCTTCTTTTTCGAGATCTGCAAACTGATCAAGGCTTTCAGGAAAACCTAAACCTCTCAACCAATTCTGTATTTCCATGTAGTTGGTCAAATCTTCATCAACTAGGAACCTAAGATTTAAATCACCAAAATCTAACTTGTCACCTGGTTGATCAATGTTCTTAAGAAATGTTGGTTGAATAGCAGTTCCCAAACTTAAATCAGGTATGTTTGCCTGATTGCAAAAGAATGCTGTTCCTGGAGATCTCTTAAGTGTAAATTTAAAACCAGTTGGTGATAGAAAATTTCTATTCTCAATTGGTGTTCCCTGCCTGGCAGCAGGTGGTTTCCTAGTTGGCATGATTATTCAGTAACGATGGTTGCCCCAACAAATCCTCCGTTTAGTCCATCACCATCTTGTCTGATCATGGCCTCAACATTACTCTTGTTAGTATAAACTGCTCTATCATCATATGTTTGTGTCCAAGAAGCATTGCCTTTATAGTACACGTCACCAGAAACCAATATACCTGGTTTTTTTACGTGATAATACGCCATTTAACTATGATGTGTTTTAGTTATTTATTCATTCATCTGATAGTCGCACAGCATAGCAAACATTCTCATTTTCATCACTCTCAAAAATTCCTGTTCTTCTAATGGTCTTCTAGGATGTCCAGGCCAAGTTTCAAGTGCATATGAGAAGTGATCATATAATGCTCGAATTTCATCAATACCCATGGTCATTGTACATGCCCAATCGAGGTCTGGATGAAACTCATTATGTTCCTCTTCCACCAGATTTTTAGTAACGGGATGAACTATTTATTTACATAAAAAAAGGACCCCGAAGGGTCCTTGAAAAAATGTGAAGATGAATCACATGAGGTTCTTAACAGCAACGCGACGATAGTAGCGGTTGGTGTTGGATGCGAGGCGACCCAGCGGAGGAGTAGCGCCAGCGGTTCCTTCAGCGAAGGGGTTGGCAACAATACCGTAGCGGGTCTTGAAGCCGATCTTAGGCTGGAAGGAGTTCTCACCAACGGCACGAACCATTTGGAGAGGAACGTATGGGCAATAGAACAGACCAGCGTCATAAGGTGAAGTACCCTTATAACCGACAACGTAGTACTGATTTCCGGAATCGGAAGCAACGTTGTTTGCGGCCAGGTTTGCCGAATATGGGTCGATGTAGACACGGAACTTACCCATCAGGGTTCCAGCGAAGGTGTTACCGGTGTCATCAACACTCAGGTTGGAGTTGAGTGCAGGGGTGTAGTCGAGCACACCAGCCATGGTCAGTGCAGACGCAACGTCAGCAGAGCACATGATGATGTTGCCCTTTCCGCGACGAGTTCTTTGTGCGATAGCGTTGGCATCGCGCTCGATCTGGAACAGGAGACCCTTGAACTTCTCAACACTCCAGCGACCGTTAGAGTCGATGTCGAGGTCGAAGATACCACGGGTAGCGGTGTTGGAAACAGCACCTTGCTCAGCAACCTTATAGATGGTTCTGATGACTTCGCGGTTGATCTCAGCCAGGATCTCAGTAGAGAGGATGTTGGCGAGTTCCGCTTCAGCATTCAGACCGTGGATTGCCTTGAGGTCCTGGGCGAGTTCCAGTGAGTACTCAGCCTTCAGGGCGCGTGACTTGGCAGTAACGGTAACTTTCTCGATCGAGAAAGCCATCTGGTTGAAGGCATTGTTGGTGGTGCCCGTCAGACGCTCAGCGTCGTCGGTTCCCATGCCTTGTCCAACGCTGTATCCCTGGGACTGTGCAGTTCCTACAGGGTTCAGGATGGAGGGGTTAGTACCGGTTTGACCAGTTGTACCGAAACCAGTTGTGGTATCAGCAGCACCAACTCCCAGACCTTTGTTCTGACCAGAGAATGCGGTCTCGGCTTCGTTGAAGAATGCTTCGTTACCGGTCTGATCGGTGTAGCGTGAACGCATCGCGAAGATGAGTCCAGTAGGTCCGCTCATTGGTTGAACGCCAGCCAGGTCATAAGCGACCAGGTTAGGCATGGAGCGTCTGATCAGGGAGATCAGAACGGGGTCGAAACCAGCAACAGGACCACTAGCAGAAGCAGTACCCGAGAAACCAGGGGTAGAGGAGCTATTGGTGTTTACGTTGGGGATTGCGACCTGCTCACCGAGCATACCGCCTTGATCGAAGGCAGATTGCTCACGGAGGAATTTTTCTTGGTTTTCCAGCAGGACGGCGGTTACCGCTCTACGATGGGGATCTGAGATCTTATCGCAGCCCTCATGATTGAGGAGAGGTGCCCACTTTTCCTGCAATTGTTCGGTTTGGAACATTTGCTTTTACAGATAAGGGTTTAGTTTGATTTAATGTTAAATTCAGTTGGCTTGTTTGAACGCTGAAAGCGTCTTCATGTAAGCGGCCATAGATTGTGAGTGTGTCTCAACTCCAATCGAGTTGTCCACTCCCTCTGAGAGAGTTTCAGCTTTAGCCTGTGGAGAAGATGGTTTTGAGGAGAAATATGACTCCTTAAGTGTCTCCAACTTTTCACGATATTCGTCTTCACTTTCAAACTCTACACTTTCAGCAAGTGAGGCGAGCTTCTCTTTCTGAGTGGCAGCAAGGCCCTCAGAAACCTGATCCAAGATTCCATCAGCAACCGACTCTGCGAGACGCTTGTTAAGGGAGATATTCTTTTCGATCTGCTCGTTGAGCTTGGTCTCCATATCATCAAGTTTTTCTACCATGCTTTCAAGTACATCATATTTTTCTTCAGGGATTTGTACATAATGTTCTTCAAAAAGACCCTTCATTCCAGTAAGGAATGATTCGGTCATTTCGGTCTTAAGACCTGCCTCAATGGCAAGTTCATTTTCGGTGAACCACTCCTCGGAAACATACTCAAGGTATGAATCCACTCTTTCAGCAATTGCAGATTTGGTCTCTTCGATTTCCTCGGAGAGTTTAACAGCGAACTGCTGCTCCAGTGATTCCTTTACTTCGGAAACACGGGTCTTAACAGCAGCCTCAAAGATAACCTTTGCTTTCTCTCTGAATTCCTCAGAGAGATCTTCGCCGCCGAGAAGAGCATTGACATCATCTTCGATGTCAACAACTTCTTCTTCAACAACTTCTTCTTCAGCAACTACTTCATCAGTAGTTACTTCCTCTTCTTCAATGGTCTCTTCGGTATCAAGCACTTCTTCTTCTTTCATGCCTTTCATGGAATCTGCTGCTTTAGCGCCTTTGTTTACAACGTCTTTAACTTGCTTCAAGGTGCCACCGGGAGTTTTCAGCTTTGCTGAATCGTCGTCTGGTTTATAGTTCTCTGGGGTAGGACCACCCAAATCCTCTACTCCTGCCAGTTGAGTTCCGGGATCTGCCATTGTCGGCATAGGATCGCCAGCCTTAGCACCAGCATTTACAGCGGTTTTGGATTGCTGTGTCTTTACTTCCATTTCTTGTAATTTTGTGCCACGAGACATTTTAACTCTCCGATTGACCTTTGTTAAATCTATATTTATTTATAAATTAAATTATTTTATATAATCAATATCAAATGCTATTGAGGAAGTTGCTGAACAGGTCCAGTTTCTTCTCATCAAGTTGCTTCTGATCGACAAGGGTGTTGATTTCCTTGTATGTTCTTTCAGCAAACTTCTCACGAAGAATGCCACCATCCCATACCCAATCCTTTCCTTCCATAATACCTTCAACGAAAGCATCAGGAGCAGAAGGATCAGCAACAATATCAGCAGCAGTTGCTAACATAAAATCATCACCGACGACGTTATACCCTTCACGAGTTGGTTTTAATGATCCAATTCCACGGGAAGAAACGCCGAGTTTTACGCCCTCTTCAACGAGAGAAGCAGCAATCTTACCCATAGGGGTGTTCAAAATCTTTGCTTTACCAATGAAGTTTGAACCACTCTCTTTCAGAGATACGATTTTATGAGAAACTCTATCGAGATTTACGGTGGGACCATCGGGGTGTCCGAGTTCACCGAGTGCTCTACCAGCAGCTACATGATTTTCGTTGTATCTGCCTACTTCACGACGAAGAGTTTCCATGGGGTACATCCGACCATTGCGGTTCTTGATATTACCCTGAAGGAAAACTCCTTCAATATACATGGATTTCTTGCCGTTCTTTTGTTCGACAAGAAACTCAACTGTTTCGATTTCTTCTCTAATAAGTTTCATCAGGCTCCCCCGCTGGTTTGAATTTGTTGTACATGGACCATTCCACCGGATGTTCCCTGCTTGAGAGCAGCGACACTAACCGAGGATCTTAAGTCGGCATCATTACCAGCAGTAAACGCAGTTGCAATGCCTGCTGAATAAGCATTATTAACTCTAACTCTAGTATTAAATGTACCATCAATACCAGCACCACCACCTACAATTGAATCCACTGATAAAACAATCTTATTAGTGAAGTTGTAATAATCTTGGTCTGGTACCGTCAAAGTAACTGCATCACCGACTGCGAAAGGTGACCCAGTTCCTTCAGGTAAACTAATAATGGCAGTTGATCCAATATCACCAGCAACTGTTGTAACTCCAGTTGCAGTCATTGACCGTGGTTTTCCGAGAGAAATATTCTCAGGTTCACCAGTGACAACCAAGAAATTAGCAGATGATGCAGTAGGATTAGTTCCAATTGCAACATATGCTGCCCCACCCACAGCAACAACCCTGATAGTATCAGTTCGTTGTTTAAACGTTAGCTTTGTATTATCTAGCGGTGCGGTCTGAGCAGCGCCTACAGGATTAAGGGCCATTATAGTTAAGAGTTCATTTACTAGTTATTTATTATTCCTCACCTTCTACTTCTTCCTCTTCTTCCTCTTCGGAATCCAATTCTGCAGAAATCTGATCTTCTTCTTCATCATCTGCTACTTCAGTTTCTGGTTCAAATAACTTAGTAGCAACTTCGTTGCGATATGCATCTACTCGTGCAGTCGCCTTTCCATAAAGAATGTCTTTAATTGTATCACTAATTTGAGACGGTGATGTCTCATCAGTAGTGAGTAAGTCGATTAATTGATCCATTGTTTTGAGATGTCAATTTTTTATAGTAAGTATTTATATCTCTCCCCCCTTGGGCATTTCTGGTGCTTCAGTTGCAGATCCATCGATTTCAGGTTCCATTTGTGGTTGACCTAAATCCATATCTGCTGCTGATTCCAAAGGTTGCCCTGTAGCAGGATCAATAGTTGCTGGATCGGGGATGACACCTTTCTTGATTTCATCCTCAATGATCTTATCTTGTTCAATAATTTCCTCATCAGTTTGACGCAGAATCTTGCGACGAACGTAATCTTGAGAATAGTATTTTCCAACATAAGGTTGTGCAGTTTCAGCAAGAGATAATCTCTCATTCAACAATTCTGCTTCCTTCAGTTCAGAGAAATGATTGTCATACAGGAAATCATATTGAATGTGCTCACTCATGATCTCCCAATCTTCAGGAGTCACAATGTTCTTAAGAATCAATTGTGTCTTCAACATGTCGTTAAACATGTTAGAGAATCTCTTTCTCAAACGACCAACGAACTTTGTAAACTTCAGTTCGTCTCTTAATATCTCTGAGGATCTTCCCAGATTGAATCCTCCTTCTCCATCCATTCGTGATGGGGGTACGTTGAGGGAGCGGTATAACTTCTTCTTGAAGTACTCGATGTCCGTGATCTCTCCGAGGTTTTGTCCTCCAGGAAGAGTAGAAATTTCAGTTCCACGGCCTCCTTCCCGTCTAGGCAACCAGAAATCTTCAAGCATCGCCATGTACTTCTTGTCATCGCGGATCTCCCCAGTGTTAGCATCGTAGACAAGTTTGTTACGATATCGCATCATCACGTCGCGGAGATATTGCTCTGCCTTTACTTTCGGGAGATTACCCACATCGATGTAGAAAATCCGACGCTCTGGAGCGCGAGACAATCTATATATGACCAACGAATCCTCAACCATTCTAAGTTGATTGAGTGATTTAATTGCTTTGTGAAGATATGAAAGTGTATTACCTTTATTTCTATCTACAAGACCAGAGGTACAGTAAGAAATAGCATCCTTTGCAATTCTAACACCAGCATTCGCACCACTATGTGATGGATTTGATGTTGGATACATTGCTTTTGGATTATAAACAAAGTATTCTTCCAACTCAGGGAAGTCATAATTCATAGGATCTTGATTTCTATTGTTGATCCTTACTAATTCTTTTTCTTTATCTCCTGGTTTTTTCTTTTGTTGACGAACATAACGCATTTTCATTGCGTCAATATAACGTAATTCCTGAAGACCTGCCTCAGGATTCTTCAAATCAATGATTTTATGATAGTAAATACGCCCATCAATATACCAGTTACGGTAAATTTCATGTGCTTTTTTATCAAAATCAAGGAGGTCAAGAATATACTTGAACTCTTTACGAATTTTGGTTTTAATACCATCACTGGCATTAAGGTTAGAAAGTTCAATTTCAACAGGACTATCGTTACTATCTGATACGATTGCCTCATTTACAATATCTTCAATGGCACTATCCGCTTCCGGATGAAGTGCCATTTCACGATATCGTTTGATTAATTCAAACTCAGTTCTGTAAACACCTTCAATATCGACATAAGAACCAAAAAAACCACTACTCATGTAGTGGTCAACCCCATCCTCATTGTTAGGAGGAATGGGGGAGACCGCTCCGGGAGATAGTGGCTCTGTGTCCTCAATCGAGAACCCAAATAACTTGGACATAATTTATTGTTATTTTCTACTATTTATTAGCCGTTGGGAGAACCAGCTCCAGTCAATGAGAACGACTGTACTTGGAATTCTACAGTGTACTCTTCAATTGTATCAGATGAATCGTAAGAAAGTGCGATTTCTGAAACGTTAGTTGGGAAAATGTCAATGAATTCATACTCTTTGAGGACAACATTGGATGATCCAGTGTTATCTCTGCTGCTTGCAGTTGAACCTCTACCCAACTGGAATACCTTAGCATTCTTCATGTAAGATTCTGGGTTAGTAGCACCCAAGTTGTTATCCAGTTTGGAGATGGTTTCCATCCATGCCTCAAAGGCATTTCTTAATCTAAAGTCCTCATCGTTGATAACTGTTACAGTCCAGGTATCGAACGTTCTGTCTCCAGCAACCTTGAAAATACGACCTCTAAAAGGAACATCGATTGATGCAATATTAGAAGCAGGCAGGGCAGCTGCCTTGCAAAGGAATCTGAAGTTATCTGCATCCCATCCTTCAACCTGATCGGGCAGAGTTGTGAGTTCTACCTCAAACAGATTGGGGCGAGCGCCGCCCCCGATGAGTGCTGTCTTAAACTGAGAAATAGTTTTGTTTTCTCTAGAAGTTGCCATTGTTTAATCCTCCTTGTGTTATTTAGATTGATCTAGATCAAACTCGACCTGCGACTTCTTCAAAACTTACCCCAGTTCGGGTAGCAACGAAGGTCAGGGTTACGTAGTTGATAGATTTCGCTGGTTTCAGGAAGATGTCTGCCCTGAACTCATTATTATCAATAACATCAGGAGTGTTGTTAGTGGTGTCACAAACAACCAGGAATCCAAAGAGTCCTCTCTTCGCTTGAACATCTCTCAGGAAAGGTTCAACAATGTTTCTGAAGTTTGCTCTTGTGAGCTCATCGTTAAGTTCAAAGAGTTGCGCTTCCGCTGCTCTCTGCAGTGCTTGCTCAATAGTGAGGAACAGGCGACGAACGTTAATTCTGTCGAATGCAGATGCAAATCCGAGAGCGGTCTTATCACCAAACAGAAGTGTTCCCACTCCAGGTTGTGTGATGATAGAGTTAATTCTCTGAGGATAGGTACGATCTCTTTGTGTCTTGGTTGGGTTGTATGCCAGTTTGATGGCATTATTCAAGATTCCTCTCTGCTGTCCAGCAGGTGAGAACCAAGGATATGCAACCAGATTTGTGCGGGTCATCAGACCAGCAACGTCTCCGTTACATGGTACATATCGGAACTGGTTGTTAAACCGGTCATACATGTACTTGTAACCACTATCAAAGATTGCATAAGAGGAGGATGACAGAGGACTGAAGTAGTTAATCAGGTTGTCTGTCTGAGTGTTGCTGTTGGTTACTCCAACAACGTTTGCTCTGTGAGGTCCGATGCAAGCAACACAATCTCTTCTCTGATTTGCCAGAGAGATCAGATAGTTTGCTTTTGCTTGTGAATCACCTTCGTTGACGCATCCAGGACCCATGATGAGGTAATCAACTTCAACCTCATCTTCGTTCTCAAACTTGCCATATGCAGTGATGAGATCTCCAAGTTCTGCCTTCATGGAATTACCCGCAGAATAATCAACACCACCAGCAAGAGTATATGTAACGTTACCAATAACGTTATAAGTAACTCCTTGAGCATCCTGACTCCAGGATCCAGCAGCAGTAGTTACTGGAGTAAAGGAAGTTGAGAATCCTGATGCTGCAGGAACTCCGCTGTGGTATCCATCAGGAGTTTGTCCAGGATTTCCACCAGCGTAGATTTGATTTGAGAAAGTTGCAATGTAATCTTTGTAGTAAACTTTCTGAGGAGAGTTTACTGCCGATACTGCATCCTTAGCCTTAGAAAGGTTCAGGTGCTTCTCAAGAATGTTACCTTGAACTCCGGTTACTGATCCAGTGTCATCAACGACGACAATGTGCAGTCCGTCATTTCTACCATTTCTCGTAGAAACAAAGTTGCTTGTAACTGGTCTCGGAGAAATTGACTTCCAGAAGACAGTAGAGTTGGTCAGACCCAAGGTCTGTTGATTATACCAGTCAACTGCGCTTGCTGGAGTATATCCAGTAGCAGAGTTACCAGTTGTAATTCCCGAACTATTAACAAAGTTGATATTCTTACCGGTGTGGAAAGCAGAGTAAAGAGTACCTTCCTGATAAGTGATCGCTGAAGAAACACCAGCAGTAGTAACTCTCTCTGTGAGTTTTACATCAATCGTAGATGCGCTATTAGTGCTGTCAGTTGTAACTCCAGTAATGATTCCCTTCATGAAACCATTGAACAGCGAAGTGCTACCAGTTCCAGGCAGAACCTGATCTGTGATAGCCATCGTCACACCCTGTCCAACAATAGCACCTGCGTTAGCAAGGTCTGAAGTTGTAATACCAATTCTTTGGTCGCCAGCGTCATCGATGAAGCAGACCTTCAGATTGTTCGCCCAGGTTCCAGGGTTTTTAGCAGCATAGAGGAAGTTAGTTGCTGTTGAATGATTAAGGTTGTAATCATCAAAGTTCTTAATTCCTGCATCGCCTGCCAGAGCAGTGGTATATCCTATACCAGCAGAAATGTCTGACGCAGCGTTAGCATTTGCAAGAGAGGAAGATCCTGCTCTGCAAACTTTAAGGATTCCGCCATATGAGAGATAGGATGAAGCAGTCATCCAGTATTCATATTGGGCATCAGTTGAAAGTGGTTTACCGAACGTGCTGATTAAGTCCTGTTCAGTAGCAATATCAATTGGTTCTTCAACAGGTCCAATCTGAAAAGGACCGGCAAGTGCGCCAATGTTGTCTAATACATTCTCAGCTCTTCCTACTGTTAAGTCAACCTCCCTTACCAGTACTCCAGGAGATAATTGAGGAGTCGCCATGTTTTTCTCCGTGATCTCAGTTTATCTGAAATTATTTAGAATTACCGGCAGTTTCAGTGGGGAAACTAGACGTGAACTACCAATCTGGATAGGCCCAATCCAGAAATGGTGTTTGTTTCTTTCTATTATCTATAATTCTTTTAATAGTGCAGTCCTTACATTCGTATGAATATGATGACGCAACTGCACCTCTATCTTTTCTCGTTCTATAAAATCCCTCTATGAGGTTTTTTGTTTCCCCACAAGTTCTACATTTTCTATCTTGTAGGAGAAGATGTCCTAATTTTATTTGTCCATCAAAGTCCATCAACGATATTCCCACATGTGGGACATCTCTCCATATTCGTCAGTAAACCATCTATCACCTTCACTATCAACAAAACTTGTATCTTCTAAACCATCATTCAAAAATCCAAAAGGTGCCATATCCTGTTCGATTTGATTCTTCTGTTCTTCATATAATCTCTTACGAACATCCTGATCTGTCAACTCTTTGAAGTAGTCCATTTGGACCAACCAAGCATAGATGACAAGACACATTGCCAGGTCATCATTGCACCCTTCCTCTGCCTCAAATGAATTACTCTTAGAAATAAAAGTGGTTAGTTCGGAAATAATATCATAATCTTTAAATATAATTTTATTTTCCTCTACCAAAGTTTTCAGGTTTAGTGATCCAACCTTTTTAACGGTCTTTGACATCTTAACGCCAAGTTGAGTTTTCTTACCAGAAAATCCTTGCCCAACAACTTGACCTGCTCTGCCTCTCATGGAGCACATCAATAAATTCTGATATTCAAGATCATATTGAAGAATACTTGCAACTTGATCCCCGATATCATTTACTTCACACAATATAAATGCACTATTATATTTTCTTGCTATCTCATAGATGATGTTTGGAAATAACATCGGTTTGATGTCATTGTTTCTATATTTGGCAACAACTTTATGTGGAAACTCAGTGATATCAACACATACAAACGCAGAGTAATCTTCACCAACACCACGAGCAACGTCAACAGTCATAACATAATCATGATCTTTGACTGGCTCCTCATAGACATCAAGACCTGCATTAGATGCTATTGGACTATCATATACAAGTGCTCTAAGTTTACTGGGTGATATTAGAGTATCGACAGATCCTAAGAACTCACACTCAAACTCAATTTTGAACTGCTGCTCAGATGTGTTGGCAATCGTTTGTTCTTTCCAGACATCATCTCTACCAGGAACTTCTGACCAATGAACATCCGTTGGTACATATTCATTTTTACCTTTCTCCGCATCATGCCACATACGGTAGAAATGATTCATACCGTGTGGCGTTGAAACTATGATGACTTTTGTGCTTTTACCAGAAGTAATAGTAGGATAAACAGATGCAAAGAAGGAATCAGCGATGTGATTTGGTACGAACGCGAATTCGTCGAGAAAGAGGATATTGAACGACATGCCTCGGACAGCACTCGCAGATGTAGAAGCTGCCAATATCTTACTGCCATTTTCTAACTCAATGTTTCCTTTGTTCCATACAAGGATACCTTGTTGCATCCATTTAGGCAAGTTTTCATATGCAGTTGCTAACCTTCCTAACAACTCTCTAGCAGTTGATGCTTTGTTAGCAAGAATGCCAATGTTTACACTGTCATTAAACAATGCATAGTGAAGAAGATAAGAAACCACGGTAGTTGACTTACCTGTCTGCCGTGGCATCTTACAAATATTAAATCTATTTTCGTGGAAGTTGTTGATTAACTTCTCTTGAAAGTCATATGGGTTGAAAGCAACCAATCCTTCATCAAGAGAAACAATTTTTACATAGTTCTTTGCAAAATACACCGGATCCTGCATACACCGAGCAAACTCCAACGCTTGCTCTTGTGTAAACTCAATCGGTGTATTTGCCTTCTTTAGAAGGGGATTGCCAAGATATACATTATCAGACATAAGTTAATCAGCAGTTCCAGGCTCTCAGTGATTTGTTGATTCTGCTATCTGGATCATTAGCAGTTTTCTTACTAGTTAATTTTTTCTTCATCCCTTTCATTCTAGCGCAGAATGACGCTCTACGGGGATTTCCAACCTTCTTTGACGGTGCCTTAAGGTCAGATCCAGGATTTTCTCTTTCGTAAGATTTCCTTCCTTTCTCGTTAAGTCCGCCTGATTTCTTTTTTCCTTCTTTTTTTGTCCATGCCGCTCCCTCTGTGTGGAGGACTGGTTCTCCCGGTTCATAATCGGAAACTGTAAAGGTTAATAGTTTCGCGCCAGGATATACCTTAGAGATCTGATCTTGAACTTCAGATCTTGTAGGTAATGATGGTTGGGGGAAGAACATCTTCAACATGATTGAAGAACTTCTAAATCTAAAGACAACATTCACAAGGTGACCTCTCTTACGAGGAATGTTAACCTTTTCAACCATATCTTCAATATCATAAGTTCCTTCTAATTCAGTTGTTTCCTTATCCTCTTTCTTTAGAGGTTCTGGTTTAACAATATCTTGAATAACTGCAAAGGTCTCACCGTAAGCATCTGTGAGTTCAACATCCTCTGCTTTTACACAACGATTGTAAGTTTTGCCGAAGAGTTTCTGAGTTCCTGCTTTCTTGTAACCCTTCCAACACTTCTTACCTGCTTCGTTGATTTCAACTTCTTCTTTTTTGGTTTTGTTGCCCCAATTTGCTGCACCGACTTTACGGCATTTGACTAGTGCTCCTGACGCATATGCACTTGGCCAAACAGAATAGCGTGACTTGACTTTGTGGTAGCAAGCATCTTTCTTGCCTTCCTCAATATCAATCTCATCACCTACTTCAATGTTGTTTTCAGCAAACCATCCGCGATTTACTTCGATTGCACAGATTACCTCTTCTCCGTCTGAGGAAACTGGATTCTCGTCGAATGGTTCTAATTCTTTTATGCTTTCAATTATTCCATCCTCTGTGATGAAAGCAATGTCCAGAGGAATTCTTGTCTCCTTCATGTAGAAGGATTTTTGCCCAACTTCATCAAAGATAAACAGCATTCCACTGTTAAAATCTAAACTCTCACGGAACATGAGTCCTAAGTTAAGATCTCTAATATCTTTCGCAATTTCAATATCGAGAGGTAAAGTAATAAACTCGGTTGACTCGCTCATTTTCTTTTTGGGTTTATCAGTTGAGACATAAGTGGGCTTTGCTGCTCCTGACTTTTGTGGTTGATTAGGATCAGCAGCTCTTTTTCTTCTTTGAGCAGAGAGTCGTTCTGACTTACTCATACTCGCTCTTTTGGCAGAGGAAACGCACTTTGGTGTTGACTTCTGACCTGGTTGACGAGCACAGGGTTTACCGGATACAACTTGCACCCAACCTGGTTTGCCACCTTTTGATCTTGATTTTCCAAACCAATCACGAAGACCTTCCTCATCAATGGTTGAACCATTTTCTTTACGAAGCATTCCTTCCGGATCAACCATGAATCCTTTAGGAATAGGTTTACAAACTTTATCTGTATAGCAGTAGTATTCTCCTGCTTTACATCTTCCGTTTTCCTTTTCTTCGTTCATCTTCTTGGTCTTCTTTTTCATTGAGTTGATGAATTTTCTATAGACCGCCGCTTCAGAAGTTTTACCCATTTCTCTTGCTCTCTGTTCCATAGCAACTGCTGCCTGGATTTTGTGAGCATGAGATCTAGATGAATTGCGAATCTTAGACACAGAGGCCTTAGCAGTTGCAACATCCTTAAACCCAAGTCCATGAATCGTGCCTTTAGGATTTTCATCCGTATAAAGATCCGAATGCTTCTTGGAATTTGCTGGTTGACCAGGTTTTCTTGGGATGCGAGGATTACTCATTCAACTGGTTTTGATTTGGTTTTACCACCTGCTGCTCTTTTTTTACGTCCGGCACAATGTGCTTTCTGAGAGAAACCTTTGGGGTTAGAACAGTCAATACTCTTTTTATATTTATTAGACCAATCTTCTTGAAACTTATTAAAAGTTTTCATCCCCCATTCCCCCCATTACCACCATTGCCGCCACCGTTACCACCGTTACCGCCATTGCCCCCATTACCATTTCCATTACCATTCCCAGAGTTCCCATTTCCGTTAGAACTTCCGTTACCGTTACTGTGGCCATTACCGTTTTTGTTAGAGTGTCCTCCACCGAAGTACCTGCTTCCGTAATACTTTGTGGTTGTGGTGCCTACACCAACACCTTCTGCTATTTCTAGAAAAATTTTGAAAGTTTTCATTATCCGTCTAATGCGATAGCAAGTCCGAGAGATACACCGCCAAGATCATTCCAAGACGTTCCGTCAAAGAATTGCATCTTTTTATCTGTGCTATTATATATCATTGATCCTTCTAAAGTAGAGAGACCAACTCGCTGAGCGGTTGTTAAAACTGGTGGAGTAAACAGAGTAGAAACTTGAAGATTAGTAGATGTTACTACTCCAGCAAAATTAGCATTTCCATTTGCCTCAATAGTGGCACCTACACCAGGACCGCCAAGATAATCATATCCTACGTTAATGCCACTTCTCGCGGTGACAACTCCAATAGAATCAACGTTCTGAATGTTTTCTTTGAATACTGTTCCTGCGATAGAAACATCACCTTCAAAATATGCAACGATTGAAGATCCAGCACCTGCTGTCGAAGATCTTCCAACGTATAAAGAATATTCTGATCTTGCTGTAGTAGCAATACCAACGTTTTTAGTGGTATGAATACCAGCAGCAGTTGCAGCCCAAGTTCCTGCTGCACCAACTGTTACCTCAGAGAATTTGAAACTATGACCACTAGTTCTTCCAAGTCCAACATCGACTTGAAGATACATTCCATCATAGGCATCCAGGTTAGTTGCTATGCCAACAATGTCGTCAAGGTATTGTAGTTTAGTTTCACCACCGCCACCTAGTGCAGCGATTTGTTCCTGTATTCTACCAACAAATAATCTATAATGTTTTTGAAGATCATCAAGTGTTGCAAAGTTTTGATCCGTTGGTGTTAATGGATCTTGACCTTGTTTTGTGTTAGCAGGTTCTGCTAAACTTTCAGTCAAATCTTGCTGAGTTCCTTTTAAATCATTAACAATCTTGTATAACTCAGCAATATTGATTACGTGAGAATCAAACTTTTTAGTTAACTCTGAAAGATTTTTTCTGAGTCCAATAACGTCATCATCATAATATTTTACTTCTGGCAAAGAAGCAATTTCATCTTTTAAATTGTCAAAGTAATTTAAAAACTTCTCACTGATTTCTTTATCAGATTCATATGTTTTTTCTCTAAGTTCAAGAACCTGTTTATTAACATTTTGTTTTAGAGAATTATAATGACTTAAGATTTGTTTCTTTAATTTTCTATCATCATCTTTAAATTCGTGATGATGATCCCAAATCTTAATAGCAGTTTCTTTTAACTCTTCATATATTTTGTTCTTAGTATTTTCTAAGTTTTCTGTAATTTCTTTTATGTCAACTCTGGTCTCAAAGTCCTTTGTGCTTATCGACTCTGTGAGTTCTTGAACCTCATAGTTGATCTTATTCTTGATCTCTTGAATACTATCGCCTACTTTAGTGAAGTCATCATCAATTACACTAAATGTTTTTCCGATCCATGAAAAATCAGGAACTTCATTAACTTCATTGACCCATTTGGGGAACTTAGGAATTGATGCCTTTACCGCATCAACTGCATCGCAAATTGCTTCAATTTCAGCATCGTAATATTTTACTTCAGGTAGATTTGCTAGTGCAGTTTGAAGATTATCAATCCTATCTTCAATGACACCAACTTGCTCATCATAATATTTTACTTCGGGCAGATCTTTAATCTGTTCCTTGACCAGATCAATCTGATCACAAATAGCCTCTACTTCGTTATCATAATACTTTACCTCTGGTATAGAACCAGAGATTTGACTAACTTGCTCTGCAAGTGCTTTTAGTTCTTCATCATAATATTTAATCTCCGGAACGTCCGGTATATCTCTTCTTACGTCATTAATGAGACGGAGAACTTCTGTGAGATCTAAATCTTCTGCGATCTCAGGTTCTTCTACTATCTCTTCGACAATTTCTTCTTGCTCTATGTAATCATCAATAGAGGGTAACTCTTCTTCAATTATTGCGTCTTCAACTGATGGAAGTTCGTTAGATTCAACGAACTCATCTATAGAAGGTAAATCCTCTCTAGACATTTTATGAGTATCTTAGGTACTTCGGGATTCCTCTCCCAGATTTATTTATCGTCTTCCTTAAGTCCGGACTTAAGAAGTTTTGATAACTCGGCAGTAGATCCTACAAACAGAGCATTATTGACGGTGGATGGACCCTTTGATTGCTTCTCTTCTTCCACATCTTTAAGTTTTTTCTGAAGTTCCATCAGTTTATCTGTGGCATCAGCAACGTTTTTAATTAATTGTCCTGCCACCTCATATGCTCTAGGCATTTCACTTTCTTGAGCCAGTTCAAGAATGCCATTTAATGCTTCCTGTCCCTTTTCAATAATGGAATATAAATTCCCACGAGTATACTCGTAGTCCTTTTTGACATCCTCAGTGGAGTCCTTTATCTTTTCAATTTTTCTGGTGACACTTTCCTTTTGAACAATGTCTCCAGTGACATTGAAAGCATCATTAAGTTCATCAAATTTTGACATCAGTTGTAAGATCCACTAAATCCAAAGTCGTCACCCTCTTCAATGAGAGCATTGTCTGTTGTTGTTGAGTTAGCATCAAAGGTGATCTTCTTGACCGGATCTCCTCTGAGGTGAGATATGATTTGAGTATTATCTTCTCCTCTAATGACACTCAACTTATTACCATTAACAGTTCTAATCTTCATCTCCTCACCACCAACGTCAATGTAGTCATTCTTGACAAGTCCATGTCCATCTTCAACTTCAAAGGTTTTTTGTGATAGACCAACATCTGATGTTAGATTCGTAGTAATATCCCCAGTGTAATTTTTGATCGCTCTTGGATAAGAGGAGTAAGAAACTTCTCTGATGGTATTTGTTGTATCGGTACCAGTGAGATAGTTGACGGTTGCCTTCTTGATAACATCTTTGGTAGCCGCAGTTGTAGGACCAAACATGTAAGTTTTTGCTGTAAATCTCAGAGTATAAAGAAGAACTCTTCTGGATGTAAAATCGCCCTCATACTCATCAGACATTGTGATGTTTTCCAACACCACTGGTATATCTCTTTTCTCTTTTATTGCTTCTACTAATTCAACTGTAAGGTTATATGATGGTTGAAAATATGGAAGAATTTGTTCTACAATTTGAAGGGCGTCATCATTCAATTTACACATAATAGACAATTCAAATTGCATATTATATGGAACCGGCATATATGATTTTTTAATATCTGATCCATCATTTGGATTCTTTACCATGAACTGCTGAGTCGTGGTAACCTTTCTAGATGGATCGTATGTCAATCCGGTAAACTCAAACGACATCCTTGGGAGCGTAATTGCAGTCGGTTTGTTCAGATCAGGTGACTGTTCAATTCTTGCTAAAAACTTTTGTGTTGGTCCATATGCTAAAGGAACTCTTACAACGGAGTTTTCTTGCTTGATCGTGATTGCATTAAAAAGCGTTCCGAAAGCAATAATCGTCCTCCTTAAAATCTCGTTGTAAAAGTACTCAAACATATCTATGTACCAAGATTAACAATTATTTAGGGAATTCCGAAAGGATTCTGTTCAGAGAAGTCAAGAATATTGTCTGCAGCGTTCTCAATATCGAGATTATCTGCATACTCATCATTATCTGGTTCGAGATCAATAACTCTGAGAGCATGACTTGCACCCGAAGTTGCACCGACAATATCTTCTCCGTGTGTCCAGGTTCCGCTAACAGATGCGACCTCTAATATGTTTGTGGTTGAATCCCAAGTTCTAACCCTACCAGTGGTGCCACTTAAAGATCCTGTGACAATTTCGTTGAATATGAAATCTCCAGAAGAATCCATATCTGGTGCAGAAATGGTGATGCTGCCGATAGAACTGTATCCAAGACCTGCGTTAGTCAAATTGATAGCAGAGATGCTTCCAGAGGCACTCAGGACCGCTGTGGCTGCCGCTGAGACGGTGGTAACGCCAGATAAGAATACTTCGTCATTAAATGTAATAGTTGGTGATGTGGTGTATCCAGATCCGCCAGATTGAACTGTAACGACTCCAACAACACCGTCTCCAATCTTAGATGTTGCAGCAGCACCAACTCCACTACCACCAATGAAACGAATTCCTGGTGCAATAGTATATCCAGCACCTGGATTTGAAATGTCAACTCTTTGAATAGATCTAGATCTTGGATTGGCACTATTATTACAGACAACAATACCACCAATCACTTGACCAACAGTTGCAATTCCTGTCGTTCCTCCACTTGGTGCAGAAGAGACCCCGACAGTGGGAATACCAATGTATCCAGAGCCTCTGTTAGTAATGGTAATCAATCTAACACCACCAGAGGTTACAATACCAGTAATTGCAGTTGCCGTTGCCCCAGTTCCAACCAGAGTAAGTGTTTGCGTTACACCTTGAATCGTATTGATTCCATCATCAGTGAGTCCATCAGAATCATCACCTACCAGATTATTATCAATCTCGTCAATGCCGGTTGCAATAACCTCATCCTCATAGCGGAAGAGTTCGCAATATAATTCATAGATGTAAAGATCTTGTAATTGATAATATGGTTTTGCGTATTCAATATCTTTGATTTCATAAACTCTATCGTCTAGAGGGAACCAAATCAAATCTCCACTCTTTGGTCTTGTCGATAGTTTTATATTTGCTTGATCTTCAATCAGTGGCGTAATATAATTTTCAAACCTCTCTCTAGAGATAATCAATCTAACTTCATCTTGAGATTGAATTCCAAACTTCGTTAGAAGATTACCAGCTCCAGAATACTGATCATAGTTGTCAACATATGCCTCAAGAGGTAGAGCAGTATCAAATGTTGACTGAACTACTTCCTTTATAATACTTTTTTGAGTTACATATTTTCTGGGTAGATAAAAAATATCAACACCATACATCCTCAACTGCTCGTTGATCAAATCCTGAACAAGGTTTTGTTCAGACGATGTGCCTTGAGTAAAGAATGGATTGAGCATTATCCTATAAAGTCAAGAGGGGGAATTTCGTAAGTATTGGACATTTGCTCTCTAATTATTTCTAAATCTTTTTCTGCATCATCATAAATTTGACGGCCATTTAGTTCAATACCACCTGGAAGTTTTACTCCCTGGAACTTCATCATATTTTGACCCCACTGCCGTTTAATTAGTGCAGTGAGATATCTCTTCAAAAATGAGTCATTATAAACTCTCGAAAAATCAGCAGGATCTACAATTCTCCAACAATCAATGACTAGATAGTCATCCTTTGATAATGCTCCAAAGTCAACATCAAGATATAATCTGTTTTGTCTTTGGTTAAACCTAATTTGTTTTTCTGTGTTCAACAGATAATCGATGTCTGACAAATATGTTTTTGTCATTGCATAAGACAGCAGTTCCATCGACCCAAAGAAATACATGTCATTTAGGAACAACTGATACTTGACACTAAACATATTGTTAGTGGCAGTATTAGATCCGTCATATCTAAAAACTTTATTGATTCCAATAACTGCTGGAGGAACTTCTAAGTAATTGCTGTTCTCTTCAAATTCAAAAGTTACATTAGATCCATCAATACTAGATGTGGCACTTGAAGTGGTGATTCCTGCAGTTTGATTATTTCCTCTCGCTCTTCCTCTGTCAATATCTGCTTGAGTAACTTTATATTTCAGATATGTCTGTATGACACCATCAAAATGTCTCTCTTGAAAATACTGTAGCGCATCATCAACTAAATCACTTACTTGCTCATCGGCAACATTAATTTCCAGGACTGGAGCACCCAGCTGCCTTTTGCAGTAATCAATTAGTTCTTGTCTATTGGAAGGTTGCGCCATTTATACTACTATTCCTATATGGTATTTATGGTGCTGATGCTATTCCGGGATAAACATATATCTGACCATTTACAAGATTGTAAAGAGTCGATCCGGAACTAACCAACACAGTATATCCATATCTACCTTGAGATAAATCTCTAGTCGATGTTGACCCAAGAGAGATCTTCATTCTACCATCAGCAGCACTAGTGAATCCAACAGTGAATGTTGCAGATGCACCTAAAGTTGCTCCAATAGCAACACTCTTACTCATTTGAGAAGATCCAGAATATCCAGACAAATCAAAAGCGGAGTTTGCTGTATTCAATATATTAAAATTAGCAGTAAAATCTGCACCAGAATACATGTCCAGATTTACTGAAAACGGAACTCCCGAATCAGGATCAAAAGTAACGTTCTTAGTTGCCATCTGCGATTCCTACAATTTGCATAGTTTCTTGCTGTTTATAATATAGTTTGGCGAATGACTTTGCAATATTTTTAAGTTCATCACGATCATCACATTTATCTATATCAGTTGCAATCTTCTGATATGCAAAACTTTTAGATAAATTGCTAAGTTCTATGTTATCGGGGTCCATTAATTAACTCCTTTAGTAGCGACTTAATTTCATCAATTTCATTCTTAATATTAGCAACTTCATCCTCAACTGATTGTGCCTTTTGATTCTTTTCCATTTTGTATTTACGTTTAGCAATATACTGATCGTATTCAAATTGATTCACATTAATGATGGCACTTGTTTCAGGGTCTCTGGCTAAATCGCCATGACCCTCTATCTTATATTGTGTCATTATGCAAGTGCCATCACTCTCAGGTCTTTGACTCTAGGGACGTAAACCTGATCAGTTGAGGTAAGAACAATTTTTATTCTGTATGACTTGAATGCAGGCAGATCATCCATTGTAAATGTATAATCTCTGAATTGCAATTCTTGACCAGTGAATCCATAAGTATTCGTCTTAGTGACAAATACATCAGATTCTCCATTGTTATTTTCAATAGAGATGACCCGACCACGATCATCCAAATTAGAATATCCAGGGAAAGGAACAAAGATTGGTTCAGATCCAGGCTCATTGTTGATAGCATAGAATACGCGGATGTCTGAATTTGTATTGACATGTCCCGCAAGAAGAACTTTCAGACCCGTGGCAGAATTTTCAAGAACAACCTCTTTAGAGATGTATTGACATGCATTAGGATCATTTAGAGCAGAATTCACTCTGCTATCAGTTGCAAAATTAGATACTGGATTGTTGATTCTATTAGAAGTAAGAATCGCACTTACTCTTTGAGCATCGATTACAGGACTTACTTTTGTATCCAAGGTAGTCAGTGTCAATCTCATGTTCATTGATTTTGAACCAGGAAGATTTGATAATTTAGCATCTTCATTTACTTTGGAGAAGATAGCGCGAGCAGAATCAAAGTAGTTTGCCTCATTCAAAACAATTGGTTCAAATCCAGCATCAATGTATGGAATTTCTGATCCATCCAAACTCTTAGATGTCACTGTTCTAATTTCAGCAGTAAGGCTTGTTTCCTGAACGCTGAGGTTTTGAACTAATGGTGTAATTAACTCAAACGGCATGTTTTGAGTTGCTCTAGTTTTGTCGCCACCAGTTGACTTTGTTTGATTGATGTAAAGTTTTGGATACCCAACATCATTACTTCTGTCATCATTATCTGTGTTGAATTTCGTAGACATATCAACCTTGACATCATATGAGTCAAAGGTGATTGGATCAGTTGTCGTTGCATCAGACAGAGTGTGTGTTTTATTGATTCGATGAAGATTTACTCCACCAAGTTCATACTTAAACACAGGAGTTCCAGTAGGATAGTTTGTTGCACCAGTTCCTCTAACGATGTTTCCACCAACAGTGTTACCATCAACAGAGGTATATTCAATAACTTCATCACCAATTAGCAGATATCCAGCATTAGTTGTTCCAACACCCACATTTTCAAAGGTTGCAAACTGTGATGCATTTTCAACTGACAGAGAAGAAACAGAAGAATCTGTATATGGTGCAGTCAATTTGGTTGGTTTAACATCTGGTTTGACTCCAGAGATTTGAACTCTGTTATCTCCATAATACATGCCATGATTTTTGTGATCTACGGTAAAGTGTAAACCGTCATTGATAATATCAATTTCGCCAATTTGAACATCTCCACCATTTGTGTATCCGAGTTCAGTTGTGATTCCTGCACTAGAAACATACATGATTGTGTTTGCAGTTCCAACAACAAACTCACCTTGTACGTTATCGAGAATCAGTTCACTCGTGCTTCCGATTGATGTGATAGACAATCTAGCATTAGTGCCAAGATTCTTAAAGTCATTGGATCCGATGGTTGAAATACCAACGATGTCACCAACTTGATATCCTGTGCCACCACCATTGCTGATAGTTGCGCCAGATGCGACAATGGATCCGTTAGAAATCGTGATGTCAGCAGTTGCTCCTCTTCCACTTCCAGTGATCGTAACCAAATTAACATTATCGTATGTTAAAGTGCTTGCAGAGGGAGTATATCCAATACCCGCATTTTGAATGGTAATACTTGCGAGTGTTCCAGCAGTTCCAACCAGATTACCAGAGGCATTAGTTCCTTGCTGTAAAACATTATTACCAAGTTGTAAACCGCTGTCATGAACTGTTGTCCCCAATCCAACTCTAATACTTCTAGATTTAAGGTTGATAGAGTTTGGCATCAGTTTAGGAATCTGATTATTGCCTTGTGTCAATTGTGGGTTGTAGAATTCTACGTTTCCAGAATTGACAAACTCTGCTCTATAAAGAGTAAACTTAAGATCTTCCCATTGGCTTGGTTCCCAAGTTGAAGCATTCTGCGACTTAAACAGAGATCCAAGATATGGTTGATTAGAAATAAATGTGTCACTCAGAAGATCGTTCTCACCAATACGAGAGATGTATACGCTATATTTGGTGGAGTTGGATGCTAAACATATGGCATATTCAGTGTTTCCACCTTCAAGATAGACAGGTGCTTTAAACTGAACAGTAGTTGCTACAGATCCATCAGGGGACACATTAATTTCACCAGGATCAAGAACAATTTCTGAGAATGGAATAACTCTTTGAGTTGGGAATCCATTCTTCATCGTTCTCAATTGGAAGACGAGAGGAATATCCATATCGTCTTTTGATCTGAAGAATACATCACAACTAGTAACAAACACACCAGTAGGATCTTCAACTAAGAATGATTGTGCAAGGGGATCATACCAACCAATCTGTCTTTGTTGTTGTCCACCACTACGTCGATTAATTACATTTGTCTGAGTTCCAAGATCTCTATTCAGGGATCTTTCTTGGAATTCCTGTCTATTTTCAACTCTAGCATTTCTGACAGAAACAATGTTTTCCTGAACTGTCTCTAAAGTTCCCTCAGCCGTAAAGGTTTCTTCAGTAATCGTTGTTGCGATGTCTTGATCATTATCCTCATCATTAATTAAAGTAAGAACGCGACCACCTGTTTCAAATCTTGGGTGATTCAGATTGTTGGGGTTGGGTATGAAGTAACTACCGATTAAGGTAGCAGATAAATCAGATATCAATCTGACATTTGTGATTGTTGCTTGAGCACCACTAGTAGATCCAGTCAGAACCATGTTAGATCCAACCCATCCACTAAAAGCACCTTCTCCCTGTCTTTGTAAGGAGAACGTATCAACGTTCAAAATATTTGAAGTCGATGAGTACGTAGATGCTAAAGGAGTATTGGTGTATGGGTTATCGGGATAAACCTTAGTTGCAGCATTATAAGGACCTTCTCTGTGATTTGATTGAGCCACTCTGAAGGTGATTGCAGGAGTAACGTCAGTATTTGCTTCACCTAATCCAGTTTGAATAATTCTGCCAGTTACAGTTTCTCCAACCTGGAAAGTTCCTGAGGTCATTGAAATCTCAAGAAGTTTTGGTACACAATACTTAGTGACATCAACACCATCAAAGAAAGCATATAATCTTGTTAATGGTTTTACTCTCTTAGCAACAAACTGAATATTTCTGGATCTCATGTAAGGAATGAGATCTCTACTTACAGTTCTATCACCAACCGAGGTTCTATCAAACTGTTCTGTTACTGAAATTTGTGAACCTGTTCTTGCTTGGTTGGTAGTTTCAATTGTTCTTGTAACTTCTTCAGTAATAACTGTTTCCTCGGTTGTTTCCCACAACTGAGCAATACCACTTCCACCATTGATCCAACCACCAACACCAAAGGTATTAATGCGACGGTTTTCTGTTCTTGTTCTAGTTCCAAGATCCTGTGTTGAAGTTCCAACCCAAGTTGTCTCCCATGCGTTCCAAATAATTGGACCAAGACCTGTTTGTGGATCTACTCCTTCAGTTTGAGACAAACGATTCAGTGTAGATGCATAATCACCTTCAACATCAATAATTTTAGGATCTAAACGAACAGTATCAATCCAAGTGTCTGATGCAGGAGTCAACTCCATAGTTCCCTGCCAGAAACTAATCAAGAACGGAGTAACACTCTCAGTTCTCGTTGCAAAAGATTGTTTAATATATTCAGTTTCGTTATAATCAAGAGTGATTATATCATTTTCTTTTCTTACATTGATGCCCTCAATAGGAGCAAAATCAACATCTTCTGTCGCATCAGTATTAACAACTGGACCAAAAATAAGATCAACTGAATTTGTGTAGTGTCTCGGTCTTAGTTCTTTTCCAGATCTATCAATACTATTTTTAATTTGTAACCCAGATTCTTGTGGTTGGAATGATGTAAAATTATCTACAAAGAATCCTGACTTAAATCTATTGAGTCCCTCACTATCTGGGATAAACAAATTAGCAGTATTGGTTTCAAGAAGAGAAAGTGAAGTATAGTATTCAAGGTTTTGAATTCTATTTTCCAGACCCTTAATGTCCTTCATCTGGAATCTCTTATGCTCTAAGAAGTTAAGAGATATTTGACTTATGTGGTAGAGATATGGAGGTAAAACTGCTGTTGCGATTTCTAAAGCATCATCGACAGCTCCAGGTTTTTCTGGTTTGTCTGAGGGAGTTCCATATTTGATTTGGAAAGCACCATCTTTTGTAAGGAAAATCCTATCAATTCTTCCTTGATAGTAAGAGAAAGTGGTTGTTAGATCTTCATCTGATGCAAGAATGTTACCAGCAGAATTTCCTGACCCATCAAAAGTTCTTCCTTTAAATTCTAGTGGAGATCTTGAATCCTCTGAAATTGTATAATCAGAAACTCTAGGTCTGATATCAATAATATCGGAGACAGAAAGTCCTCCTGGACCAGAGAGATCTCTTGCATAGTTGAACTCATCATAAGAATTCACTGTTGTTAAATCGCCATCATCAGTCGATTCATAGAATCCATTAGAGAAGTAAACTTTTAATCTTCTAGATGCTGGATCAAACTCCGGTTTTCTCTTAATAAGTCCTTGATCATAGTAGGTTAGTTCTTGACCAGATCTAAAGGTATATTCCCCGGAAATGTCAAAACTTGGTGTGGAAAGCGTTGTAACTTGTGCCCGTACATTGGACTCAGCAAATACCACAGTTTCGCCTTCAACAAATCTATTTTGATTTTTGAATAAGAAAGCAATTTGCGAAGAAGTTAATTTTTCTGCTACAATAGCAACAGCATTACTAGTTTGGCCAGTAATTAATTCTCCAACAATAAGTTCCTCAGTGGTCGTAGATGCGCTGTTGATGTTAGATAATGTTACTTTCGGTGCAGAAGGATTAGATGTATCTGCTGACTCAAAAATACCATGAATCTGAACTACATCAGGTGTATTGAGTGAGATTACTTCATCTTGAACTCTGGTTCCAAAAGGATAACCACCAAAAGTTAATCCATCATTTAGAGTAGTAGTTCCGACACCTGAACTTCTGTCAATAGAATTTACAATTGTGACTGAGTTAACTCTATTTTTTAGTTTTACCTTAGCCTTAGGTTTTGCTTTAATTACAGTGGCAACTAACTGAGCACCAGTATCATCAGATCCTAAGTTTCTAATCTGTAAAGATTTTGCTCCAGATAAGAAATCAAAACGATCTGCTGTTAAAACTTCATTTGTTCCATCAGTTCTGACAAGAGAATATCTCTCTTCATCAAAGGTGGCAAAAGTTTGATTCTCTCCAGCAGTTACAGCAGATGATAATTTGTTTCCAGAAATATTAACAGTAAATGTTTTCCTGATGGTGATAGTTGCATCAGTAAGATCAACGTTTGATACGTGATTCTTAGGTAGTTGTGTAAAGAGAGTGTTATCAGAGGACGAAGTTAATTGTGTGGTTAGGATTTTGAAATCATTGGCAGTTACACCATTAGTGCCATATTCAGGAAGATTACCGGAATACAGGTTGTTAACAGTTGTGACACCAGCGATTAAGAGGTGAGAAGATCCAACACTAACGACTCTAGCAGTGATTGGGTCGGTTGATCTTGTCTGATCACTATATTCTATGAGTCCACCTTCTTTAACCCCTGTTGGGAATAATGGATTGGTGCTTCTAACTGTGCTAAATCCACCAGAGAATGCTGTAATCGTCGCTATACCAACATTTACTGCGGTTGATTGAATGACATCGGCACTGAAGGTTTGAAGTCCTACAGTTCCATCAAGTGAACCAAAAACAGATTTTACATCAGAAAGTGAGTGTGCTGTGACAGCAGTTGCAACCCTAGCAATAGTAGAACCATTTGTGTTGGTTCTAGAGAAT